>Ga0070761_10000319_pt1 | contig 32044 bp, 36 predicted proteins | sample HubBroMetageREF1_FD_66724 | JGI IMG/M metagenome (GOLD analysis project Ga0070761, IMG submission 66724) | Reference soil microbial communities from the Hubbard Brook experimental Forest, New Hampshire, USA - Hubbard Brook CCASE Soil... | ecosystem: Environmental > Terrestrial > Soil >... | reverse complement strand
CTTCAAGCTCGCCCACGTCGCGGACCACTTCCATCTCCTACGGCCCGGAGCTCGGGTACTCGACCTCGGCGCCGCCCCGGGAGGTTGGTCGGTCGTCGCGTCCGAGCGGGTCGGTGCCCGGGGGGAGGTCGTCGCGGTCGACCCGCGACCGATCGAACCGATCCCGCGCGTGCGGGTGGTCCGCGGCCGCGTCGGCGACGCCACGCTGCGGGAGCGCCTCGGTCCCGAACCGTTCGACGTGGTGATCTCGGACATGTCCCCGCGGATCAGCGGCGCCTACGGGACGGACCACGCCCGCAGCGTGGGTCTCGTGCGGGACGCCTTCCACCTCGCGTGTGAGGTGCTTCGACCGAAGGGAGCGTTCGTCGCGAAGGTGTTCGACGGCGACATGGTCGCCGACCTCGAGCGCGAGATCGCGACCGCCTTCGCGTCGGTCCGCCGGACCAAGCCCCCCGCGTCGCGCGAACCGTCGTCCGAGCTCTACCTCGTCGGGCTCGGCTTCCGCGGATTGCGGGGGCATTCCGGGCCGTTGGAACGGGGTGCGCCACCGCCGCCGGCTTCCGCTATATAGGACCGATTCTTCCCGCGATTCCGCCATTTTTGAGGCCTGGTAACTCGTGATCCGGTTCGGACCCGCCGGGATTCCTCTCTCGTGCAAGGGGCGTACGCTGCGCGACGGGATCGCCGACGTGCACCACCTGGGCCTGACCGCGATGGAGGTCCAATTCATCAAGGTCAATCCGCTCTCGCGGCTCGTCTTTGACGAGGAGATCGGAAAGCTCCCCCGCGAGCTCTTGCTGCAGCTCGTCATGAACGTCGGTCCCGCGGACCACCAGGGCGGGGTTCCTTCGTTACCGGCGCTCACGTCCCCGATCAAGAAGCGGGATTCCCTGACGACGCTCACCTGGAGTCTTGCCAAGGACTACCCGGACCTCCAGCAGACGAAGGCGCTCGCCCGCGCGCTTGACACCGACCTGACCCTGCACGCACCGTACTACGTCGACTTCTTCGGCTCGACCGATGCGCGCGAACAGTCGACCCGGCAGATCCAATGGGCGGGGGTCCTCGCCCAGGGGCTCGGCGCGCGGCTCGCGGTCACCCATCTCGGCTTTTACGGCGGCGGGGACCGCGCGGACTCGATCCAGGAGCTCACGCACATCGTCACGGACCTCTCCGACTGGCTGAAGCAGTACTCGAAGGGCACCGTGCGGCTCGCGATCGAACCGAGCGGCCATCCGGACGTCTTCGGCTCGCGCGAGGAGGTCCTCGAACTCGTGCACCGCGTCAAGGGAACGGTCCCGGTGCTCAACCTTCCGCATCTGGCGGCGCGGGAGCGAAAATCGTTCGAGGAGCCCGAGCAGCTCGAGCCGATCATCAAGGAGTTCGTCGCCGCCACCGACGGACCGCTCTACCTCAACTTCTCGGGCGTCGAGTTCTACGGGTCGGGCGAGTTCCGATTGACTCCGATCAAGCGAGGGCTCGTCCGGTTCGACCCGCTCGCCGAGATCCTGGCCGAACGCGACTACGACGTGACGGTGATCTCGAGTTCGCCGCTCCTCGAGCATGACGCGATGTACATGAAGCTCCTCTACGAGCGGGCGCTCACGCGCCGGTGGGCCAAGCTCCACGCCCCCCCCGCTCCGAAGCCGGTGAAGAAGCCGGTCCCGGTGCCGCCCCCGAAGGGAAAACCGGTCGCTGCGAAGACGACGAAGCCATCGAAGCCCACCAAACCGGCCGCCCGGCCGGCGCGGGCCCGGGAGGCGAAGCGCCCTGCCGCCCGCCGCCGGTAACGGCTCGACCTTCGCTCGCGCCCAGCGCTACACCGAGGAACGCGTCACCGAGGCCCTCGACCGGCTCGAGCCGACGACGATCGCCCAGGTCGTGGCTCTCCTCGCGAAGGCCCCCGCGACGTTCGTGTACGGGGCCGGCCGCAGCGGGATCCTCGGGCGGGCGTTCGCGATGCGGCTCGTTCAGATTGGGCTCACCGCGTACGTGATCGGCGAGAGCGTCACGCCGATCGTCAAGCGCGGGGACGTCGTGTTCATCCTGTCGGGCCGCGGCGAGAGCCAGTCGTCGATCCAGACGGCGAACATCGTGCGGCGCGAGGGAGCCGAGCTGATCGTCCTCACCGGTCGCGTGACGTCGAAGCTCGCGCACATCGCGACCGCGCTCCTCCCCCTCGATTTCGCCGAGGACCCGGAGCGGCCGAAGCTGGCCCCGCTCGGGACGCTGTTCGAGTCGGCGAGCCTCCGGCTCACCGACGCGCTCATCGCCGAGCTGATGCAGGCGCGCGGCGAGACCGAAGAGTCGATGCGGCGCCGCCACGCGATCATGGTCTGAGCGCGCGCACCAAAGGTTAAGGTCGCGCGGAACTCCCCGGCGTTCGTGCCCGCCCGTTCCGGCGCCGGAGCCGCGACCCTGGTCCCGATCCCGACCCGATTCTTCGTCACGAGCGGGAAGGGGATCAACAAAACGAGCGAACTGAACGCGTTCGACAACGCGCTGCTCCAGGCCGGTATTGGGGACCAGAACCTGGTCAGCGTGTCCTCGGTGCTCCCGGTCGGGATCCGACAGGTCGACCGGGTGCCGATCGCGCGCGGCGCGATCACGCACGCCGTACTCGCGCGCTACTCCGGCGGCGAGGGCGAGGTGATCAGCGCGGGGATCGCGTATGGGTTCCGGACCGACGGCCAGGGCGGTTACGTCGCGGAGGCGCACCTGCACGGGAACCAGAAATCACTCAAGGAGTTCCTGCGGTGGCGCATGCAGGAGATCGCGCACTTCCGGGGCGTCGAGCTCCGCAAGATCCAGTACCGGACGGAAGAGCTCTCGATCCCGATGGACCACTACGGCGTGTGCATCGCCGCGTGCGTCTTCCTGCCTTAGAGCAGCTTGCGGAACAGCAGCTTGTCTTCGAGCGATCCCTGGATCGCGAGCTTGCGGGTGACGAGGGCCTTCATCGGCCCGATCTCCTTCTGGACGAGGCCGCGGAACGTCGCCACGTCCGTGGTGATCGTCACGTCCGCCTTCGGCGGAGCCCCCGTACGCAGGTTGGTGAGTCGGCCCTTGCGCAGGTCGACCGCGTAGTTCCCTTCGTCCGTGAGCTCGACACGGATCGTACGCTCGAGCCCCCCGAGCTCCTCCGCCATCGCCGGGTTCGCGTCCGCCTTCCGGTTGAATCGGTCGACCAGCGATGCGAGCGTTTCCTCGACGGTCATTCCGGGTACGAGTCCAGCGTTCGAGCCGGGTGGGCGCGCTTAACCCTTTGCACCGTCTCCCACGTGCGGCGCATCCACGGCGGCACCGGACCGCCGTCGCGCGCGTGGCGCAGGACGCACGCTTGCGTCTCGGGGTCGTGGGGATAGCCGCACCCGATCGCCTCGCCGGCGGAAAGGCGGAGTCTCTCGAGCGCCGCGTCTCGGCGTACCTTCGCAACGATCGAAGCCGCGCCGACAATCGCAAAATCGCGGTCCGCTTTGTGCCGGCTCACCACGCGAGTCGCACCGCCGGCGAGTGCCTCCAGTCGCTGACCGAAACGTTCGGCGTTGGGGTCGCAAGCGTCGACGTAGGCGACGTCGGGACGGAGTCGTCGGATCAGCTGCGCGAACGATTCGAGCTCGAGCTCGTTGAGACCGTTGTGCGCCACGTATCGATCGATCGTTCGAGGTAGGAGCGCGACCGACGTGAGCTCACCGATGCCCCCGAGTCGCGCGTAGACCTCCGTCCGTTGAGTGGCCGACAGAAGCTTCGAGTCTCGTACGCCGTTCTCCCGCAGTGTCCCGACTCGGTCCGTGGTGCAGAGGAACGCTCCCACGACGAGCGGACCGAGGACGCTGCCCCGCCCCGCCTCGTCGATCCCGAGGACGCGCTCGGCGGACGTGGTCGGCCCCACGGTCCCGAACGCGGAGGGGGCATTAAGTCCCGTTCGGGTCGCGGACCGTCACTCCTCCACGAATCGACGCAACCGGTCCAAGGCGCTGTCCCACTCGGCCGAGATCTCCGCCAAGAATTGTCGGGCGTCCCCGAGCCGGGGAGATTCGAGCTCCAGGAGCCGTTCTCTCCCCCGGCGCGAACTGTGGACGACGCCCGCACGCTCGAGGACCCGGAGATGCTTGCTGATCGCTTGCCGGGAAATTCCGGAGCCTTCGGTGAGCCGAGAGACCGATTGGGGCCCCCGGTGCGAGAGGTGATTCACGATCCGGAGCCGGTGGGAATCCCCGAGGGCCGCGAACAACGGCGCCGGACCGCGAGGGTTGGGCATCGGTCCCCCCGATCACCCTTGCTCGATGTGGACCCGCACCCGCTGGACTTGAATCGTCCATCCGCCCTCGTGGCTATCGAAGGCGGACTGGCGGCGTGCCGTCGGGAGCTTGGAGAATCCGGACTCGATGACGGTCAGTCGCGTGCCGTCCTTCGTCTCGTCCAAGGTGAACTCGACCAGGGTCCAGGGCCCTTCTTCGGTCGTGAGGTCGGCGCCCCCCTCGAGGGGCTGCCATCGATAGCTGAACCGTCCGGGCGGATCGACCCGCTCGACGCGAAAGAACATCGGCTTGCCGAGGTAGGGGTGGCCCGCGGTTTCCTCAGGCGTCGCTTGTTCGCTGGGCGTGATCACGCCGCGGACCGTCCGACCGGTCACGAACGGGCCGTCGAACTTGGCGCCAAACCAGCGGCCGAATTCGTGCGAGTCGGTCAGCGCTTTCCAGACCCGGTCTCGGGGAGCTCGAACCACGACGGTCTTCTCGATGCGATCTTCGGTCATGCGCAACCCTACGGTTGCGTATTGCGTGCCGGGATAAATAGGCAACGGCGCCCGCTCCGACCCCGTTAGTGCGGCCGCGCGCGTTGCCGAAGAAACGTCTTATAGGGCACCCCGCTCGGACGGCCCCTCGGAGGAAAGCCATGGGAATCTGGCAGGGTCGCTCGCGTCGCAAGCGCACGGGCGGACGCCTTCGTCCGATCCGCAAGAAGCGCCGCTTCGAGATCGGCCGCGAGATCCAGCACGCCGTCGTCGGGGCGGGCTCGGTCAAGTCGTACCGAGTGCGGGGTGCGAACGAGAAGCTCCGTATCCTCACGACCCAGATGATCAATGTCTACGACCCGGCCACGAAGAAGTTCGCGCCGGCGAAAGTGATCACGGTGCGCGAGAACCCGGCGAACCCGAACTACGTCCAGCGGAACATCATCACCAAGGGCGCCATCCTCGAGACCGAAGTGGGACTCGTGCGCGTCCGTTCGCGCCCGGGCCAGGATGGGGTCCTGAACGGAGTGCGCGTCGCCGCTGCGACCGGCGCGGCGTAGGTCGCACGCGGGCGCCGCCGATGCCCGACCACTTCTACGTTTACCCGGCCTACCTCGGGCGTCAGCTCACCCGCCGTGCCGGCCGACGCCTGCCCGCGGAGCAGGCGGTGCCCGACGTCACCACCGAGGAGATCTTTCAGGCCGCGAAGCGCCTCGGGTTCAAGGTCGAGGTCGAGGCCGCGAAGCATTACCCGCGGCGGTTCTTCGTGTACGAGGGGCGCGTGAAGGTGACGAAGAAGGCGGGGACGACCAAAGCCGCGTTCCTGAAGGCCGTGGCCGCGGATGTGCGGAAGCACCGTCCGGCCGGAGTCAAGAAATGACGATGGAGGAACCCGGCACGATCTACTTCACCGGCACCGCCGGTGCGGGAAAGACGACGTTCGTTCGCGCGTTCGCGGATTGGATGAAGAGCGCGGGGTACGAGACGACGGTCGTCAATCTCGACCCGGGGAGCGAGTCGACGACGCTCGACCCGGCGGTCGATGTTCGGGAGTGGGTGCAGCTCGCCGACCTTCAGGACGAGTACGGGCTGGGCCCGAACGGCGCGCAGATCGCCGCCGCCGACATGATCGCGCTCAAGGTCTTCGACATCAAACAGGCCATTGAGGAACTGAAGACCGACTACGTGCTCATCGACACGCCCGGCCAGATCGAGCTGTTCGCCTTCCGGGAGGCGTCGAAAGCGATCGTCGATGCGCTGAGCGGCGACCGCTCCCTGATCGCGTTCCTGTTCGACCCCGCGCTCGCGAGGTCCGCCTCAGGGTTCATCTCCCTGCTCATGATGAGCGCGACCGTCGAGTTCCGGTTCCGGCTTCCGATGCTGAACGTCCTCACCAAGGCGGACGTGCTCACACCGGAGCAGATGGCCGAGATACGGACGTGGTCGGAGGACCCTTCGACGCTCTACGACGCCATCACGCGGGATTCCCCTACGCCCGATGTGCAGCTGTCCACCGAGCTGTTCCGTGCGATCGAATCCCTCGGCCCGCTATCCGGACTCGTCCCCACTTCCGCGAAGGAGGGGACCGGACTCGAGACGTTCTACCAGTCGGCGCAACGAGTCTTCGCCGGCGGCGAAGATCTCGAGCCGTCGCACGCGCCCGCGCCGGAATGACGCGTCACTCGTCGGTGAAGAAGAGACCCATCCCGGCGGACGCGGACTCCTCTTCTTCCTTGAACTTCCGATAGAGCGGCTCCGCCTCGTTCGGTGGCAACTTCGTCCCCACGGGGGCGAGAAGTTCGTCCCCGCGCTTCATCGCGTCGGCCGATCCCTCGAGCAGTACGTACGTGGCATCCGCCGGGCCCGCCATCGCTTTCGCGTCGCGGACCTTCTGGCTCTGCCGTGAGAGGATGTCGTCCTTGAGGACGGCATCGAGTTCGCCCCGTTTCGACGAAGGGACCGAGAACAGTGTCCACGCCATCGTCGGCGCCGACCCTCCCTCCGTATAAGGAAGTTTGCCGCGGCCCGGGGCCAAGCGAGATACGGAGTGCGCCGGTACTACCCACGTGTACGCGTCCACCGCCCAGAGCCCGGTGCTCCTCGTGGGGGCCGCGCACGTCATCGACCTCGAAGGGCCACTGCGGCGCGTCCTGGGCGAGCGGGTACTCGACGGGGTCGCGATCGAGCTGGATGCGGAACGAGCGCAGGCCCTGTTCAGCGGAGAGAAGGGCGAGGGGGGGTCGCGCGGCGCTCCGCTGTTCGCCCGCCTCTGGTCCCGCGTCCAGGAACGGCTCGGGTCCGAGATGGGCGGCGACGGTCCGGGGGCCGAGATGAAGGTCGCGGCGCAACTCGCCCACGAGCGGCAGCTCCCCCTGTTTCTGATCGACGACCCGATCCGCACGACGCTCGCCGAGCTCGTCCGGACGATGCCGTTCAAGGAGCGTGTCTCCCTGCTCGTGAGTGCCGCGGTGGCGCTGTTCATCCCGAAGCGACTCGTCGAGAAGGAGCTCGACAAGTACTCCGCGCGGCCGGAAGTCTTCCAGGCGGAGCTTCGGAAGGCGAGCCCTACGCTCGCGCACGTTCTCCTGGACGAGCGCAACGAACACATGGCCGAGCGGCTGGCGAACCTCCGGGGCCAAGGGTACGGCCGGATGGCGGTGGTCGTGGGCGACGCTCACGTCGACGGGCTCGGTGCGGCGCTGCGGCGGCGCGGAGTACCGGTGGAGGCGATCCGGTTCGCGGAGCTTCGCACGCCTACAGGACCGTCGCCGTCTCCTTCGTGACCTCGTCGACCTTCGCGATGAGCGCGTCGGTCAACTGAGCGATCTCGGGCGACACGAACTCTTCGAGTCGGCCGTCATCCGCGAGCTGCGAGACCGCGGGGGCGAGCGGGACCCGGCTCAGCACGGGGACACCATATTCCTGGGAGACTTTCTCGACCGTTCCGGGTCCGAAGAGCGGTATCTTCTCCCGGCAGTGGGGACAGACGATCCACGACATGTTCTCGACGACGCCGAGCAGTCCGACGTGGAGGTCGCGGGCCATGTTCATCGCCTTCTTCACGATCAGCGCCGCCAGGTCCTGGGGCGTCAGGACGAACACCATCCCGTCGATCGGGATGGTCTGGAAAACGGTCAGCGGGACATCGCTCGTTCCGGGCGGCATGTCGATCAAGAGGTAGTCGAGCGCGCCCCAGTGCACCCCACCGAAAAACTGCGTGATCAGCCGCGTGACGAGCGGGCCCCGCCAAATGACCGGCGCGCTCTCGTCCTCGACCATGAATTGTGACGATACGACGGGGATGCCGAACCGGGAGTGTGCCGGCTCGATCCCTTCCCCCGCGTCGGTGAGCGGACCCTTGATGCCGAGGAGCTTCGGGATCGACGGGCCGGTGATGTCGGCGTCCAGGATCCCGACGTTGAGTCCCCGCCGTCGCATTTCGGCGGCGATCAGTGCCGTGACCGAGGATTTTCCGACCCCACCTTTGCCGCTGCCGACCGCCACCACGTGCCGGATCTGCCCCTTGTCCATCCGTTGAAGAAGGCCCCCGGGTCGACCGCGGGGAGGGCCGGAGGAGGGGGGTGAGGAGGTCGGATGACCGCCGTGCGGGTCGGGAGTTGCGGACATCGTCGATGAAGTCCGGGCGGGCTATAATAGGGGACTGGTGCGGGGTCGACCGAGCTGGGTCCGGACCCCGGTCCGAGTGCGGTACATCCGCCGCGTTCGACCCGGGGGAGGGGCCTGCGTATCGCCGGATCCCGCGTGTTGGACCAGCTATCCACTGACGGTTCCCCCGCCCGAGAGAAGGCAGGCGGCCGAACTCGCGGGCAACCGATTAATACGAACGAGGGGAGTGAACGACCGATGACCGATCTCGCCGTGCGTGCCGGTGGCCAGGCCGGCGACGGTATCGCGTCGATCGGCGAGACGATCTCCCGATGCTTTTCCCGGATGGGCTGGCATGTCTTCGGTCACAACGCCTACCAATCCGTGATCCGCGGCGGGCACGTATGGTTCCAGGCTCGGACCTCGGACGCGCGACCGTACTCCCAGGGTGACCAGGCCGACGTGCTCTACGCGTTGGACAAACAGACCGTAGCCGTCCACGCACCTTCGCTGCGACGCGGTGCGACGATCGTATTCGATCCTGAGAAATTCGCGGTCACCGAAAGTGAGCTCCCCGCCGGGGTGAGGGCCCTGGGGGTGCCGACGCTCGAATTCGCACGGAAGTATACCAGCCAGTCGATCCTCCAGAACGCGGGGGGCATGGGCGCATCTGCCTACCTCGCCGGGATCCCGCTCGACCTGCTGCACGAGGTGCTCCGCGATTCGTTCGGGCGGAAAGCCGGCGAGATCGTCGACTGGAATATCGGCGCGAGCTCGGCCGGCTACGAGTACGCGCAGCAACACAGCGGTGCGAGCGACCACGCGATCTCGAAACGCGGGGCGCCCAAGCTCCTCATGACCGGCAACTCGGCGATTGCGCTCGGAGCGGCCGCGGCCGGTTGTAAATTCCTCGCACAGTACCCGATGACGCCCGCGTCCAGCATCATGCACTGGATGGCTGCCCACTCCCAATCGCTCGGGGTCGTCGTGAAGCAGGCGGAAGACGAACTCGCCGCGATCCACATGGCGATCGGCGCTTCGTACGGTGGCGTTCGCTCCATGACCGCCACGAGCGGTGGCGGTTTCTCGCTCATGGTGGAGGCGCTCGGGATGGCCGGTATGACCGAGACGCCGCTTGTCGTCGTCGAGTCGCAACGCTCCGGGCCGTCGACCGGGCTACCGACCAAGACCGAGCAGGGCGACCTGAACCTCATGCTGGGCGCGGGACAGGGCGAGTTCCCGCGAGCGATCTTGGCGCCGTCCCACCCCGCCGAGGCGTACAAAGCCACGATCAAGGCGTTCCAACTCGCCGAAGATTGGCAGACCCCCATCCTGCTGGCGAGCGATCTGCATCTCTCCGAGAACACGATGAGCGTCGACCGCGAGGAGATCCCGCTTGACGTCGACGTGCCGAGCCTCTTCACCGTCGAGCCGAACGGACACGAGTACAAGCGCTACCAGTACACGGATAGTGGCGTCTCGCCCCGGGCGCTGCCGGGGCAGCCCGGCCTCCAGTTCGTTGCCGGCTCGGACGAGCACGACGAAAAGGGGCACCTGGTCTCCGACACCAAGTCGGGAATCCCGATCTGGGTGACCGAGCGCGTGCGAATGATGCAAAAGCGAATGAAGAAGCTGCAGGGGATCGCGGCGGCCGCGGACCCACCGGCGTGGGAGGGGCCCGCGGACGCCGAACTTACCTTCGTTGCGTGGGGTTCGACGATCGGGGCGATCCGGGACGCGATGGTCGTACTGAACGGTCAGGGTAAGAAGACGAATCTCCTCCACTTCCCCACGGTCTATCCTCTCGACGCGGACCGCGTCCGAACGGAGTTCGCGAAGACGAAGCGCACTCTCCTCGTCGAGGCGAACTACTCCGGCCAGTTCGGCCATCTCCTCCGGGCCGAGACCGGAATTTACCTCTCCGACCGACTGCTCAAGTACGACGGCGAACCGTTTTACCCGCACGAAGTCGTTGCACGCGCACTCGAGGTGATGCCGACCGCCCATGGCCGATAGCGCAATTCGCCCGCCGACAGTGACCACCGGCCCGGCGCTCCCGGTGATCGGGAAGTCGGACACCAAGCCCACGTGGTGCCCGGGGTGCGGTGACTTCGGGGTCGTCGCCGCGGTCGAGTCCGCGCTGAAACGCCTCCAGATCCCCGTACACAACGTCGTGATCGTGTCCGGGATCGGCTGCTCATCGAACCTTCCCCACTTCCTCTCCTCCTACGGGTACCACGGGATCCACGGCCGCGCCCTACCGGTCGCGGAAGGGATCCGCTGGGCGAACCACGGTCTGACGGTCATCGGAACCGGTGGCGACGGGGACGGCTTCGGGATCGGCGCGGGCCACTTCGTCCACGCCATGCGGCGCAACGTCAACCTGACCTACGTGACGATGGACAACCAGATCTACGGGCTCACGACCGGCCAAGCGAGCCCCACGTCCACCATGGGTCAGAAGACGAAGTCGACCCCGGCCGGCGTCATCGAGCGTCCCATTGACCCGATCTCCCTCGCGTTGGCGAGCGGCGCGACCTACATCGCGCGCGGATTTTCCGGCGATGTGAAGCAACTCACCGACCTGGTCGCGGGGGGCATCCAGCACAACGGATTCTCCTTCGTGGATGTCTTCAGTCCGTGCGTGACGTACAACAAGATCAACACGTTCGATTTCTTCCGCCAGCGCGTGTACAAGCTCGAAAGCGCCGGCCACGACCCGGGCAACATCGTGGCCGCGTGGGAGCGCTCGCTCGAGTGGGGTGACAAGATCCCGATCGGTCTGTTCTACAAGACCGACCGCCCCACCTACGAGGACCTGGAGGAAGTGCTCACCGCCGGTCCGCTCGTGAAGCAAACCGCCGGCCTCAAGGGGCACGAGAGCGTGCTCGACGAGTTCGTCTAGGCCCGCCGCTTCCGTCCGAACGTTACTCTTTTACCGTCTGAGCACCCCGCAAAGCTCGGGCGACTCCGCTTGAGTGAACCGTCGGCGACGCGCGACGGCCTCTCGAGCGTCACCCGCGGCACGCTGTTCCTCTTCGTCGCGACACTCTGCTACATTGGTCTGAATTTCGTCGCGCGCGTCATCCTCGTACGGAACATTTCGACCGACGAATGGGACGCCTACTCCTTCGGCCTCGCCCTTTTCGGAGTGGTCATCGCGATCGGCACGCTCGGACTCCCGACGGCGATCGCGCGCAGCCTTCCGTACGCCACGTCGGACGCGCAACGCCGCTCGATGGTGCGGGCCGCGCTGCTCATCGGCGGCGGGGCGGCCTTCCTATCGGGTCTCGTTCTCTGGCTGCTCGCGCCGTGGATCGTCGGGTCGCTCCATATCCCCGACCTCGGGCCGGTGCTCGTGGCGTTCCCCATCGCCGCCAGTGCGACGATCGCGGTCACGCTCCTCGCTGCGATCTTCCAGGGATACGAGGACGTCACACCGAACGCGTTGTTCATCCAGATCGTTCCGCCCGCCCTCCTCGTCGCATTCCTGCTGGCCATCCTGGCCCTGCCGCCGTCGGGGATCGACTACGAGTCGGCCCTGATCGCCTACGTCGCGGCGAATGTCGCGGCCCTCCTCCTCGCGATCGGTTACACTCTCTGGCGGCTGCGGCGCCACCTCCCCGCCGGCCCCGGAACGGCCGGCGCCGCTCGCACCCTGCTCGTGTTCTCCGCCCCGCTCCTGCTCGTGACGACGATGTCGGCGCTCATCGGCGTCGGCGACACCGTGATCCTGGGGGCCTTCCGACCGGTCGGGGTCGGGGACTACTCCAACTCGATCACGCTCGCACGCTTGCTGCTGGTCGGTGTGGGCGCCGCGGCGTACATCTTCCTGCCCGTCGCGGCCCGATTCGTGCGTCAGAAGGACGTCGTCTCGATCGGCGTCACCTACGTGACCGTCACGAAGTGGATGATCCTCTTCTCGCTCCCTCTCTTCCTCCTCTTCGTCTTCGTTCCCGGCCGTTCGCTCGACCTGGTCTACGGTCCGGCGTACGCGGTGGTCGTGCTGCCGCTCCAGATCGTCGCCACGGGTGCCTTCCTGACGACGGCGCTCGGGCCGGCAGCGAATGCCCAGGTTGCCTTCGGGCAGACCCGACTGCTGGCCATCAACTCTGTCATCGCGGGCGGCATCGACATCGGTCTCGCGATCGCCCTCATTCCGGGCTACGGGCTCACCGGAGCGGCCCTGGCGTGGGCCGTGTCGAACGTCGCGTACGTCGCTCTCTCGCTGGGGGAGCTCGCGTATCTCACGGGAGTACACCCGTTCCGCCCGCACTACGTGGTACCGCTCGTCGTCACCGCGGTCCCGGTCGCGGCGTTGCTGGCGCTCGCGCCGTGGGCGTGGCCACTTTGGAGTCTCCCCGTGGTCGGTGTCGGGATCGCACTGCTGTTCCTGCTCGTGACCCTGCTCACTCGGAGCGTCGACGAGGGCGACCGGCTCCTGCTCGGAGCCCTCGAGAACCTGTTCGGGCGGCCGCTCCCGCTCTTGCGACGCATCGGGCGGCTCGGACTGCCGAGAGCGAAATCCTAGCGCCCGAGTCGGCCGCCCCCGTTCGGACCTCGCTCCTTAAGAGCCCCGGGTTCGTCGTTTGTGCAGATGGCCGTCCCGACCCCCCGCCCCGAGGAAGAGGAGTTGCTGGCGCAGCTCCGGGACGCGGTCGCGCAATCGAGCGGGCGACCCCGCGAGATCGAAGTCGGCATCGCGCTCTCGATCGCGCTCGGGCGGCGTCGACCGTCCGTCTCCTGCGGCGGTTGCAAGAATCCGCTGGATTTCGAGGGCATCCCGGCCCGGACGAACGCGCGCCTTCGCGAGCCGTTCCGCCTGATCTTCGACGGCCCTACGGACTCGTGAACGGTCACCGTTCCCGGAACGCGGAGGTCGCACGGCCGTGAGCGTCTCCCTGATCGGGACGATCGTCGAGGTTGTCACGTACATTCTCGCCACGGTGGGCCTTCCCGGACTCTTTGCGCTCATGATCGTGGAAAGCTTCGGGATCCCGCCGATCCCGAGCGAGGTGATCCTTCCCTTCGCCGGATTTCTCGTGGCCGAGGGTACGTTCCCCCTGGGGGGCACGCTGTTCGCCGCGGTCGCCGGAGGCCTCCTCGGTTCGTTCATCGCGTACGCGGTCGGACGCTGGTGGCGGCATCGGCTCGTGGGGTTCGGGTGGGGGCGACTTCGCGTCCGAACCGACGATCTCGACCGTATGGATCGCTGGTTCCGGCAGCGAGGCGAAGTGACGGTGGCGGTGTGCCGTCTCATTCCGGGGATCCGCAGTTACATCAGTTACCCCGCGGGGACCGCCCGCATGTCGCCGATCCGGTTCGGCGCCTACACGTTGCTCGGGACGATCCCCTGGACGCTCGGGCTGATCTACGCCGGGATCGTCCTTCGGTCCAATTGGCTCTCGCTGGACCGGTACTTCGCACCGTTCGACCTGGTGCTGGTCGCCCTCATCGTCGCGACCGTGGTCTATCTAGCGCTCGTCGCCGGGGGATACGTCGCTCTCGGATGGCCCCCGCGTCGCGGACCCCGTCGTCGCGGCGGAAGCGGGCCGACGTCGCCGGCTACCGCCGTCCCTCCGGCGCCGGAGACACCGCCGAGGGAGACGTGAAATCCGGCCGCACGACCTTGCCCGTGGACGGGCCGACGTGCTCGCCGTCCTCCACGATCCGCACGCCGTCCCGGTAGTGCTCCCGCGGGAAGATCGCCTCCGCGCCTTCGAACGGGGTCCACCCGCTCGGGCTGTGAAGCCGACGGCCGCTGATCGTCGTCCGGTTCCGAAAGTCGATGACCAGGAGATTTGCCCGGTCGCCGACCGCGATGCGGCCGTGAGGTTGGCCGAACCATCGCGCGGGCCGGTCGCAGGCCGCTGCGATCAGGGTCTCGAGACGAAGTTCATTGGACCGCACCTTGGCGAGGAGGAGCGGGAGCATCGTCTCCACCCCGGGGACGCCGCTCGGTGCGCGATCGAACGGGAGCGATTTGTCCGCGCTCGCGTGCGGCGCGTGGTCGCTCGCGACGCATGGCACTTCGCCGCGGCCGAACGCCTCCCACAGCGAGCGGCGGTCGGATTCCGCCCGCAGTGGCGGGTTCACTTTGAACCGCGCGTCCTTCCCAGAACGTTCCGACAGCAAGAGGTGGTGCGGGGTGGCCTCGAACGAGACGGACCGGGAGCGAAGAAGCTCGGCGAGGGACCCCGTGGTGACGTGCGCGATGTGAAGGCGGAGCGCGGAAGGGGCGGCGAGTAGGTGCTCGACGGCCGATTTCTCGGCTGCGGGAGGACGGTGGGTATTCCACTCGGTCGGGTCGCCCGGCCGTTCGGGGGGGCCGAACTTCGCGGGGTCCTCCGCGTGGACGGACAGGGGAAGCCCCAGCGTCGCGAGGCGCTCGAGCAGCGGCGGCAGTTCGCGGAACGACGGTGGATCGTCGACACCGGTCGTCGGGCTCAGGTAGAGCTTGAAGGCGCCCGCGACGCGGGCGAGCGCCGAAAGATGACGCGGGCTCGTGAGCGCACCATACAGAAGCACGTCGACCGCGGCCCGCCCCCGAACTCGCGCCGCCTTCTCTTCGAGTCGCTCCGCGTCGGAAACCGGGGGAGATGTGTTCGGCATGTCCCCGACGAGGCCGACGCCGCCCAGTGCGGCCCCGAGCGTCCCGGTCGCGAGCGTCTCGACGTCGGCGGAACCGCCCGGGTCCCGGAAGTGGACGTGCAGGTCGGTCGCCGCCGGGACGATCACGCCGTCGCCGACGTCGTGGCGCGGAGCCCCCGATCTCGAGCGCCCGATCGAGAGGATGCGCCCGTTCTCACCGACCGCGATCTCTACGGGTTGTAGCCGACCCCGTACGAGGGCTCGCCCCGCCAGGATCCACGTGGGCGAGTCCAGCGGCGGTCGCTCCGCGTCGGACCGCGAACGTCGGACCGGGGGCGGCACCATTCCAGCGGCGGACAGGCTCGCCGATAAAGAAACCGACCCTTCGGGCGGGGGAGCCTATTTCCGCCCGCGTCCCTCCCGACGGCTGTGGGCCCGCGCGCAACCCCATCGACGTACGCAGCGAGCGGCGTAGATCGGTCGGCGATCTCTCGCGCGCTCTCCGAACTCCTGGGCGCCGTGAAGTACCGCGCGCCTCCGAGCCACGGGCGACCGCTCAGCGCTCCCGGGCATTACGCCGGTCTCATCCGGATCGGCCGCGAGACGATCGCGGTCACCACCGACACGGTCGGAACGAAGGTGCTCCTCGCCGAGGAACTGGGACGCTGGGAAGAGGTTGGGGAGGATATCGTCGGCGTGAACGTGAACGACCTTGCGTCCGTGGGCGCTCGCACCGCCGGCCTCGTTGACACGATCCTGTGCGGTCGTCCGGACCCGGCGGTCCTCCGGGCAGTCGGCAAGGGACTCGACCGGGGGCTCCGTCGCGCCCGATGCTCGCTGCTCGGAGGAGAGACCGCGGTAGTGCCCTCGATCGTCCAGGGAACCGACCTCGGCGCGACCGCGTTCGGATTCTTTCCCCGCGGTCGAGTCCCCGTCACCGGACAACGCATCCGGCCCGGAGACGTGATCATCGGCATCCCCTCGAGCGGGTTCCACGCGAACGGATTCACCCTCGTGCGCAAGCTCGTGCGCGAGTCGAACGTCGACCTCGAGCAGCCCCGCCCGGGGGGGCGGGTCAGTCTGGGGGAGGAGCTGCTCGCTCCCACCCGTATCTACTCCGAGATCGCCGAGGCGGTCGCGGGGCGCCCCGAGACGCACGGTCTCGCGCATCTGAGCGGCGGCGGGGTCCGCAACCTGGTACGGTTACGTTCGGGGGTGGCCTTCACGCTCGACGCGTGGCCGGAGCCCCCGCCGCTCTTCCGCTGGATCGCGGAGCTCGGGTCCGTCGCTCCCGAAGAGATGTTCCAGACGTTCAACATGGGCATGGGGTTCGCCGTCATCGCGGATCGTACGCACCTTTCCGAGACTCGGCGTCGCCTCGCCCGGGCGGGAGCCCCCGATGCGGTGGTGATCGGTAAGGTAGAGCGCGGCAACGGTGTTGCGGTCCCGTCGCTCGGTCTCGAGTACGCCGGCTACTCGTGAACCGGACGCCGCCGCTCTGACCAAACGGTTATCCAAATCGAGCCCGTCGATACGGCGTGGCCGTACCCCGTGGCTCGGTTTCCGCCGCCGTGGGGCTGTCGCTGTTCGCCGCCCTCTTGTGGGCGGCCTACTACATCTTCGTGCTCGGCGTCACGCCCGGCACCCGCCCGTCCGCCGTGTTCGTCTACCCGTTCCTGTTCGGGGGCGTCGCCTACACGGCCTGGAGCATCCGCGGCGGCCACGGCGCGGCGCTCGCTCGGCTCTGGCGGGACCCGATGTCGTACGTTCGGGTGGCGCTGCTCCTCAGCATGCAGCTCGCTGTGCTCGCATCCACGTACCTCGCGGGCCCGGTCGACACTTCGCTGCTCTCGCTCATTGGGGATGTCGTCCTAACCCCGATTCTCGTCGCGGGCTGGTTGCTCGGCTACCGGTCGCGCTTCTCGTCCCCCGTGCTCCTCGTCGGGATGGGCCTGTGCCTCGTCGGAGGCGGGCTCGCCATCGCCGGCGGCCACGGCCTCACCGCGCTCTCGGGGTGGGGATACGTCGTCCTCGTCGTGATCCCCGTGTCGGTAGCGCTCTACTTCCTCGCGTGTGCACGTGAGAACGAGCGGAGCCCGCCCAGCGCGGTGGTCAGCCAGTCGATGTTGGCCGCCGCGCTGATCGCCCTGGCGATCTCCCCGCTGCTGCCGGGCGGTCTCCCGGGGCTCCGAGTGACGGATCCGGTCGCCCTCCTCATCCTTCTCGCGACCGGTCTCACGAGCTTCTTCATCGCCCCGGCCCTCTACTTTGACGCTATCCGGCGGGCCGGGTACGTGGTGCCCCCGATGCTGATGACCGGCATCCCCGTGTTCGCCGGAATTCTCGGATGGGTCGTCCTCGGCATCGCGATCCCCCCGATCGGGATCATCGGAATCCCGATCGCGGTCGTCGGGGCGCTGGTCGCGCTCCGCGGGGAGACCGAGACGCCCGAGCCCAGGCCCTCCGCGAGCGGTGGGTCCTAGTTCCAGTCGCCGAGACTGGTATTGGTCGTTTTTCGTCGGTTGGACTTCGCTACGTCGGCGAGGGGCGTGTCGAGGTCGGCCGGAGGAGAGCGGCTGGACTCCGGCGTCGGCTCGGGCGCGCCGAGCTTCTGCTGGTGGCTTCCGCGGAGGAGCGCCGCGGCGTCCCAGTCGAACACTTCCGTCACCCGGGCGAGGGTCTGGGCGACCCGGTCGGCGTAGTACTCCCAGTCCGCCTCCTTGGTGAACGGCCGGCCCTCGATCCACGGCTCGACCTCCTGGGGGCTCTTTCGCGAGTTCGTGACGATCCAGGCGACCCGCATTCCGGGGATCACGTCGTACCCTTCCGCTTGCAGCTGACGGAACACTCGGAGGAAGGGAAGCGCCTCCTTCGTCGACTCGTTGTACTCGCTCTCGGCGCGCACGCTGCGGGCGATCACGAGCCGTTCGACGGGGACCTTCTTTTCGCGGACGGCCTGGACGAGCTCGCGCGACCTCCGTACCGCGCCGTCGGTGTCGCCCTTCATGACGAGGTCGAAGACGTCCATGAGCGCCTGCGACTGGTAGTCGAACGCGTCCGAGCGCCGGGTCTCGTAGCCACGAATGACGAGTTCCTCCTTCGGCCAAGCCGTTCGCCCGACATACCGCTTCTTCGCGCCGTGGGAGAAGAACGAGATGTAGACGGACTGGAACTCGAACGTGACGCCTTCGTGAGTGAATCGTTTCGCGATCGCGGTGCCGAACTCCTTTGAGCCCTCGAGCGACGGAACCGGGGATTTCACGAACACGCTGTCGGTGTCGGAGTACACGACCTCGTGGTGGTCCTTCTCGAGATCCCGGATGATGGACGTGATCTCTTCGCGTGCGAACGCGGTGATCGCCGAGCCGATGTCCTTGTTGGTGAACCGGTAGAAGCTCGAGGCGAGCACGCCGTAGAACGAATTCATGAGTACCTTGACGGCGTTTTGGAGCCCGTCGTAGTAGGTCTGCAGCTCCGACGTCGCGGCCGTGCGGCCGAGTTGGCGGAACCGGTCCCGTTCGGCCAGCAGGTCGCTCAGGATCCCGGGGATGATCCCCTTCCGCACCTGCGGGGCGAGGAACCGGGCGCCCGACGGAGCGACGATCGTGCCCTCCGGCGACAGGGTGGTGAAGCAGAGATTCTTCGAGATGATGATGGACGGATACATCGACTTGAAATCGAGCACGACGACCCACTGGTAGATCCCCGGTCGGATCGAGTGCACGTAACCGCCTTCGATCGGGGCGTCGCGACCCGTTCGATTCGTCATCGGCACGCCGACGTGCTCGGCGTCCGCCCGCGGGATCAGGATCGAGTCGACGAACAGCGACGTGCGGCCGTTGAGACCTTCCTCGAGGGGGAGATGGGCGACGGTCGCCAGGTCCGCCGCTTTCTCCATCGACCGCAGTCGTACCAGGATTCGAAGTGCGAGGTCCGCGTCATGCTCGCAGTACTCCATCACGCGGACCGGGTCCTTGGCCCACTCCGCGGAGATGTTCCGCCGGTCGACGTCGAGCTTCTGGTCGCCGAGCAGCGTTCGTGCCACGTACTGGAGGGTCTCCTGTTTCGGGCGCAGTTCTCGTCGAGCGGACCACCACGCATCGGCGACAATGCGTCCCGTCATCTTCCACAGCCGATCGCCGCCCCCCGTCGCCTCGGGAAGTGAGCGCTTTCGGCTGATCAGAAGTCCCGAAAGACCGAGGGCCTTCGCGCGCTCCTCGAGGAGCGGGAAATCGTACCCCCCGATGTTGTAGCCGGTGATCACATCCGGGTCGTCGTCGAGGACGATGCGAACGAATTCCTCGAGGATCTTTCGTTCGTCGGGGTTCGAGATCTGGAACGTCCGGCGGGAGCGGCCCGCTCCCTCCGCGACGCCGCAGATCGTGAAGATCGTCCGCTCCCGGATCGCGTTCTCGATGTCGAACGAGAGGATACGGAGCGACGGACGAAACGGCTCCGCGGGGCGGATATCCGTGGGCTGAGAGACGATCCGTAGTACCGTCGAGACCGTGTACCCCTTTCGGACCTCCTCGGGCTCGTCGTCCGCCTCGAACGCGACCGTGAGGCCGAGGTGCTTGTCGTACAGGAACCGGTGCACGAACGGGATGTCCGAGGAGAGCGCCACCCGCCCTTCTTCGGGCCGGTGGAGTTCCTTGCGGTACTCCGGGACCTTCCACGGGCTCCGCAGCGTCACTCGGATCGCGGGCTGGGTCCCCCCCGTCAGCCAGACCTCGGTGTCGGAAACGTCGACGATCTCGGGGTCGCGGCGGAGTCGCTCCCGAATCTCCGGGGTAGGTTGGGTCAGCACGAAGTAGGGCCGGAAGTCGTAGTATCGAGCGACCGCGGCCTCGCCTTCCCGGGTGCGTCCGAACAGTTCGAGGACGACGCCGCCGTCCACGGAAGTGTACGTCCCGTCGAGGAGGAACAGTTCGACCGTGCGCACGGCGAAGCGAGCCCGGACCGAGTTAAAACGGGTGCTGGAGCGACATGCGCAGCCACGCGCCCAGGCCGGCTACATCACGGTTCCACCGCTCGGTGAGCCGGCTCGACCGCATCGCGGCGGCCGGGTGGATCAGGGGGAAGACCGGCGGGCGGGTGCCGGCGATCGGCGAGCCCGCCGAAGTAAGGATAGGGAGCGCGTGCGGCGCCACGGCGCGCAAGGCGTGGGCGCCCAACGTCACCAGGACCTCCGGCTTCAGAATCGCTACCTGCCGGTCGAGATAGGGGCGGCACGTTCGCTCGGCTACGGGGTCGAACACGTTCTCGGGGGGTCGACACTTCACCAGATTGAGTACCCCAAACTGATCCGATCCCAGGCCGATGGTGGCAATGGCGACGTCGAGTTTCTTCCCGGATCGACCGACGAAGGGGAGACCCTCCCGGTCCTCCGCGGCCCCCGGCGCCTCCCCCACGAAGAGGACCCGGGGCCGCAGGCTGCCCCGGTAGATGACCGCCTGCGTCCGGGTGGTGTGAAGACGGCAGCGGGTGCAGACCCGAATCTCGGAGGACAGCGACTCCCATGCCGCTTCGTCCGTCGCTCGCCCGGTCTCGTCGGCCGAGTCGTTTCTCGGCGTCACGCCGCCCCCCACGCGACGCGGCTGTTAAATACGGATGCCCAGTGGCTCGGCCCCTTCCCCACCCCATGACTCCGCCGTCAGGTATCAACACCGCAGGACGACTCGCGTCGCTTCGCCAGCGGCGACGCTGGTCCGACCGCTATTACAAGCGGCGGACGCTCCACCTCAAGCAGCGATCGGACCCGCTCGAGGGAGCCCCGCAGGCCCGCGGCATCGTCCTCCAGAAGGTCGGGGTCGAGGCGAAGCAACCGAACTCGGCGATTCGTAAGTGCATCAAGGTCCAGCTGATCAAGAACGGCCGTCAGGTGACCGCGTTCGCGGTCGGGGACGGCGCCATCAATTTCATCGATGAGCACGACGAGGTTCTGGTCGAAGGGATCGGCGGTCGTATGGGCCGGTCCTACGGGGACATCCCCGGAGTCCGATACAAGGTAATACAGGTCAACGGCGTCTCGTTGGATGAGCTCGTCCGCGGGCGCAAGGAGAAGCCGGCCCGATGAGCGCAACCCCCGACCCGCTGCGACCCCCCGAGGAGTCGGAAGAGGACGCCGGGCCGATCGTCCAGCGGCCGCAGCCCGCGGCCCCCTCCCCGTTCCCGGTGCCCCCGCTGTTCGGCAAGTACACCTACGAGGGCCTCGAGGTCCATGACGTGGGCCTGCTGCCGTACCTCTACCTGCATCCGGTCTACTCGCCCCACAGCGAAGGTCGCCTGTCGGGGAAGCCGTTCCTGAAGACCCGCATGCACCTCGTGGAGCGCCTCGCGAACCACTTGATGAAAGGGGGAAAGTTCACGGGGAAGAAGTCGAAGGCGCTCGCCACCGTCCGCGCGGCCTTCGAGGAGCTCGCCAAGAAGGAGAAGGCGAACCCTCTCCAGCTCTTGGTCGACGCCGTCGAGAACGCCTCGCCCCGCGAGGAGGTTACGCGCCTTCAGTTCGGTGGCATTTCCGTTCCCCGCGCGGTCGACGCGTCCCCGGTCCGCCGGTTGAACGTCGCGATCCGGAACATCGCCCAGGGCGCGATCACCGCCTCCCGCAAATCCACGAAGCCGATCTCCAGCTGCCTGGCCGACGAGATCAGTCGTGCCGCGAAAGGCGACCTAACGAGCTTCGCCGTCGGCCGCAAGGAAGAGGTCGAGCGCGTCGCGCAGTCGGCGCGCTGAGTCTCCGGAGGTTGGAGAAGACATGACCCACATTCGAGCAGAACTGGCGAAGGCCATCCCCGACATGATGCGGAGCATCGACAAGATCCGCAACATCGGGATCGTGGCGCACATCCACCACGGGAAGACGACGCTCTCGGACAATCTCCTTGCCGCGGCGGGCATGATCTCGAACGAGCTCGCGGGCAAGCAGCTCCTCCTGAACTTCGACGAGCAGGAGCAGGCGCGTCTCCTCACGATCAACAACGCGGACGTCACGATCGTCCACGAGTACGAGAAGGAAAACTACCTGATCAACCTCATCGACACGCCGGGCCACGTCGACTTCGGTGGCGACGTCACGCGCGCGATGCGTGCCGTCGATGGAGCGGTCGTCGTCGTCTGCGCCGTCGAAGGCGTGATGGCCCAGACGGAGACCGTGCTCCGCCAGGCCCTGCGGGAGAAGGTCAAGCCGGTCCTGTTCATCAACAAGGTCGACCGCGCGATCAAGGAGCTCCAGCTCACCGCGGACATGCTCCAGAAGCGGTTCACCGCGATCATCACCGAGGTCAACGAGCTGATCCGCAAGATGGCCCCGGAAGAGTTCGTCGACGAGTGGTCGGTGGACCCGCGCGACGGGTCGGTCGCGTTCGGCTCGGGCTACGACAATTGGGCGATCAGTGTCCCCTACATGCAACGGACGGGCGTGAAGTTCCCCGACATCATCGAGTACGTCACCACCGGCCGGACGAAGGAGATCGCGCAGAAGGCGAAGATCAACGACGTCATCTTCGACATGGTCGTCAAGCACCTGCCGAGCCCGCACGTCGCGCAGAAGTACCGCATCCCGAACATCTGGAAGGGCGATATCGGCTCGACCGTCGGCGTGGCGATGATGAACACCGACACCGAAGGTCCCACTTCGTTCATGGTCACCGACATCACGATGGACCCGAACGCGGGCGAGATCGCGACGGGCCGCGTTTTCTCCGGGAAGCTCACGAAGGGGATGGAACTCCAGATCGTCGGAACGAAGCTCAAGAACCGTATCCAGCACGTCTCCTTGTTCATGGGGCCCGAGCGGTTGATGGTCGAGGAGGTCACCGCCGGCAACATCGGCGCGGTCATCGGGCTCACGGACGCGTTCGCCGGGACCACGACTTCGAACGACCCCGCGATGGTCCCGTTCGAGGAGATCCGCCACGTCTCCGAGCCGGTCGTCACGGTCGCGATCGAGCCGAAGCGGATGGCCGACCTCCCGAAGCTCATCGAAACGATGCGAAAGGTCGGAAAGGAGGACGCGAGCCTCCGGGTCGAGATCAACCAGGAGACGGGAGAACACCTCCTCTCCGGGATGGGCGAGCTCCACCTCGAGATCACCCAGTTCCGGATCATCAATGACTACAAGGTCGAGATCGAGGCGTCGAAGCCGATCGTCGTGTATCGGGAGCTCGTGAAGCACGCGGGCGGTCCCTTCGAAGGGAAGTCCCCGAACAAGCACAACAAGTTCTACTTCGAGGTCGAGGCCCTCCCCCCCGGGGTCGTCCAGGCGATCAAGGACGGCGAGATCCCGCAGGGGAAATCGTTCAAGGACACCAAGCTGCTCGTCACGAAGCTCGAGGCGCTCGGCATCTCTCGAGACGAGGGCCGGGGGATCGTCGCGGTCGAGGGGACGAACATCCTCTTCGATGTCACGAAGGGGATCCAGAACCTCAACGAGACGATGGACCTCGTCGTCGACGCGTTCAAGGAGGCGATCAACCGCGGGCCGCTCGCCAACGAAAAGGTGTACGGTCTCAAGGTCCGCCTCGTCGACGCGAAGCTCCACGAGGATTCGATCCACCGCGGGCCGGCCCAGACGATCCCGGCCGCACGGTCGGGGATCTACGGCGCGATGGTCCTCGGGGACCGGATGCTCCTCGAACCGTTCCAGAAGGTCACCGTCAACGTTCCGCAGGAAGTTCTCGCCGGCGCCACCCGGGAACTCCAGCGCCGACGCGGCGAGATCCTTGACATGGAGAGCGTGGGCGACCTGCAGACGATCGTTGCGAAGGTCCCCGTGGCCGAGATGTTCGGATTCGCTTCGGACATTCGAAGCGCCACCGCCGGCAAAGTCCTCTGGTCGACCGAGTCGATGGGGTTCGAGCCCGTACCGGGCGAGCTCCAGCCGAAGGTCGTCGCCGAGATCCGCCAGCGGCGCGGGCTGAAGCCCGAGCCGTACGACGCGGCGTACTACGCCGGATAAGCGTCGTCCGCTGGATCCTCGCCGTCCGAGGTCGGCCTCGATCCAAGCTACGACAGACTGTAGTAGCTTGGTTCACAGCATACTACAAGTTGTAGTAGGAAATAGATTCGGGTGTTCTTACTACGAGCTGTAGTAGCTACTGGGGCGAGGGAGGTGAGAGGTCGACCGCCGAGAGAGTGTCCAGGGTACGCTGCCCGCGGTGGTGCGGTCCCTCGGCCGAGCGGGACCGGATCGGCCATGAACCCTCGAGGTCGAGGAGCCAGCGCTTCCGCCAGAGACCGAGACCGAAGCCGGTGATCGCCCCTTCGGTGCCGATCACGCGGTGGCAGGGAATGACGATCGGGATCGGATTGCGCGCCATCGCGCCCCCCACGGCCCGAGCCGAGCCGGAGTGGCCCGAACGGCGGGCGAGCTCGGAGTACGTGATCGTCTTGCCGGCGGGGATGTCGCGCAGGGTTCTCCAGACGGCGCGGTCGAACTCCGACGCGGTGTCCGGGTCGACATCGACCTCGAACTTCGAACGCGCTCCGCGGAAGTACTCCTGCAACTGCCGCGGAGGACTTCCGGCGGGAAACGGCGGTTTGCGGCGGACCGCTCCGATCGGCGTCCCCGTCTGCTTGCGCCCGTGCTCGAGAAGGTCCACGACCCGGACGGTCGCGCCCTGGTAGGCGATCCGGAACGTTCCGATGGGGGTCGCGACGTCCGCAAACTCGAGGAGGTCGGACACGATATCGGGGAGGCCGCTCGGGCTTATCTTCGTTGCAGTTCGCGGCCGGAGAGGTCGCGAAACGCTAGCCCTCGAGACCGGAGCTCGTGATGCGGAAGTCGGCGGCGCCTTCGGCGAGCGAACGGTGCTTGACGAGGACCGCGCGCCGTCGGGGACCGCTGAGTCGGTCGAACCGGAGGATCGTCTTCGCCGCGTGGTTGAGGAACGAGCCGCCGAGCGGCTCCAGCGTGCCGACCGTGATGTTTCTCCAGACCTGATTCGTCAGGATCACCGCGACTTCGGCCTGGAGCGCCGTCGCGACGAGGTCCGCGACCTCGAGGCTCAACGCCTGGCGGGCTTCGTCCTCGTCCGAGCCCGAGAGAGAAAGTCGATAGTAGAACGTCGCGGAGTCGACCACGACGAGGCCGACCGGACGCTTTCCGTCTCGCGCCAGCGCGCCCGCGGTCGCGATCGCCCGGCTCTGCTCGGCGAGGTCCTTCGGGGTGGAAATGAGCACGCGCTTGAGGATCTTCTCCAGGTCGTTTCCCGCGATCGACCGCAAGCGGTCGACGCTCACCCCCTCGGTGTCGATGTAGAAGACCCACCGTCCGTCCCGTGCGACGCGGGTCGCCACTTCGAGGCAGAAGAGCGTCTTCCCGCTTCCGCCCTCGCCGTAGATCTCGGTGACGGAATCGGTCTCGAGGCCCCCCCCGAGCAGCCGGTCGACCGACGCGATGCCGGTCGGGAGCCGTTCCTCCGCCACGAACGCCGCGAGAGGGGCGGGGGCGCTTAATCTCTCTCGCGCCGCGTCACCCACGGACGGCGTACGCGGTGGCGAGCTCGGGCGACCGCACGCGGCGCCCCATTTGCTCGAACGCCTCGGGATGCTCGGTGTGCACCGGGAACACCGCCTCCGGAGCCATCGACCGGACGATCTGGTCGAGTTCGCGTCCCGACGCGTGACCGCTCGCGTGCATCTGGTGGAACCGAAGACCGAAGTGGTCGAGCCAATGGTGGAGGACATCGTCCTCGACGTCGTCTTCGCTGAACGGTTCGCTCATCGAGTGGATGAACGGGCTCCCGCGCGGCGGTCGAAGGTCGATCAGCTCGGCGAAGTGCATCATGTCGAGCGCCAGGAGGTAGCGCGACCCGTGGGAGCGGAGCGATGCCGCGTCGAGCGCCGTCGCCAGGTACGGCTCCTCCCACTTGAACGTGCGGAGCTTCTTCCGTTGGTAGACCGCGAGACCCGGGCTCTTTCCCGCCACGGGTACCGTGCCCGCCGGGAACATCGGAGCGATCTGGGAAAGAAGGTGCGCCGTGCGCACCGAGACCACGAGCTCGCGCTCGGCGTCCACGGCCGCCGAGTAGAGCGTGCGGAGCCGGTCGACGTCGCGGGGATACGTGCAGGCGAGGGCGAGCGTCGAGGCGTTCTCGAGCACCTCGTCGACGCCCTCGCGCACGCCCAGTTCCGAGAAGTCCCGCCGGGAATCGGGTCCGGCGCGGGTACCCTCGATGATCAGGGCTGTCGGTTTCTCCTCGGTGGCGGCCGCGAGGAACGCGTGCGTGTCGTTCGCCCGCGGCCCGTGCTGGCGGAAGTCACCGGTGTACGCGATCGTCCCCTCGGACGTGCGGATGAGGAACCCGTAGGCGAACGGGATCGAGTGGTCGACCGGGAACGGCACGACCTCGAGGTTGCCAAACCGGATCCCTTGGCGGTCCTCGAACTCGCGCCAGTCGTGTTCGCCGTACTTCATCGAGGGGGAGGACGACTCGATCGCCTCGAGCAGCCGACGGGTCCCGTGGCCCACGTAGACCGGGATCCCCGGATCGACGAGCTTCAGGTAGCCGGCGTGGTCCGCGTGCGCGTGGCTGACGAACAGGCCGTGGATCTCCGGCGCTCGATAGGGGAGGTCGGAGTCGGTGAGCGCCTCACGGGAGTACAACCCCTCCACTCGGGGAAGGAGGTCGAACTCGAGGAGGTCCTGCACCGGACTCGCGGTCCGGGGCTGGAGGAAGTTGACGTAGAACTCCTCCATCCGCGGCGAGAACGACGGACCGAAGTCGAACAGGATGCGGTCCGGCCCGTCCGCGATGAGGATCTTGTTGCCCCCGATCTCGCGGACGCCCCCGAGGAAGGTGACGGTCGGCTTCGCCACGAGCGGTCCAGCGACCGCCGGGCTTAGGCGTTTCGAACGCCGGGGACGGCCGGCCCCGAGGCGGCTAACGCGCCTTCAGGACCTTCTTGACGTTCGGGTGCTCCTTGGTGAAGATCTTCCCACCGCAGTTGTCGCACCGCACACCGAAAAGGTTCGCGTCGGAGGGGAGGGCCTCTCCGCACCGGATGCACCGGAACATGGCCGTGATTCGACCGGCCGCGGGGGCTTAAGCCTTGCCCGCCGCGGCGACCTCTTCCTGCGCGCGCGAGATCGCGGGCGGCGCCTGGAAGACGTAGGCGTTCGATGCGAAGCGCGTGCCGCAGCGGCGGCACTCGAAGATCCCGCTCGCCACGCGGTGGAGCGTGGCGGTCGAGCAGCGCGGGCAGGCGGCCGGCTTCGCCCGAGCGCGGTCGATGTCGAGCACGCGGCGCCGGATCCGGATCCCGTACCGGGGTCCCATCCAGGCGGTCGAGCCGACCTTCTTCGTGCGCTTGCTCATGCCTCGTCACCCTTCGCGATCTTCCGCAGGCGGTCCCCGTGCGCGAACGCACGATCTACCATGGACTTGACGTCATCGGGCGAGAACGCGCCCACGAGGCCCTTCTGCATCGCCACGACCCGGCCCGTCTCGTCGGTCGCGACCGTCAGGCGGCCCTGAGCGGCCCGTTCCTCGTCGAACGTCGGGTCCACGAGGATCGTGTCGCCGAGCCGGACGAACGTGCACTCCACGGGATAGTGGTTGACCTCGAGGGGGTAGTCGGCCTCGGCGATCGCGAACCGCTTCGCCGGGACCGTGGCGTGCGTCAGGGCCCCGAGCGCGGCGAGCTGCGCCGCGTCGATCAGGTTCCCCGAGTGGTCGAGGACGTGGATGTCGACGTAGCAGACCCAGGTCTTTTCCCCGGGCGTCACACAGAGGCGGGTGAGGTCGATCGCCTCCGCCGCGCGGATCGCGCGGTCGACGACGCGAGAGACCTCGATCGCGCCGGGCTGTGGCGGTCCCGGCTCGAAGACCGGGCTCGAGAGGGGGATCAGCTCGGCGTTCGTGGTGAGCACCCCCGCGTTCGGAGTGTCGGGGAACGGCTTCCCCGGCTCGAGCTTGATCCCGCAGAGAACGGCGGTGTCGCCGATGCGAACGAGCGCGGAGCCGTCCGCCGTGGTGACGAAGCCCGGCTCGACCGTGACCTTGCGGTATTCGTCGGCGGCGCGGCCGTCCAATCGCTTCCCGTGGGACGCGAGGTCGAGGATGTGGGTGGTCTGGATCTCGGCGGTGACGTCGTCGCTCATGCCGCACCTTCCGCGGGCGCAGCAACTTCGTAGCGAGTTCGGAGCGCGGCCTTCATGACCTCGTAGATCTGGCGGCAGCCCGCGACGCCCATGTCGAGCGCCGTCGAGAGCTCGTCCCGCGTCATGTGTCCCTCCATCTGGAGGAGCACGAGCCGACCGGACTGGGGCACAAGGGCCATCGGCAGGTCGGCCTCGCCGTAGTTGTCCTCCTCCTTCTTCAGGTCGAGGATGAGCTGACCGCCAGCCTTACCGACCGCGACCGCGGGCAGGAGGTCCGCCATCGGGATGCCCGCGTCCGCGAGCGCGACCGAGGCGGCGACGAGCCCGGCGCACCGGGTGCCCGCGTTCGCTTGGAGTACCTCGATGTAGACGTCGATGCTCGTTCGGGGGAACTCTTCTGCGAAGACGACCGACTCGAACGCCTCCGCAATGACCTTGGAGATCTCCTGCGAGCGGCGGTCGAGGCCGGGACGCTTCCGCTCGTCGACGGAGAACGCGGCCATGTTGTACTTGCACTGCACGATCGCCTTGGTGTTCTGCTGGAGGTGGCGCGGGTGGACTTCGCGGGGCCCGTAGACCGCCGCCATCACCTTGTTCGCGCCCCACTCGACGAACGCCGAGCCGTCGGCCTGTTTCAAGGCGCCGGCGGTGATCTTCAGCGGCCGCAGTTCGTTCGCGCGTCGGCCGTCGATTCGGAGTCCTTCCGGGCTAAACAGGACGGGGACGTCCTTTGCTCCTACACTTCCCATAGTTCTTCTCTCCTGGAATTTCAGTTCTCATCTCGGTCGGTCGAGTCCGCGTCCGGTCGCTCCGAGGGAAACTCGCCGGGCCCGGCGTACGGGCTTTCGGGCGCGTCCCGATGGGCGCTCTCCCGCGCGGGCTCGATCGGACCGGTGTCGTCGGACGTCTCGGTGGACTTGAGGTAGCTATCGACCTTCTCGGTCAACCCGGGGCGTTGGCCCTCGTCCTCGATCATTCGGAGCGCCTCGCGGACGCGCGCAATGGCGTCCGGGTCGCCGTCGATCCAAATGCGACCGTTCTGACCGACCGCGATCTGGGCGCCCGTTCGGCGCGTGAGGGTTTGGATCATGGAACCGCCGCGTCCGACGACGCGCGGAACGCGCGCCGGGGAGATCCGCTCGATCGAGCCGCCCTCGAGCTTCCCGAGCCCCTCGCCGAGCATGGTGACGCCGATGCGGCCCGTCGCGTCCAGGTTCTCGACCCGAACTACGACCGAATCGCCGACGTGCAGGAACTTCTCCGTCTCGCCGATCTCCACCTGCCACGGGGTCCCGGTCATGTGAAGGGGGGCCCAGCGCGGTGCGCCGATGTCGAGCAGCCAGAACGTGCCCTGGACGTCCGTGACCGTTCCGATCACGACGTCGTTGGGCTTCGGAATGTATCGCCCCGAGAGAGGGATCACCTGGACGAACGGGGGCCGGGGCGAGAGGAGGCCCAGCACGCTCGCGTAGATCTTACCGCCAACGCGGTACGTTCCCGGCCCGGGCTTCAAGCCCTGGCTGGGGATCTCTTCTCCGGGAAGAACTAGTACCCGCTCCCGAGAGGGAAGCGAGGACGAGCCCTCGCGGCCCCGCCGTCGGGGGCCGGGACGATGACTACCACCCATTTTTCGTGCTGCACCGGCGCGCGCGACGGACGTTCTCTATTTAACGAGCGTGGTCTCGGCGGCCCCTTTCGTGCGCGCGTTGAGCTTCTCGTACAGTTCCGTTTGCACGCCGGCGGGGATCTCGATCACGCCGCTCCAAGAACCGTCGCCGAGCCACTGCTCGTCCATCACGCGCCCAAATCCCTTCAGGTCCCCGATCACGCGGGGGTAGTGCTGGGCCGGTAGCTTCACCCGGACCTTCACGACGTCGAGTCGGATCGGCAGCAGCGGGCGCAGTTTCTGAAGGACCTCCTGCACTTGGGCGTCGACCGGGCGGAACGGGTCAACGTGCACCTTCGCTTCCACCATCGCGGCCTCGATCCGCGAGGGCGGATGCGGGGCGCCCGTCTGCGGGTTCATGGCGTTGCGAGCGATCGTCGTGACGATCTGCCGCAGCTTCGCCGCCTGGAGCTGGTGGCGCTGTTCGGTCGTGACCTGGACCTCGCCCTTCATCACGATCTCCTTCGCGATCTGGGCGAGGTTCCGGGTGTGGAACGTCTTCTCGAGCTGTTCTTCGGAGATCTTGTCGCCGCGCTTCGCGTCCTTGAACACCTGGTCGAGGGCGAGCTTGTCGGAGAGGTCGACGTCCTTCCCGTCCTTGATCGCCTGCACTGCGGCCGGGTCGACGAGCACTTCGAAGCGGGAGCCGCCCGTCTCCCAACGGGCGATGACCGCGTCTTCGACCGTCACCATCGCTGCGAGCGTCCCCGCGCGCGAGCGGCCTACGACTTGGCGGCCTTGCTCGGTGCAGCGTTCGGAAGTCGGGCGACGTACTTCTGGATGTCGTCCGGCCCGAGTCGGGTCATTCCCTGGTCCACTTGGACCGTGCACACCTCGACCTGGGCCAAGCTGCCGCCCTCGTCCAGACCCGCGCGCAGACCCTCGAGCGCGAGGAGGATGGCCGCGTCCCGGTCCATCCCGGCCTTGTACTTCTGCTCGAACAGTTCCATGACCGGGCCCTTGTTCCCGCCGGTGCTCGCGGCGCGGAAGCTCGTGAGCGAGCCGGACGGCTCGGTCTCGAAGAGGTGAATGCCCGCGTCGTCGTACCCGCCGACGAGGAGCGCGGTCCCGAACGGGCGGACCCCGCCGAACTGGGTGTACTGCTGCTTGTAGTCGCAGATGCGGCGCACGAGCAGCTCCACCGTCATCGGCTCCGAGTAGGTGACCCGATTGATCTGTGCGGAGAGCCGAGCGTAATCCACGAGCACCCGGGCGTCCGCGACGAGGCCGGCCGAGACGCACGCGATGTTCTCGTCGATCTGGTGGATCTTCTCCAGGCTCGCCGCCTCGGCGAGCTTGGGGTTGGGAATGCGGCGGTCGGCGATCAGCACGACGCCGTTCGCGTAGACGACCCCGGCGGTCGTCGCGCCCCGGCGGACCGCTTCCCGGGCGTACTCGACCTGGAACAGCCGGCCGTCCGGGGAGAACACCGTGATCGCGCGGTCGTAGGCCATCTGGCCCGGTTGCATCTCCATGGCGCGTACCCGGCGCGGGCACTCGGGTCCCCTTTATAACGAGCGCCCGGGAGGTAACGCTCTCGTCAGTGGATTACGCCCGGTGCGTGCGCAAAACCCGCCCCGCGCGCCAAGCGTAAGTGTCGCCGGGCGTCGGCGGGTCGTGGCGGAAAGTACCGGCAGCGCCAAGCACTCGGGCGGCTGGCGGCTCGCGTCGTCGCCGTCGTCGTACCTCCGGAGCGCTGCCGAGCAACCGATCGAGTGGCACCCGTGGGGTCCCGAACCGTTCGAGATCGCAAAACGCACGGGCCGACCGATCCTCCTCGACATCGGGGCGTCGTGGTGCCACTGGTGCCACGTGATGGACGAAGGGACGTACTCCGACCCGGAGGTGGCGCGCCTTCTCCTCCAGGACTTCGTCGCGGTGAAAGTCGACCGCGACGAGAATCCCGAGGTCGACCGCCGATACCAGCGCCAAGTCGGTGCTCTCACCGGCGAGGGGGGATGGCCGCTCACCGGATTCCTCACGCCCGACGGCGAAGTATTCCTCGGGGGGACCTACTTTCCCCCGACCGATGGGCACGGTCGCCCCGGGTTCCGACGCGTCCTCAAGGAGGTCGCCCGGTTGTGGACCGAGGAACCGGAGCGGATCCGTCAGAACGCGACCGCGATCCAGGACTCCCTCGCGCGGATGCGCGCACGGCGCGCTCCGCAGGCCGCCGGGACCGAGGAGTTCATCGGCGGGGTGCGCTCCGACATCCTCTCCTCGTACGACCCGGTGCACGGCGGCTTCGGGACCGCGCCGAAGTTCCCGCACCCGACGACGATCTCGTTCCTGTTGTGGGACGACTTCGCGAACGGCGGAGCTCGCAGTGCGGAGGAGG
>Ga0070761_10000317_pt1 | contig 32186 bp, 28 predicted proteins | sample HubBroMetageREF1_FD_66724 | JGI IMG/M metagenome (GOLD analysis project Ga0070761, IMG submission 66724) | Reference soil microbial communities from the Hubbard Brook experimental Forest, New Hampshire, USA - Hubbard Brook CCASE Soil... | ecosystem: Environmental > Terrestrial > Soil >... | reverse complement strand
GGGCTTACCGGCGCCTGGGCCAGCAGCGCCTCGTCGCGGCGCGCGAGCGGTCCACCGCAGCGCCGCTGTGCAGGCGATGCCGGTCGTATAAGCTAGGCGTATGAAGCACTCGCATAGACTGATCCTGGTACTTGCCCTGGGGCTGTGCAGTTGCACGGGCGCGGATTTCAAGGGCAACAGCTCGTCCAACGACTCTTCCGCGGACAACACCTCGCACGCTCACCACTCCGGCGGCGACACCACGCGGGTGATGGGCTCGGTCGACATCGGTGCGGGCGAACACGCCGGGGACGTCTCCACCGTCAACGGCGGCATCAACATCGGCGAGAACGCGGTGGTCGGCAAGGTCGAAACGGTCAATGGCGGCATCACGGTGGAACAACACGCCACCGCCAGCGACGTCCAAACCGTCAACGGCGGCGTTCGCGTCAAGGACGGCGCCGGCATCAGCGGCGCGGTGGAAACCGTCAACGGCTCGCTGACGATCGCCGATGGCGCTGACGTCAAAGGCGAATTGAGCAACGTCAACGGTGCGATCGGGGTGGCGGCGGCGCACATCGGCGGTGACATCAGCACCGTGACCGGCGATATCCACATCGGCCCGAACGCGCATGTCGACGGCGGCATCCACGTCGAGAGAAACAGCAGCTGGTTCCATCTGGGATCCGACGTACCGACAGTCGTGATCGCGCCGGGCTCGGTGGTGAAGGGCACGCTCAGATTCGACCGCGAGGTGCATTTGTACGTGAGCGACCGCGCCACCATCGGCGCGGTGCAGGGCGCCACCGTCACTAAGTTCACGGGGGACGTACCCACCACCTGATGCGACCTGCCAGCGCAGTACCTGCGCTGAGGTGTTCAGAACAAGCCGGTTATCCGGCCACTGTCATCCACGTCGATGGAGTTGGCGGCAGGTACTCTGGGCAGGCCCGGCATGGTCATGATGTCGCCGCAGATCATGATCACGAATTCCGCGCCGGCAGCGAGGCGCACCTCACGGATGTTGACCGTGTGGTGCGAAGGCGCGCCACGCAGCTTCGGATCGGTCGAGAACGAGTACTGCGTCTTGGCAACACACACCGGGTAGTGCCCGTAGCCGCCCTCCTGCAGCGCGCGGATCTGCGCGCGCACACGCGTATCGGCGCTGATGTCGGTGGCGTGGTAGATCTGGGTCGCCACCGCCTTCATCTTGTCCCACAAGGTCGCACCGTCCTCGTACAGGAAGCGAAAGCCATTGGGCTGCGCGGCGAGCCGCACCACTTCGCGCGCGACTTCCAGCGCGCCGCGGCCGCCGTGCGCGAAGTGCGTCGCCGGGATCACGCGCACGTCGTGCGGGGCGATGCGGTCGATGAGCAACTGGATCTCGTGCTCGGTGTCCTGGGCGCGGCGGTTGATGGCCACGACGCACGGCAGCCCGAAGCGGTTGCGGACGTTGTCTATGTGCCGCTCGAGATTGACGACGCCCTTATCCAGCGCGGCAAGATTCTCCTTGCCCAGATCGGCCAGCTCGATGCCACCCTGGTATTTCAGCGCCCGCACCGTGGCGACGATCACCGCCGCGCACGGCTCAAGGCCCGCCTTGCGACACTTGATGTCGATGAACTTCTCCGCCCCCAGGTCAGCGCCGAAGCCCGCTTCGGTCACAACGTAATCGGCGAGCTTGAGCGCGGTGCGGGTGGCGATCACTGAATTGCAGCCGTGCGCGATGTTGGCGAACGGGCCGCCGTGAATGAAAGCCGGGTTGTTCTCGAGCGTCTGCACGAGGTTCGGCGCCAGCGCCGTTTTCAACAACGCCGCCATGGCGCCGTGGGCCTTGAGGTCGCTCGCCAGAATAGCTGAGTTGTCGGTGCGGTAGCCGACCACGATCCGGGCCAGGCGCTCACGCAGATCGTGCAGGCTCCCGGCCAGGCACAGGATCGCCATGACCTCGGAGGCCACCACGATATCGAAGCCATCCTCGCGCGGTACGCCGTTGGCGGAGCCGCCGAGGCCGATGACAATCTCGCGCAGCGCGCGATCGTTTACGTCCAGCACCCGCCGCCAGGTGACGCGGCGCACGTCGAAGCCCAGCTCGTTGCCCTGGTGGATGTGGTTGTCGATGAGCGCCGCCAGCAGGTTATTGGCGAGCCCGATCGCGGCGAAGTCGCCGGTAAAGTGCAGGTTGATGTCCTCCATCGGCACGACCTGCGAGTAACCGCCGCCTGCCGCGCCGCCCTTCATGCCGAACACCGGCCCGAGCGCCGGCTCGCGCAGGCAGACAATGGCGCTGTGGCCCAGCAGATTCAGCGCATCCCCGAGTCCCACCGTCATGGTCGTCTTGCCCTCACCGGCGGGGGTCGGGGACACGGCTGTGACCAGCACCAGCTTGCCGTTGGGGCGCTCGTTCAGGCGCGCGACATAGTCGAGTGACAGCTTCGCCTTGTAGTGCCCGTAGGGCTCCAGGTCCGCCAGCGGGATTCCCAGCCGCTCCTGCGCCAGCTCCACGATGGGGCGCATGTTGGCGCGCTGGGCAATCTCGATGTTGCCCGGAGGAGCCGCCGCAGCGGCGGTGTTGGGTGGTGTTGAGGCCATGCTTACAGTGATCGCGCCTGCGCATGTTACCTGAAGGGCACACGCCGCGTGTTCGCCACCGGTACAATCCCCCGCACGATGCTGTGGTTGAAAGCCTTCCATATTGTGTTCGTCGTGACCTGGTTCGCAGGGCTGTTCTACCTGCCGCGCCTGTTCGTCTATCACGTCGCCACCACCGAGGCTCCTGGACGGGCGCGTTTCATCGTCATGGAGCGGCGCCTGTTCGCGATCATGAGCATCGGCGCCCTGCTCACGGTGCTACTTGGCGCGGCCATGGTCATCGCCGCGCCGGCCCTGCTCGCTACGCCCTGGATGCGCGCGAAGCTGCCGCTGGTCGCAGTCCTTATCGGCTACCACGTCTGGGTGTATCGGCTCATGACGGCGCTGCGCAGCGGCGCCGCCGGCCACTCGCAGCGCTGGTACCGCTGGTTCAACGAGGTCCCGGGCGTACTGCTCATCGCGATCGTGGTGCTCGCGGTGGTCAAGCCTTAACGGCTCACCAGATCCTGACGCGCTCCGCCGGGGGCACGTACAGCTTGTCGCCCGGCTGCACATTGAATGCCGCGTACCAGGCATCGATGTTGGGCAGCGGCCCGTTGACGCGGAAGTTCGCGGGACTGTGCACGTCGGACAGCACGATTTCGCGCAGCATCCCCTCGCGATACTTTTCCCGCCAGGCCTGCGCCCAGGCGAGGAAGAAGCGCTGGTCGCCGCTCAGGCCGTCGATGAGCGGCGCGGGCTGACCCTGGAGCGAGATGCGGTAGGCCTCGTGCGCCATATTGAGGCCGCCCAGATCGCCGATATTCTCGCCGAGGGTGTTGGCGCCGTTGACGCGCAGGCCGGGCAGCGCCTCGAAGGCTGAAAATTCCTTGATGAGCCGCGCGGTGCGCGCGGTAAACGCCTTCACATCCGTGGCCGTCCACCAGTCCAGCAACGCCCCATCGGGGCCGAATTTGCGACCCTGATCGTCAAACCCGTGCCCCATCTCGTGGCCGATGACCGCGCCGATGGCGCCGAAGTTGACGGCGGGATCCGCGTTGGGATCGAAGAACGGCGGCTGCAGGATTGCCGCCGGGAAGACGATCTCGTTGTTGGAGGGATTGTAGTAGGCGTTGATCTCCTGCGGCGTCATCTGCCACTCGGCGCGATCCACCGCACCGTCGATGCGCGCCACCTTGTAGTCCCACTGCCATTGCGCGGCGCGACGCACGTTGCCGATGAGATCATCGCGGCGCACGATGAGCGCTGAGTAGTCCTTCCACTTGTCCGGGTAGCCGATCTTGGGAGTGAAGGCTGCGAGCTTCTCGTGGGCGCGCACCTTGGTCTGCGGCGTCATCCACTCGAGCGCATCGATGCGCTCGCTGAGGGCGGCGCGCAGGTCCGCGACCAGCTGCTGCATCTTCGCCTTGGATTGCGGCGGGAAATACTGTGCGACGTACAAGCGCCCGACCGCCTCCCCGAGCGCGTCATCCACCTGGTCGACGGCGCGCTTCCAGCGCTCGCGCTGCTCGGGCTGGCCGCGCAGCGCCTGCCCGTAGAAAGCAAAATGCGCGGCGTCGAAGCGCTGCGGCAGAAACTCAGCATGGCCGTTCAGGTACTGGAACGTCAGCCAGGCGCGCAGGGTTGGCAGCGGGGTGCGCCCGAACAGCTGCGCGAGGTCGCGCACGGCGGTGAGTTCCCCCAGAACCAGGTCCTGGCGTTCGCCGAGCTTCAGGGACTCCAGAAACGGCCGCCAGGGAAACCCCGGCGCGTAGGCGAAGAGCTGCGCCTTGGTGCGCGGGTTCCAGGTCCGATCCACATCGCGGCGCTTCTCGATCGACCACTGCACCCTGGAAGCCGCGGTCTCGAACGCCATGATCCGGCGCGCCTTGCTGCCGGCGTCGCGCTCCCCGACGAGTTGCAGCATCTGGGCGACGTAGGCGACGTACTTGGCGCGCAGCTCCTTCAGCTTAGGGTCATCCTTCAGGTAGTAGTCACGATCGGGCAGCCCGAGAGCGCTCTCGCTGAGGTAGACCGCGTAGCGGTCGGGGTTGTGGTAGTCCGCGGGCAGATCCACATCAAACAGCGACGCAAAACCCGGCAGGCCGAACAGGCGTGCGATGCTCTCGCGGCTGCTGGCCGTGGCAATGCTCGTCAGGTCCGCCTGCGCCGGCGCCAGCCCATTGGCCTCGATCGCCGCTTCGTCCATGAAGCTCGCGTAAAAATCTCCGATCTGCTGCCCGGGTGTGCCGTTGGCGGCGTGCTGCGCCGCGGCTATTTCGATTATCCCGCGCACGCGCTTCTTGGAAAGCTCGTCAAGCGTGTTGAAAGGTCCGTAACTGGCGTGATCGGCAGGAATGACGAAGCTGTCGAGCCATGTGCCGTTGGCATAGGCAAAGAAATCATCGCCGGGCTTCACGTGACTGTCGCCGGCGGTCAGATCAATACCGAAATCCCCGATCACGGCCCGTGCCGCGACGGGTGTGGCGGCGGCGGGGCTGGCGGTTGCGGGCACGGGTTTCTCCACGGCGGGCTTCGAGGCACAGGCGACGACGCTAAGCAGCGCCACCGCCATGCACGGCAGGGACTTCATGTAGGGCGACCATCCTGAAGACACCAGGGAAGCCCCCATCATACGTGCCCGGGCTTTATCCCGCCTCGCCCCAATAGCTCACGAGCTCAGCCCAGGGGCGCGGCACCGCAACCCCCGGGCGCGCAGCCTCCGTGCCGATGTACAGAAAGCCAACGATCGCATCATCGGCGGCGAGACCCAGCGCCTGCTTGAGCGTCGCGTCGTACGCCGCCCCGCCGGTCTTCCACATGGCATTGAAGCCGAGCGCGAAGGCCGCGAGCATTATGGCGTGCGCCGCCGCGCCCGCCGACAGCTGCTGCTCGATCGGCGGGATTTTGACATCGCGGATGCAGCGCGCGGCGACCACGATGATGAGCGGTGCGCGCAGCGCCTTGGCGCGCTCACGCTGCAGCGTCTCTTCATTGACCGCGGCATGCATACGGCGCAGGTGCTGCGCGAGCAGCTCCCCGAAGCGCTCGCGTGCTGCACCGCGCACCACCACGAACCGCCAGGGACGCAGGCGCCCGTGATCCGGCGCGCGCACGGCGCTCTCGAAGATCAGCTGCAGCGCACCTGCATCGGGCGCCGGCTCGATGAGCGTCTTCGCCGAATAGCGAGTCGTAAGGGCATCTATGGCTTGCATGCGCGCATTGTCGCAGACTTAAGGCGCGTGTTGACCGTGTCCGAAGCCTGCGAACGCAACAAGGGGCCGATCCTGGCGGTGCTCGCCGGCGAGTTCGCAGCACAGCGCGCGGTGCTCGAGATCGGCAGCGGTACCGGCCAGCATGCCGTGTACTTCGCCACGCATCTGCCGCACCTCAGCTGGCAACCGAGCGAAGTGCCGGCACAGCTGCCGCCGCTGCTGGAACGTACCGGGTGCGAAGCCCCGCCGAATGTGCGCGCCCCGATCGCGCTGGATGTACGTGATGAGCCGTGGCCAGTCGCCGACATCGATGCGGTGTTCAGCGCCAACTCGCTGCACATCATGGCCTGGAGTGCGGTACTGGAGTTTTTTCGCGGCACCGGACAGGTGCTGCCCGCGGGCGGCGTGCTGTGCGTGTACGGACCCATGCGCTACGGCGGTCAATACACCAGCGCCAGCAACGCGCAGTTCGATCGCTGGCTCAAAGAACGCGATCCGCAAAGCGGTATCCGCGATTTTGAGGCGCTGGATGCGCTCGCGCGCGCACAGGGGCTGCAGTTGCGCGCCGACCATGCAATGCCGGCCAACAATCAGACCCTGGTGTGGCGCCGGCAGGGGTAAAGGTGGGCACTCTTTTGAGTGTTGTGGACGTGCACCGTTGCCTTGGGCGGACACCCGCCGGGGCTTGGCGGACGAGCGTCAGCTCGAAAATTTGCTATTGGGAATCAATCTCTTATAAGCCTGTAAGCCGCAACATTACTTCGCGGTCATACGGCACTTGCTGGATGGATTTTCAGTGATAATACGCGCGCTTTGGAGCAAGGGCGCCTGCCCGGCTGATGGGCTCTCCGGGTAAGGGGCGCATGAGCCGGTCAGGTACCCGGGCAAGCTAAGCAGCGCACCCTCACTCTTTTTCGGAGATTAAATTGATGTTCAAGCACCTCGTCCCCGTCGTCGCCCTCGCCCTGATCACAGGCCCGGCGTTCGCCCAGTCCGCTGCGGCTCCGGCCCCGGCGGCGGCTCCGGCGGCTGCTGCAGCGCCTGCTGCGGGCACCCCGGCGAAGTCCACCACCCACAAGAAGCACAAGCACAAGGCGACGACGACGCCTGCCGCTTCTTCGACGCCTGCCGCTTCTTCGACGCCTGCGGACACCGCGCCCGCCAAGTAACAGTCAGTATCTGACGTTACATGAGCCCCGCCGCGCAAGCGGCGGGGCTCTTTTATTTGTGGGGCTTGCGGGGCGAGCCAAACGGGTTCAAATTTGGGGCCATGGATGGGGCGCAGCAGGCCGCAATACATCAGGCGCTGGTTTCTGTACAACATGCCGTCACGAGCATGACCTTTCCGAGTTGCGATCAGGAAGATCTCATCGAAGCCATAGACCGCGTCGAAGAGCAGCTGCACAACAGCCACCCGAACCTCGCTCTGATGTGCCGTTTCCTCAATTCCATTGCGCGCAGCCTGCGCGCGCAGCCCGAGGCGCGCGATGCCTGCCTCGCCATCGAGGATGCAATCGGTAAGGCCGGAATGCCGAGCACCTGGCAGTCCGGGATCTGATTACCCCGACACCGCGCACGCAGCTCGTCCGCCGCAAGGAGCGCGGCACGTACGACCGCGAGGTCATTGAAGCCATCCTCGATGAGGCCCTGTACTGCCACGTCGGGTTCGTCATCGACGGCCAGCCCTACGTGCTGCCGACCGTGCACGCCCGCATCGGCGCCGAGCTGTATCTGCACGGCGCGGTCGCAAACCGCATGTTCGGCACGCTTAGCGCAGCGGCGAACGTGTGCGTGACCGTTACCCTGATCGACGGGCTGGTGCTGGCGCGCGCCGCCTTCAAGCACTCCATGAACTACCGCTCGGTGGTAATCCTCGGTGCGGCCCGCGCAGTCACCGCGGAGGATGAAAAACGCCGCGTGATGCTGGCGGTCGTCGAGCGCGTGCTGCCCGGGCGCACCAAGCAGGTGCGGGCGCCGAACCAGCGCGAACTCAACGCGACCACGGTGCTGTGTCTGCCAATTACGGAAGCCTCTGCCAAGATCCGCAGCGGGCCGCCGCTTGACGCCGAGGAAGACTACGCCCTCTCCTGCTGGGCGGGCGTGCTGCCCCTGCAGCTGACGGCCCTGCCGCCAGTGGCCGACCCGCACCTTCCGGGAGGGGTTGCGCCGCCCGGCTCGCTGACGCCCTGGTCGCGCGCAGCCCCCGGCCCGCGTCGCTGAGCGCTCTTTAGGGCGGGCGTTGCCTTCGCCAACCGCCGCGGTCTAAGTTGGCGGTGATGTTCACGCCGCTCTCCCAGGGACTGCTGCTGCTCGCAGCCTCAGTGTTTCTCGTCACGCTCGCGCGACGCCTGGCGCTGCCCACGAGCATGGCGTACCTGCTGGCAGGCCTGGTACTGGGGCCGCACGCGCTCGGCGTGGTCTACGATTCAGGCACCACGCGCCTGCTGGCGGAACTTGGCGTGGCATTCCTGCTGTTCACGCTCGGGCTGGAGTTCTCCGTGCCACGCATGCTCGCCATGCGGCGCGAAGTGTTCGGTCTCGGCGCTCTACAGGTAATCGTAACGGCAGGCGTATTCGCCCTGCTCGGGCAGCTGCTCGGGCTCGGCTGGCTTGCCGCGGTCGTGCTAGGCGGCGCAGTCGCTATGAGTTCGACCGCGATCCTCCTGCAGCAGCTTACCGAGCGCGCGGAGCTTAACCGCACGCACGGGCGTCTCGCGTTCGCGATGCTGCTGTTCCAGGACCTGGCATTCGTGCCGTTCCTGGCACTCGCCTCGGCGCTGGTCGCCGGTGAGCGATTCGACAAGGCGCAAGGTGTGGTAGCGGTCATCGGCGGCGTGCTCGCGATCGTCGCGGTGCTGGCGGCCGGCCGCTGGCTGCTGCGCCCGCTGTTTCACGAGATCGCCCACAGCCGCCTGCGCGAGCTGTTCACGCTCACGGTGCTGTTCGTGGTGCTCGCCTCGGCGTGGGTATCGCACCTCGCGGGGCTGTCGTTTGCGCTCGGCGCGTTTCTCTCCGGAATGATGCTGGCGGAAACCGAATACCGTCACCAGATCGAGGCCGCGATCCGCCCGTTCCGCGACATCCTGGTCGGCCTGTTCTTTATCTCCGTCGGTATGCTCCTCGACGTGCGCCTGCTCGGCCACGCGGCCGAGCTCGCGACCGTGCTGGCGATGCTCGTCACACTCGTAGTCCTCAAGGCGCTGCTGGCCGCGCTCGTGACGCGCCCGTTCACGAGTTCACGCTTCAAGGCGTTGCGCACCGGTATCGTGATGTCCATCGGCGGGGAATTCGGGGTGGCGCTGTGCAGCATCATGCTGCAGGCGCGACTTGCCCCCGAAGGCATCGGTGAACCGCTGCTGGTCGCGATCGTGCTGTCGATGGTCTTAAGTCCCTTCATCCTCAACAATAACAAGCGCCTGGCACGCCTGCTGCTACGCGAGCGGGCGCCGGCGCCGACTGCCAGCGAACGCGAGGACGCGGCGACCGGGCAGATCGCACGCCGCGAACACGTGATCCTGTGTGGCTTCGGCCGCGTCGGCCAGAATGTCGCGCGGGTACTTGAATCCCAGGGCTTCGAGTACATCGCCCTGGATCTGGATCCGGCGCGCATCCGTGCCGCGCGCCAGGCCGGCGACCCGGTGGTATTCGGCGATTCCGCGGATGAGGAGCTGCTCGCCGCGGCGGGTCTTGCCAACGCCAGCGCGGTGGTCATCAGCTTCTCCGACCCTGCCACCTCGATCGGGATCCTGCGCAGCGTGCGCCGCATCCGCGCGGACGTGCCGGTGCTGGTGCGCACGCGCGACGACGCGCGTCTCCAGGAGCTGCAGGACGCGGGCGCCACCGACGTGGTGCCGGAGACTTTTGAAGCGAGCCTCATGCTGGTTTCGCACGTGCTCATGCTGCTGCACGTGCCGGTATCACGGGTGGTGCGCACCCTGGGAGACATCCGCAACAACCGCTACACGGTGTTGAGAAATATCGTCGGTAGCGGCGCTTCCGAGCCAGTGGATGAGCGCAGCGAACACCGCGAGGAGATCAAGTCGGTGGTGGTGCCGCCGGGCGCGTGGGCTGTGGGCCGCAGCTTAGGCGAGGTGCGCAGCCGCGGCATCGAAGTCACCTTCACCGGCGTGCGCCGTCAGGGCATCCTCGGCCGCGATCCCGCGGGCGACACCGTGCTGCGCGACGGGGATATCGTGGTGATCTACGGCCAGCCCGAGGAGCTCGAACGCGCCGAGGCGGTCCTGCTGGCCGGATGATGCGAAGATAGGCGGCGCGCGCAGCGCGCCAGGTAGACTCAGACGAAAAGGGTTGCAGCCAGTGCACAAGAGCCGCCTCGCCGGATTCATAATTGATTGCCAGACGGACGACCTGCAGGCAGCGGCGCGCTTCTGGAGCGCGGCGCTGGGGGTGGCGGTCAGCGCGTCCGCGGGCGCGGAAGATAAGTACCGCACCCTCGCCACCGCCGCCGGCGAAGTACACCTGGAAGTGCAGAAGGTCGGACATCCGAGCCGCGTGCACCTGGACATCGAGGCCGACGACATCGAGGCGGAGGTACGGCGGCTGGAAAAACTCGGTGCCCGGCGCATCGGCCCGGTCGAGAGCTGGTATGTCATGGAAGCGCCCACCGGGCAGCGCTTCTGCGTGGTGCGGGTGCTGCGCGCCGACTTTGCCGCGCGTGCCAACACCTGGAACGACTGAAACCCAGGTGGACCGCAGCGACATCCACTTTCCGCCCAAGCACGAGCCGCTGCGCGAAGACGTGCACGCGCTCGGGGCGCTGGTCGGTGAAATCCTCGCCGAACAGGGCGGGCGGCAGCTGTTCGAGCTCGTGGAACTGGACCGCGTCGCCGCCATTGCCGGCCGCGGCGGCTCGAGCAACGCGCGCGGGGAGCTGGCGGCATGCGTGCGCGGCCGACCGCCGGCGCTGGCGCGCGACCTGGTGCGCGCGTTCTCGACCTGGTTCCAGGCCGTCAACGTGGCCGAGAAGGTCCACCGCATACGCCGCCGCCGCGAATACTTCCTCAAGGACAGCCAGCGGCCGCAACCCGGCGGCGTGGAAGATGCGCTCGCGGCGCTCAAGGCGCGCGGCCTGACCCAGGCGCAAGTGCTCGAACTGCTCGGCGGCCTGTCCATCGAGCCGGTGTTCGCACCGCATTCGACCGAGGCCAGCCGCAGAACGCTGCTGCGCAAGCAACAACGCATCGCGCAGCGACTGCTCGAGCGCCTCGATCCGAGTCTGACGCCGCACGAGGCGCGCAGCGTCTGGAACAACATCCGCATGGAGCTCACCAGCGCCTGGCAGACCGAGGAGCTGCCGCGCGAGCGGCTCACGGTGGCGGACGAGCGCGAACAGATCCTGTTCTACCTGGTGGAAGTGCTGTACCGGGTGGTGCCGGCGTTCTACGAAGAGATCGCGCTCGCGCTGGAGAAGGTCTTCGGCAGCAAGGCGGACGCGGCGCGGGTGCCGTCGATCCTGCATATCGGCACGTGGGCGGGCGGCGACATGGACGGCAATCCGGACGTGCACGCCAAGAGCATCCGCGAAACGCTCGCGCGCCAGCACCAGGTGATCCTCAACACCTACTTCAGCGAGTGCCAGGAGCTGGCGCAGCGACTCTCGCAGAGCGCCAGCCGCGTGCCGGCGTCGCCCGAACTCATCAAGCGCGTCGAGGAGTACATGCGCCTCCTGCCGGGTGCGCGCGCCATCACCCCGGCGCGGCATGACCGCATGCCCTACCGCGTATTTCTCGCGCAGATCGGTGAGCGGCTGCGCAGCGGCTACGAGCGCCGCGCCAGCGGCTACGAGAACGCGCGCCAGTTCCGCGACGATATCGCCCTCATTGGCGTGAGTCTCAAGGCCAACAAGGGCACCAACGCCGGGCTGTTCTACGTCGAGCGCCTGCTGCGGCGGATCGACACCTTCGGCTTTCATCTGGCCGCGCTCGACGTGCGCCAGCATGCGAGCGTGCTGCACCAGGTCATTGCGCAAGGTTACGACGACCCGCAATGGCTCGCGCGCGACAGCCGCGAGCGTCGTGAGCTGCTCGCGCAGGCGCTGGAGAAGGATCGCGGGCCCACGGTCGAGCTGGATGCGCTCGGCCGGCGCATGCTGGCGGTCTTCGACGCCATCATGCAGGGCCGGCATCGCTACGGGCCCGAGGCCATCGGCTATTTCATCGTCAGCGGGGCGAGCGGCGCCGATGACGTACTGGCGGCGCTGCTGCTGGCGCGCTGGGCGGCGGCTTACGACAAGCGCAGCGGCGAGGTGGCACTGGATATCGCGCCGCAATTCGAAACCACGGCGGCCTTAAGCACCTGCGGCAACACCATGCAGGAGTTGCTCGCCGACCCGCTGTACCGCCGGCACCTGGAGGCGCACGGCCGCCGGCAGTGCGTGCTGATCGGCTACTCCGACAGCAACAAGGAAAGCGGCGCCTGCGCCTCGCGCGTCACCATTCACCAGGCGCAGCGCGACCTCGCGCGCGTGCTGGCCGCCGCCGGCGAGCAGCACGTCCTGTTCCACGCGCGCGGCGGCAGCGTGGCGCGTGGCGGCGGCCGCATTGAGGCGATCGTCAAGGCGGCTCCCGCCGGGGCCGTGAACGGCGTGCTGCGCATCCGCGAGCAAGGCGCAACCATCAAGCAAGGCTATGGGCTGCGCCCCATTGCCATGCGCACGCTCGAGCGTGCCTTCAACGCACTGAGTCTGATCACCGCGGCGCTGCGCAGCGGCGACCTGCAGCCCGACTCGCCCGAACAGCTGCAGATCGCCACGCTGCTCGCGCAGGAGAGCGGTGCCGCTTACCGCCGCCTGGTCTACGACGAGCCGGACTTCTACGGGTTCTTCGAGGCCGTAACGCCGATCGACGTGATCGAGCGCATGCAGATCGGCGCCCGTTCGGTGCACCGCGTCGCGAACGCCGGGGTCACGGGGCTGCTGCCCGTGCCATGGGTGTTCGCCTGGTCGCAGTCGCGTTATATGCTCCCCGGTTGGTACGGCGCAGGCGCGGGGCTTGCTGCGGTGGTGGAGAAGTTCGGCCTGCCGCGGGTGCGCGCGGCGAGTGCCGCCTGGTTCTTCCTGCGCAACCTCATCGATGATGTCGAGACCATGCTGGCACGCGCCGATCTTGAGATCGCCCACTATTACGATGCGCTCGCGCCTGCGGCGCTGCGCCACTATGCGGACAACATCCGTGCCGAGTACCAGGCGGCCTGCGCGCAGGTACTCGCCATCAAGGAAAGCCGCGAGCTGCTCGACTCCGATACGACGCTGCAGCGCTCGATCCAGCTGCGCAATCCCTATGTCGATCCCATGAACCTCATGCAGGTGGACTTGCTGCAACGCTGGCGCGCGGGCGGCCGCGAGGACCGCGATCTGTTCGAAGCACTGCTGGCGAGCGTGGGCGGCATCGCCCAGGGCCTGCAGAGCACCGGCTGAAGCGCTGCTCTTGCGCCCACCATGGCCGGCAACATAACCATCCGCCCCGCCCTACCTCAGGAGATGCCGCAGGTGCTGGGGTTTATCCGCGAGCTCGCCGTGTACGAGCGTCTCGAGCAGGAGGTGCTGGCGAGCGAGGCGGACCTGTCGGCCGCGCTGTTTGGGCCGCGACCGTACGCGGAAGTGGTGTTCGCCTGCCGCGACGATGTACCGGTGGGATTCGCTCTTTTCTTTCACAGTTTCTCGACGTTCCGCGGCAAGCCCGGCATCTATCTTGAGGACCTGTTCGTGCGCCCTGAGGCCCGCGGCCATGGCGTCGGCAAGCGCCTGCTCGCCTGGCTTGCCGCTGCCGCGCTCGAGCGCGGCTGCGCGCGGCTCGAGTGGGCGGTGCTCGACTGGAATGAACCTGCGCTCGGCTTCTACCGCAGCCTCGGGGCGGTCGCGCAGGATGAATGGACCACGTGGCGTCTCACGGACGCGGCGCTGCAGCGCCTGGCACGCGGTTAAGGGCATGAGCGCGGCCGGCAAGACGTGGGTGCTCACGGCCGCCACACTCGGCTCGACGCTGGCGTTCGTCGATGGGTCCGTGGTCAACGTGGCGCTGCCGAAGATCGAGAGCGAGTTGGGGGCGACGTTCGCCGCGATGCAATGGGTCATCAACGCCTACACCCTTTGCATGTCGGCGCTGCTGCTGGTCGGCGGCGCGGCGGCCGACCAGTTTGGTCGGCGGCGCATGTTCGTGATCGGCGTCAGCGTGTTCACCGTCGCCTCGCTCTTGTGCGGCTGCGCGCCCAACGCGCCGGCGCTGATCGCGGCGCGGGCGCTCCAGGGGGTGGGCGCGGCGCTGCTCGTGCCGTGCGCACTGGCGCTGATCGGCGCGGCTTTCGACGAACACGAGCGCGGCGCCGCCATCGGCGTCTGGTCGGGGGCCTCGGCGATCGCCGCCGGTGTGGCGCCGCTCCTGGGCGGGGCTCTGGTGGATCACGCGTCCTGGCGCGCTATCTTTCTGATCAACCCGCTGCTCGCGCTGCCGACGCTGTGGATCACGCTGCGGCGAGTGCCGGAGAGCCGCGACCCGAACGCCGCCCCGGGCGTTGACTGGCCGGGGGCGCTGCTGGCGTTCGCCGGGCTCGGCGGTCTCGTCTACGGGCTGATCGCTTCCTCCGGGCTCGGCTGGCAAAACCCGCGCGTCGCCGCCGCGCTGGCGGCCGGCGCGCTGCTGCTGGTCGCGTTCGTCATTGTCGAGCGCGGCAGCCACGCCCCGATGATGCCGCTCGAGCTGTTCCGCTCGCGCGTGTTCAGCGGCATCAATCTGCTCACGCTGCTGCTGTACGGCGCGCTCGGCGGGGCGTTCTTCTTCTTGCCGTTCCTGCTCATCCAGGCGCGCGGCTTTTCCGCCACCGCGGCCGGTGGTGCGTACCTGCCGTTCACCATCGTGCTCGGCGTGCTGTCGCGCTGGTCGGGCGGCTTGCTGGATCGCGTCGGCGCGCGCGGACCGCTCATCGTCGGCCCGGCACTCACCGCGGTGGGCTTCGTGCTGCTCGCGAACGCGGCCGCCTACCGCGGGACTCTCGCCGCGATGACTGTACTGGGACTGGGCATGGCCATCACCGTCGCGCCGCTCACTACGACGGTCATCAATTCGGTGCCGGCGCACCGCACCGGCGTCGCCTCGGGCATCAACAACGCGGTGGCCTCGCTCGGGAGCCTGCTGCTGATTGCGATACTCGGCAGCGTGGCGCTCGGCGCCTTCAGCCGCGGGCTCGAGCGGCAGCTCTCGCACGTCACTCCATCGGCAGCGGTACGCTCGGCGGTGGTTGGGGCGCGCAGTGGTTTGGTGATGCCCGCCATGCCGGCGAGCCTCGCGGAGCCGCAGCGGCGGCAGGCGCGCGCGATCGTCGCCGGTGCGCTGGTGAAGACGGTGCAGGGTGCGCTGTACATCGCCGCCAGCCTCGCGCTCGGCAGCGCGCTGGTGGCGGCCTTGACCATTCCGCCGCGCCGCGATCAGCGCCTGGCGCGCAGCTAGGTGCAGCCGGCCAAAGTCCCTGCGCCGGCCTCGCTTTGAAGTGCTCGGCTGCCGAGGTAATTGGAACAGCTGCGTATCGAGCCACGCCTTTGGCCGGCGGAAACGGAGCTACTGTCCGCCGAAATCGCTTCCTGCGATTTCGGCCAATCAACTAGGGTCGGCGGAAGATGACGCCGTCCTTCATGACGAACACGACCTGCGTGAGCGTATCGATGTCGCGCGTAGGATCGCCATTCACGGCCACCAGATCCGCCAGCATCCCCTCGCGCACCCGGCCGAGATCCGCCTCGTGACGCAGGATTTTGGCATCCGTGGCGGTGGCAGCGCTCAGCGCCTGCACCGGGGTCATGCCGTCGCGCACCATCCATTGCAGCTCGCGGTAGTTGGTGCCGTGCGCGAACACCCCGACATCGCTGCCGCAACCGATGATCACGCCTGCCTTCATGGCGGTCGTGAAAGCCCGCCGCGCCTGCTCCATGCCCGCAGTCGGCGCTGATTTGCCGGGCACGTAGTGCTCGAAATATTCCCCGTAGGCCTCTTCCGCGGTCAGTGTCGGCAGATACGCGACGCCGCGCGCGGCCATGAGCCTGAACACCTCGGGCGTGCCGTTGAAGCCATGCTCGATGGTGTCCACGCCGGCCAGCACCGCGCGGCGCATGCCCTCCGCTGTAGTCGCGTGTGCCGCGACCGGCCGTCCCGAGGAGTGCGCCGTCTCGATGAGCGCCCGCAGTTCATCTTCGCTGAAAGTCGGTTGCTGCGTGCCACCCGGACCCCAGCGGTAGTCCGCGTACACCTTGATCCAGTCGGCGCCGCGTCCGGCCTGCTCGCGCACCGCGCGGATGACCTCCGGGACGCCGCTCGCCTCCTGCGCCCCTTGCGGCGTGCAGCACACGTCCGGACGGAACGCGCGTGGCGCCGGACCGTAGGTGCCGGTCGCGACAATGGCGCGCGTGGCGACGAACAGGCGCGGACCCTCGATGAGACCGTCTTCGATCGCGCGCTTCAATGAAACATCAGCGTACTCCGCGCCCTCGGTGCCCAGGTCGCGCAGCGTAGTGAATCCCGCCATGAGCGTGGCGCGCGCCTGGCGCGCGGCGCGCAGCGTGCGATACGGCACCGGCTCCTTGAGCACCTGCTCGTCCCACAGCGTCTCGTTGTAGGGATGCAGGAACAGGTGCGAGTGCGCATCGATGAGGCCGGGCAGCAAGGTTGCACCCGGCAGATCGATTACGGTGGCTCCAGCGCTCGCGTGCACGCTGCCCGGCGGCCCCACCGCCACGATGCGCTGACCTTGCGTCAGCACCACCCAGCCGGCATGCACAGGTTCGCCGGCCGTCCAGATCTGGGCGGGGCGCAGCAGTGTTGTCGGGAGCGCCGTGAGTGCATCTGCCGCGGCGGGCGCGGCGGGCGCGGCGGCAGGGACCGCGGCGCAGAAGACACCATTTGCAATGAGTGCGGCCGCGAGCCGCGCACCGCGCATGGGCGGGATCCTCACGAACCCATCAGCACGGTCGTATCGTAGCTCTCAAATCCCTGGATAGCGCGTCCGTAGGCATTGAACACCAGTCGCTCCGCGACCTTGTCGGCCCGCGGCGCCAGCAGCATTCGCAGCACCACATCGTCCGCAGGCCGCGTGGCCTCTTCCGCCAGCAGCTGCTCGATCACGCGTGTCAGCCGGTGTATCAGCTCGTTCACGAAACGCAGGTGCGCGCCGTCGTGCACCTGCTCGGTGCCCGGACCGTAAGTGGCACGTGCCTCCTCGGCGAGTTCGTGCAGGAACAGATTGAGGAGGCGGGCCTTGTCCACCGGCCGCAGCTCCCCAAAGAACTGGATTTCGGAATTGAGGTTCATGGCACCCCCTGCTTCGATCCGTCTTCCTACTCGCTAGGCGGGGAAGAAGTCAATGGGCTTGGTGGTGGTGATGGTCTCGACATCCTTGGCCTCGAAATGCAGCAGGCGCACCAGCGCCACGATCTTGCTCTCGAGCTCCGGGTCCTTCAGCTCGCTCGAGACGACCCGGCACATGGTCACCTCGCCACTTGGCGCAATGCTGAACTCCAACACCAGCTTGCCCTGCAGCTCCGCGTTATCGCGCAGGGCGCGGGCGTAGAGGTTATAGATGCGGCCCTTGTTGCGATCGAAGACCAGCTCGATCTCCTCGGGCGAGCGTGCGGGCTTGCCGCTGCCGCCGCTGCGGGTGGGCGGGCGACTGTTCAGACCCGAGCGGGCGATGTCGGAGGACACCGCGGTAGTGTCGTGGCCGGTGAGTGAGCCTGCGCCGTTGCCAAAACCGCGGCTCGAATTGGCGGAAGTGATGCCACCGCTGCCCGCACCGACCTTGGAGGTAATGAGCGAGCGTTCGGCGTGCGCATCGGCGCCGACCGCGCCGGAGAGGTTCTTGGTCTCAAGCGGCGCCAGGTCCATGGTCTCGCGCAGGTCGGCGAGCTCGTCCTTCACCTGGTTCAGCTGCTTCTGCGCCTTCTCGTGGGCGCGCTGGTGCTGATCAACCGGTGGTGGCACGGGCACCGGCTTCGGCTCCAGCTTTGGCTTCTCCTCCACCTTTGGCGCCGGTGGCGGCGGCGGCGGCTTGGGTTTGTTCTCGAGCATCACCCGTGCGAGACGCTGCGGGATATCCACGGTGGTCGCGCGCTTCGGCGTCGGCAGGAGCGGAAACAGGATACCGAACAGCAGCAGCGCGATGAGCATGTAGCGCAGGATCTTGCGGAAGCGTTCGCTCGCCTCCTCGTCGCCCTCCCAGGGCAACTCGAACTCGCGGTAATACGGCGCAATGACCATGGCTGCTAGGCGGGCTTGAACTGGCCGGCGGCGACCGGCTTTTCCTTCTGGATGACCGCCAGCGACACCTTGCCGTAGTCCGCGTCCGTGCACGTGAGCATCACGCGCTTGATCACGTCGTAGGGAATCGCCTTGTCGGCCATGATGGTGATCTCGCGCTGCGCGATGTCACGCTCGCTCATCTCCTTGCCCACCAGCAGCGGGCGCTTGAGCGCCGCGCGCAGCGACTCGACCAGCGCGCCCTGGCCGGCGCGGATTTCAGCGACCGTGGCAATGTGCTCGCCCTGCACGAACAGATCCGTTTTGGTGATCATCACCACCACCGACTGCTTGGGCGAAACCTGCGCGATCGACTGTGGAATCTCGATACCCTTGGCGTTCTGGATGACCTCGACTTCGGTGGAATACACCAGCAGGAATGCCACCATCACCGTGAGGATGTCGATGAGCGGTATGAGGTTCAGCGCCGCGTCGGCGCGGTTGCGCAGGTGATGCGTCGCCATGCGGCGGGCGCGATTCGACATGCTCATCGGTGCACTCCGTCAGCGGGGGCCACCGCGGGCGCAGGCGCAGGCTCCTGGATCGCCGGCGCATCTCCCAGCGAAATATCCGGGAACAGCTCGGCCTGCACGGTATTCATTCCCTGACTCACTTCAAACACGCGCACATGGTCCATGACCTGCACCACCGTGTCATACGGCGTATCCGGTTCCAGCAGCACGCTGGCTTCGGTCTTCTCGGGGAACCTGGCCTTGACGCGCTTCAGGTACTCGGCGAGCGCGTCGTAGTCATAGCCCGTGGCAGTGTTAGGAATCGTCGCCAGCGGACCTGAGTTGCGATCGGCCACCTGCAGCAGCTGCTTGCGCACCATTACCTCCAGCTGCAGCCCAGGCGGGGGCTCCTTGAAGGTGCTGTTCTGCGGCGGCAGGTTCAGCTGCAGGATCACGGTGCGCGAGAACACCGCGGTCATGAGCAGGAATGTGACCAGCACGGTGAAGATGTCGATCATTGGCACGAGCAAGAGCTCTGCGGGCTTGCGCGAGTGGCGTTCGAGCTTGCGGGACTGGTATGAACGACGCATAGGGGGCTACGGGCCCTTAGGTCCTTGAGCGCGGCGAGGCGGCGTCAGGCCGCCGCGGCGGGCGCAGGCTGCTGCCGCTCGGTGATCGCGTTCAGGAACTTGACCGAGGCCATCTCCAGGCTGTCGATGATCTCGGTCGTTTTGGTCTGCAGGAACGCATGGATGAACAGCAGCGGCACCGCGGTCATGAGGCCGAAAGCCGTGCAGTTCATCGCCACCGAAATGCTCGCCGACAGCAGGTTGGCCTTTTCCGCGGGGTTGATGGTGGCCACCGCCGCGAAGGCGCGGATCAGGCCCATCACCGTTCCCAGGAGGCCAAGCAGCGTCGCCAGGTTGGCGAACGTCGCGAGGTAATGCGTGCGCTTCTCGAGCCGCGGCACCACCTCCATCAGGCTCTCTTCCATGGCCTTCTCGATGTCGTCGCGGCGGCGCGCGGACTGGATACGAGCCAGTCCGTAGTTAAGGATGTGGCCGATGGCGGAGCTGGACTTGGAAGTCGTCTGCGCCACCTGCCGGAAGTTGCCCTGCGCCAGCAACGGCACGATCTCGTTCCACAGGCCACGGTTACGCGCCGCGGTGTGGGTGAGATAAATGTAGCGTTCGACGGCGATGGCAAGACCCACCACGAACACGAGTGCGATGGGGTACATGAACCAGCCACCGCCCTGAAAGAATCTTACGATTAGGTCCCAGAGAAACATCTGACACTCCCGCTCAAATGACCGCTAACACACAAGCACAGCACTGCGAAAACTGAATGACATATAGCCAAAAAGCTGCGACCCAGCTCTCATCCTTGCACGACCCGGGCCGGCAATTCAGGGCTTGTCGCCAGAAACCGCTGCGGCCCCCGCTTTTGGCGCCTTCAGGTCCGGTTTCAGGGCATCGTAATAACGGTTTTCGCGCTGGAACACGTCCCGATCGATGGGCTGCAGCACCTCGTCCAGCAGGCTGTTCGGCGGCTTACCCGTCAGATCGCTCAGGTCCGAGCGCTTCCACGGCACGATGTACAGAACCTTCGGCAGCTCACGGTTGCCGGTGATGTCGGTGGTTTCCAGTTCCAGCCGGTCGGCGCCCTTGCGCGCGTGGCTGGCGCCCTGGCGCGCCGCGGCCGTACCGGCAGGCGCGGATGTCGCGGCAGGCGCGGATGTCGCGGCAGGCGCGGATGTCGCGGTAGGGGCGGGTGCGGGGCTCGCGGGCGCGGGGCTCGCGGGCGCGGCCGTCGCGGCGCCCGGCGCGTTGGTATTCACACCGGGCTCGAGTTGATCCGGCTTAGGGATATCGAGTGGGCGCGGCGCCGCACCCGGCGCGGCGGGTGGCGGGGATTCCTGGGCCAACACCGCCGCCCACGGCACGACGCACTGCGCGAGCAAAAGCAGCCCGGTCAGCCGATAGCTCCTACAACTGTGCATGTCAGGTTGCTCCTCTTGGTGTGGGCGTGGCCGGCGCCGCAGCAGGAGGCGCAGTCGTGGCCGGTGTCGGTGTGGAGCCGGGCGCCGCAGCCGCGCCGGCGTTATCCGCAGGCGGTGTCGGCGCCGGTGACTGCGCGGCGGCTGGCTTCGCCACTCCCAGGCGCTGGCGCAGTTCCGCAATCCAGCCGCTCACGGGTTTGTCTTCGCCGGTGAGCTGCTTGTACTGCTCGAGCGCCGTGAGCGCGCGGTGCGGGTCCCCCAGATACAGATCCGAAACCACGCCGAGGTTGCGCCAGGCGGGCGCGTAGCGCGGATCGGCCGTGATCGCGGTCTGGTAAGAGTTTGCTGCGTCCTTGAACTCCCCGCGCAGGCTCTGCGTGGCGCCAAGCTCCGTCCAGGCAACGGCGCTGCCGCTTTCGCTCGCGACCGCGATCTTCAGCAGCTGCTCCGCCTCGGCGAGCTGCCCGTCCTTGCGTTTCATGATCGCAACATTCACCAGCGGAGCGGCAAACTGCGGATACTTCAACGCGATCTGTTTGAATCCGAGTTCGGCTTCGGTCTTGTTCCCGGCGCGCATGAAATTCACCGCGCGGTCGAAATCGGCGCGCGCCGCGGGTGGCACGTCCGGGTGCGGCGCCGCTGCGCCCGCTGCAGCGGCGGAAGGGTTGGCCGGTGCGCCTGCCCCTGCCGGGCTGCCCGCCGTGGCGGGCGCCGCCGCGTTGGGCGTCGCCGCGGAAGCCGCTGCCGGGGCGGCGGGAGCCGGCGCTGCACTGCGTACCGCGGGCGGTGCACTCGCGGGGTGGCTGGGCGCCGAACTGCAGGCGGACAACCAGCCGATCGCCAGGCACAGCGCCGCGCGCTGCGCGGTGCGCGCAGCGGCCGCGCTTGCGATGCCATTATTCGAGGCTGGCAACCACATCCTGCCTCACCTCCGTCTTGCCGTAGCGTGCGGGCTTGAGCTCCGCCAGCGCCTGGAAGCTCTTGCGCACCCATTCGTCGCAGATCCCGTCCTGCGTGCGCACCGTATTGATCTCATGGGCCTTGATTGCATCTTCCTCGAACGGAAACACCTGCTCCTCGAGGAGTGAGTTGTATTCCTCGAGCTCATCACCCTTTAATTTCGGCGGGCGCTCCGAGTGCAGCAGGTCGCTCGCCAGCGTGCGATACAGTTCCGCCATCTCGTAGGTTGCAGCCGTGGTTACTTCCGCGACCTGGTACGCGGCGGCGCGCTTGTAAGCGTCCATCGCGATCTGCAGGGCGTCACGCTTGGCCACGAGGCTCTTCTTCAGCGGCGCGCTCAAGCGCACGCTACGGAACTCATCGCGCGGACCTTGCGCGAGCGCCAGCTGTGACTTTGCCGCGAGGTAGTGCGTGCGCTGCGTGCTGCCCGCGCCCGCCTGCGCATCGGCCTTGATGATTTCCCGGTACCAGTAGTCGCGCCGCACGGTATCACCACTCTTACCAGCGTAGTCCGCGAGGCGCTGCCGGGCTTCCTCCGCGTCGACGACCGGCGCGGGATTTGCCGCCACGAACTTCTCGAGCATCGCCATCGCCTTGGGCGTGTTGCCCGCCTTGGCATACAGGTCCGCCGACTGCAGGAGCGCTTCGCGCTGCACCGAGCCCTCCTCTGCCGGGTTCGCGGCGATGCGCTCGAACTCCCCGGCCGCCTCGCCCGGCCGGTTGGCCGAGCTGTAGGCGACCGCGAGCTTGCGCGTCACGTCGCGCTGCAGCTCGGATTGCGGGAACTGGCGGCGAAAATCCTCGAGCACGCCGATGGCGCGGTCCCATTGCTTGAGGTTGATGAGCTCGGCCGCCGCGTCGTACTGCGCGTTGGCACGGATCTTGGCCTCGGGCGCGACCTGCGCCACACGCAGAAAATCCTCGACCGCGCCGTTGCCGTCGCCGGCCCTCTGCTTCGCCTCACCCTGTTTGTAGACCGAGGCGGCGAGGCGCTCGGTGAGGTCGGTGCGCAGCTTCTCATCGGCGCCGGCAAGGGAGCGGGCCTGCACGAAGGCCGGCTCCGCCTGCGCGTACTCGCCCATATCGAAATGCGCCTGCGCGATGACGGTCCAGGCGATGCGCTGCTTGGCGGAATCCACCGGCGGTGAGCGCGCGAGAATGGACTGGGCGACGCTGATGGCGCGCGGCCGATCGCCGGCGGCGAAGATATCCTCCGCGGCCCGGGTCAGGACTCCGGCGCTGTCGGGGTGCTCGGGAAAGGTCTGGGCGAACTTCACGCCGGAGTCCGTGGCGCGCTTGTGCCAGGCTTGCTGGTCCGCTCCCGCGAGACCCTCCTCACCTTTCTGATAGCACACCAGCGCGGCATAGGCGGCGGTGGCTGACTTGTCGTTGCGCGGATAGTCGTAGGCAGTGTGCTCGTACTGGGTGGCGGCATCCTGGTACTGGTGGCTTTCGAACAGAGTCTCCGCCAGCAGGTAGTTGGTGGCCGCGGAATCCGTATCCTCGGGGAAGGACTTAAGATACGCACGGTACCAGCGGGCGGCCTGCTGGAAGTCCTCGACCCGCTTGGACTTCTGCGCACTGGCGTGGAAGTAAGTCGCGACGTCCTTCAGATTGGTCTTAAGTTCCTGCACCACTCGCGCATGGTCCGCGTGGCTGCGGTTCTTCCAGTAGGGGGAGTCGAAGTTGTAGCGCTCGACGAAGTCATGCTTGGCGTCGAGCACCAGCTGGCTGAAGCCGCCCTTGCCGTAGGCCTCGATGGCCGCCATCGCCAGGTCCGGGGCGTGATCGCTGTAGGGGTCGCGCGCCACGTAGGCGCGATAGGTGGTGGCAGCGTCCTGGAAGCGCTGCTTTTCCACGTACAGATCGCCGAGCCGCGAGTACAGCAGCCAGGCGTACGGACGCTCGCCGTGGGTGTGCAGATACTGCTCGAGCGTCGCCGCGCCTTCGTTGTACGAGAAGGTGATGCTCATCACCCGCAGGGTATCTTCGACCAGCTCCCGGTCACCGCGCTTGAGACTCTCGAGCGACTTGCCCTTGGGACCGGTGCCAAGTTCCTGATCGAGCACCGCGCCAAAGGACGGCAGACTCTCGAGCGACTGGGATTGCTTGAAAAGCGACCAGCCGTGCTTGTAAAGACTCTGCTGGTAGAACTCCGAAGGCCCGTGCTGGATCACCGCCGCATAAGCGTGTTCCGCCTCCGGGTAACGTCTGGCGGAAAACAACAGCTCACCGCGGCGGAACTGCACCTCCTGGAGCTGCGGACTCCCGGGGTAGCGCTGCACGATGCGATCCAGTGTGCCGAGCGCGAGTTCCGGCTGGGCGGTGGTCTCGTAGGCGCGCGCCAGCTGGTAGAGCACCTGGTCGTTGCGGGCATAGTCCGGGTACGCCTTCAGCAGTGTCGTGTAGAGGCGGATGGCCTCATTGCCCGCGAGGTCGGTGGCCGTGACCTCCTGCTCCAGGCGCTGCATTTCACCGGCGTCCAGATTCAGGTCCCCGAGACGCCGCATTGCCTCGGCGCGCAGTTTCGGATCGGTGTTCTGCAGCTGCAGAAAGCGCCGATAATTCTCCATCGCGTTGCCAACACTGGCGTTGGCCGCCGAATCCTTGTGCACCTCCACCTTGTGCGCGGTGAGGTCGCCAATGGTCTGCGCCACCGCCCAGGGAACCGCGCCCGCGGACAGCAGCACGAACGCCAACGCTCGCAAGGCACGCGTGGCTCCGCGGATTCTCACCGCGGCGACTCCGTTGTCGGTCCCGGCGGCGGCGGGGTTGCCGGCGTCCCGGCCGGCGGCTCAGCCTCGGTGCCCTTCTGGATGGGAGCAGGTCCAGGCGCGTGTGCGTCGCGGCCTTCCGAGCTCGCCGCCCGGTCATACATCGAGGCGAGCGCGAAGCGCGCCTGGATCTGGTAGGCCGCCAGGCGCTCTTTCTGTTGTGTCAGCTCGTGCACGGCGATCTGCGCGAGGTAGTCGCTTTGCTTGAGCTGGGTGGCGACGAGGCGCGCCTCCATGGCGTCGATGCGTGCCTTGAGGGCGGCGACCCGCGCCGCAAACTCCCCGGTGTTCGCCGGCATGCTGCGCAGCGCCCGCTGCACCCGAATCCAGCGGCTTTGCGCCTCGTGCAGTGCCAGATCAAGGTCCTTGAGGTCGCGATGTTCCTGCCACAGCCGCGCGTTCCAGGCGTCCTCGAGGCGCAGCTGCAATACGCCCTTCACCAGCGCCAGGCGCTCACGCAACTCGGCATTGTCAGGCGTATCCGGCGCGCCGTTGAGCGCCGCCGCCACCCGCTGCACACGCGTCCATTGCCCGCGCTCCTGGTCGGTGCCGAGAGCTGCCACATCGTGCCGGGCTTCGACGTCACGCAGCTGGTTCTGCAGCGCGACGTCGCGCTCCTGCAGGCGATCCACGGCGCCCGAGGCGAGCAGCTGCTGCGCGCGCGGTACGCGCTCGGCATAGGCACGATCGCGCGTGTCGATCATGTCCTGGTAGGCCTCCATGCTGTCGCTCCAGTGCGCGAGCGTGCCAGCCAGGAACACCATATCGCGGTAGTTCTTCAGGCCCTCCTGGAAGTCATGCCCGGCGAGCACGGCGTACAGGTAACGCGACTCGGGCGCATCGGGCAGCTCCTTGAGTTGCCAGAACCACCCGGCGCGCGGCCCACCTTCGCCGTCACGTTCCTCGTCGGCGGCGAGCACGCGCTTGAGCATATCGCCCTTGTCTATGCGCGCGATCGCCGCATCCAGACGCCCGTCCTCGGTGTTGAAGGATTCGATGGCGCGCTCGTAATAGTCCGCCGCCTGGGCGTTGGCGTTCAGCTTGCCGAACGCATAGGGCACCGCGAGATACGATTCCTGCACGGCTGAGTCCAGCAGGTTACGGTTGCGCAACTCCATCCACGGCGTGAGCGCGCCCTGGTAATCCCCGAGTGCCGCATCCGCCCAGCCGGTGCCGAGCAGCGCCTTGTCCGAGTACGGCCCGTTCAGGCGCACCCGCGCGAGCGCCGGCAGCGCTTTAGCGGGCTGATTGGCCTGCAGGTAGGCAAAGCCGAGGGCGAGATCGGCGCGGTCTCGCAGCGCCAGCATTTCCGGGGTGTCCGCGACCATGGAGCCGACGCCAGCGAGGAAAGGCTCGGCATCGGCAAGGCGCTGCGTGCGCACCAGCGCGACGCCCAGATTAAAGCGTGCGTAAGCCGACCACACCGACGAGCCACGCCACGCGGCCAGCAGGCGGATCGCCTCATCGAAGCGGCCCTCGTGCATCAGCACGTTGGCGAACAGCAGTTCCTTTCTCGCCTCGAGCTCGGGCGACATGCGGCCGTTGATCTTGCGCAGGGCCGCGTCCGCTTTGTCGAGGTAACCGCGCGCGTACCACACCTGCGCCAGGTAGAACCACGCCGTGTTGCGCACCCCGGTGGGCACATCGTTCGTGAGCAGCCTTTCAAACAGCTCACCCGCTTCGTTGTGCATGCCGAGCTGCAGATACAGGCTGCCGATCTGCAGCTGCGCCTCCTCCTGATGGTGAGGCATGCGCTGCCAGTGCTGGTAGGCAAGCAGGCGCGTCAGCGCGTCAAAGTCCTTGCGCTGGTAGTAGTAAAAGAGTGTATCGCCGTAGTGCAGGTCGCGCACCCGCAGGATCGGCAGCTTTTCCGGGTCGTGACGGCGCGCGCTGGCATCGGTGGCGAGCATCGCAAGCCAAGCGGCAAGCAGCAGCGCGCGCGTGAACGCAGTCACGGAAAGCGCGCCTATTCCCAGTCCTTGATCACGAACTCCGGCTGCAGCTTTTGCTGCCGGTCCTCAATTTTCAGCTCGAGGTACTTAGCCCCGACGCCTTTCTCGAAGCGGATGGTCGCGCCGCGCTTGTAGGGGCGCTCGTTCGGCCCCTGGCCGTTGAAATAAGCCACCAGCTCGTGACGGCCGACCTTGAGGTTGCCCACGTACAGGCGCTGCACGCCGCCCTTCAGCAGTGCCTGAACCTCGCGCGGCGTGTACAGGTAGTCAATGACTTCTTTGTCATCGACGCGCAGCTGCACCGACTCCAGCGCGAAAAAATCCCCCACATCCATGGACAGGAATACCGCCACCTGGGTGTTGGCGGGGAACAGCAGCTCTTCCTCGAGAATAAACAGGTCCTTGTTGAGATCGACCGCGTCCTTCTTGAGGCCCTGAACCTCAGTGTCGAGGCCGCGCGTGTCGGGCTCACCCGCGGCTGCCGACGCCTGGGCGTCAGCGGCTGGCGCGGCCGGCGGCGGCGTGGCCGGAGTGCCCGGCACGGTGGCCGCCGCAGCGGGGGCAGGCGTGGCCTGCCCGGCCGGCGGCGCCGCGCCCAGCGGTGTCGCGGCGAGCACTACGCTCAATAAGAATCCCGCGCGGGCAGCGGCGCAGATCACCACAGGAGTATGCAGCATGTTGGTTCCGATCATTCGTTCAGCAGCGCGCGCAGCTGCCGCAGGTAAAGTTGTTCGCTCTCCACACTGTAGTCACGCAACACGTAACGCACGGTGCCGCCACGGTCAATCAGCACCGTCATCGGCAGGTTGTCGACGTCGTAGGCGCGGCCCACGGACTTCTGCGGATCAAGCAGCATCGGGAAGCCAAGCTTCGCGCGCCGCGCGAAGCTAAACGCCCGGACCGGATCGTCGTCGACGCCGACGCCGTAAACCGCCAGGCCCGCGGAAGCGTACGTGGCGAGACTGCGATCCAGCGCCGCGAGCTGTGGGCGGCACGCCCCGCAGCCGCCATTCCAGAAACTCAAGACGACTACCTCACCGCGGTGTTCTCCGAGTCGCACGTTGGCGCCGACGGCGGCATGCAGGGTGAAATCCGGTGCCGGCTGGCCGATGAGTACGTGCGGCGCCTGTGCGAGCACCACCCATCCGCCACCGCAGGCCATGACGGCCGCGCAAACCTGCGCGAACATGAAGGCACGAGGCCGCGCGTCGCACGACGGCGGGCCCTGCGGCCGTTGCAGACTCAAGAATGATCCAAAGGCCAATGGAAGCGACCTGCGCGCCAGCTAAGCGACGGAAACTCGCACAGCGCGCTTCACACTGTCAACGCGGCTGGCGTGAAACCGAGCAGCGCGTGACGCGAGTCGCTGCGGCGCGACGCGCCCGCGGGCGGCGGGGCTTGCCCGCCCGGCCCGAGGCAGGCTCACACGATCGGCTCGAACACCGTCAGGGCATCCATCTGGGCGGCAGTGCCGATCTGCGCCGAGGGGTACTGGGCGGCGGGGAAGATGCTCGAGTACTGCGCAGTCTTTCCCATGAGGCCCAGGTAGTTGAGGATCACCACCTGCACCAGCGTGGTCACCGCGTTGCCGACCAGGCTGGAGCTCGCCACCACGTTGCCGGCGGCGCTGAAGTAGCCGATCTGCTGGCCGGCGGTACCGTTGGCCAGTGCCGGGCGTCCGCCGGGGCTGTACACCAGGAAGAACGTCGACGCGACACTGGCGTTGTCGCCCTGCCAGCCGAGCTTGCCGCGGCCCGCGGCACTGTTGTCCGGCATGAGATTGGAGTTGAGTGAGCCGTCACTGATCACGTAGATCATCACCGGCTTGCCCTTGCGCTGCGCGTACTCGAGCACCGCACCGATCATCTGGCCGGCCTGGAAATTGCGCGTCTCACCGGTGGCGCGCGTGCCGTCGTGGTAGTCGAAGCCGCCCATGGCGATGGTGCCGGCGCCGGCGTAGCCGTCGATCACCAGTTTCATGACGGTGGCGGTGGCGGCGGCGTCGGAGTTGCTGGCCATCTGGGCGGCGGTGAAGATGGGCGAAGCGCCGCCGATGATGAGCGGATCCTGCGTAGGATCAAGCGACGCCGGGTTGCCGAAGGCACTCGCGGTGTAGGCGGATTTTGCATAGGCACAGCGCACCTGGTTCTTGAGCAGGGTATCGTCGGCCGCCTGGGTAGGATCAGCCGAGGTGTACAGCGACACGCCCGGCGTCGTGCCGCTGGGCGCACTCAGGGCACCGCCGATGCTGGCTTCGCTGCCCGGCACGTACGCGGTGCTGCCGCCGCTGATTCGCGTTTGCGACTCGATCACTGCCACCGACAACGGACTGGCGCTGGCGCCGCCGGTGCTCACCAGTCCGGTGGCGTCCGAGGGCTGGGCGATGGTGGTCGGCTGCAACGCCGGACTGATGAGGGCAGCCGGCGCCATTGAATTACCGCCGGAAACCGTCGACTCATTGCCGATCAGATCCAGCAACAGCCCGTTCGCCCCCGCCATGGCGATGCCGTACATCGGGTTGTGCGGGTTGGTCGTGGTGTCGTTCTGCGACTCGGCGCACAGCACCGCGCCGCTGGTGCCGGCGGCGGTCGCAGGCGTGGTCGCCACGCTGAGGATGCCACGCTTGATAGCACCGTCGGCCTGCCACAGAAGTCCAAGCGATGGGTCGATGTTGGCGCTCGAGCTTGGCACCATGTTGCCCGGCACGCCGAGCAGCTCGTAACCTGCGGTCGACAGGAAGTTACTCTGCCCGCCCTGCTGGCCGACCAGTACCTCCGAGCCCACCAGGTTTGCGCCGCCGGCGAGATCGAAGCAGATGAAGGGTATGCCGGAGGCCGTGGTCGGCACGTTGCACTGACCCGCGCCCAGCAGCGCCTGGATGTCGGGTGCCAGCTGGGCGTTAGCGCGGCTGGACTTCAGCAGCGCGCCAAGCCACGCCGGGCCCACGACCATGCCGCTGCTGGAGAGCATGCCGGCGGCCAGGAAATCGCGCCGCGTCACGGGCCGCTTGTGATTGTTGTAAAGCAGCGGCTCGCCAGGCTTGTGGGCTCGGGGAGGCTTTTTGTAGATGAACATGTCGAGTCTCCGAAAGTCCTGACAGTTACTGCAACATCACCGCGGCACTGGCGAGCGCGGCGGTGCAGGCAGCCTGTGTCGCGGTGGCCACGGTGGGGTTGCCGTAAGTGGCGGGTTGCGTCGAGATCAGCTGCAACAGCGCGTCGACTTCGTTGGTCACCGCCGTGGCAGCCTGCGGCGTCACGCTGATGCCTACGGCGTTGTTCGCCAGCGCGCTCGCAACGATGGCTTGATTGGCGCTGTTGTTGGCGAAGAAAGCCGCGGCACTACTGGTGAGGCTCGCGTCCAGACCGCTGCCGAAGAACGCATCGCGCAACTGCTGGCTTGCGAGCAGCTGCCCGCAGTAGCCGTTGGCGAGCTGCGACATTGCCGTCTGGTTCGAGGGCGCGAACGCCGAGATCAGCGGCCCGGCCGGCATAGACTGCTGCTCGCTCTGATACAGCGCCCAGACCGTGCTGTTGGTGATCGGCACACCGGTGATGTTCGCCAGCGTGTTGTTGACGCGCTCGAAGGTTGCGACACCGAAGTCCGGCAGCGGGGTGTTGTTTGGCACCGGTGCCACCGGCGTCCCCGGTGGATCGGGATATACGTACACGTTGCTGCCGAGCTGGTCGAACTGCAGGAAGAACAGGTCGTTGGCGGCGCCCAGCTGGACCGGGATGACCGTGCCGAGACTCGACAGCAGCTGCCCGTTGGCCGCGGTGTAGTTCGAGCCGCCGACCACGGCGTTAAGCGTCGCGAACGACTGGCCCGCGGGCGCCAGCTGGCCGTTGACGCCGATGCGGATGTGGCTGATCTGCAGACTTCCCGGCACCGTCGCGTTGGGATCGAGGCTTATGAACTTCGGTTCGTAGAACAGGTAGCTGTAGTTGTCGTACTGGCTCGCCTGGAAGAGGATGTACGACTGCGGCACGCCCGAGAGCGCGCTCACCCCGAACAGCAGGTAGTACTTCTGGCCGACGCCGGCGGCGAAGTTCTGCTGGATCTGCGCCGGCGTCAGCGCGATGTTGTGGACGGCGAGGAACCTGATCTCCCCCTGCCACGGACGCTGGCCGGTGGTCTCGTTACCGAGCACCAGCGCGAAGGTGCTGTCCCAGTTGGCGAGCGAGCCGCCCTTGGAAGGGTCGACGTCGCCGGTGTAGATGCCGTTGATATAGAGCTTCTGGCCGTTGACCGGGTCATAGGTGAGCACGACGTGCTGCAGTGCCGCCTGGGCCGCGCCGTTAGCCGTGGTCGACACCAGCGGCGGCATGCCGTTGGTGTCGGTGACGCTCGAGCGCGTCAGGCCTTCGTATTGATCCGCGACCTGTCCGAGCGTCGCGTTGCGCGTGGTGTTGCTGCCGGAGTAGCTCACGATCCAGGCATTGGTCTGCGTGACGTTCGCGGTATTTATCCACGCCTCGATGGAATACTCCCCCGATGACTGAATCATCGCGGCGAGCTTCTGGCTCGCGCTGGTGGAGGCCTGCGCCGAGCCTCCCTGGCCGATGATGATGCCCCAGCTGCTGTCCCAGGTGACGTTGCCGTAGAGCGTCAGGTCGGCTTCGGGCGTCACGCCGCTGGTATCGTAGGCGGTGCTGCCCTGCCCGGTCTCGAACATGTACTCGGCGATGACGTTGGCGTCAAAGCGGCTGCCGCCGGCGGCGATGGTGCCCTGGGTGAGCGTCAGCGCGTTCGAGACCACCAGGTTCGGATTGATGGGTGTCACGGGAATACTGTTGGCGAACGCCGTGAGCGCCGTCAGCATCTGCGCCGCGCTCCCCGGGCAATCCGGCGCGCCGTTGGACGAGGGCGTGGCCCAGCAGTGATGCAGATCGTCGGCGAGGCGCTCGTAGAAGCGCGACAGGTTAGGCGTCGCAAGATCGATCTTGGGCTGCGCCGCGATGTAGGAATCCGTCGGGTCGGCGGCGTCGGCAAAATACGGCTGCTGCGCGCTCGCGGAACTGGGAGTGTGACAACCCGAACAGAACTGGGTAACGATCGGGAAGACGGTGCTTAAATACGCCGCCGGCACCGGCGGGGGAAACTGTTTGCCGCCACCCGCAGCCTGCACCGGCGGGGCGATCAGGGTCACCTGCGAGACTGAAGAAGCTCCGGTGCCGATCCAGTTCTGGATCCACACCAGCAAGGTGGCCGCACAGGCCGATGGGTCGGCCACCCAGCAGTTGTGACCGCCGCCAACCTTGAGCACGAAAGTCGACTGGCTGGGGTTGGTCAGGTTCACCAGCGGGCCTGCGGCCTGGTAGGCGAGGTTCACATCGTCCGAACGCGCGAACATCGGCGACTGTCCGCCCTGGTGGTGACAGCCACCGCAGCGATCGGAGGGGATGACGTTCTGCCAGAACGCGGTCTTGAAGGCCTGCACATCGGCGTTCGCCGGCGGCGGACCGGTGTAGTTCGCCGCTGAGTTGCTCGGCGGCGTGGACAGCTGGTTGACCTGGGTCGCAGCGCCGCCACTGCAGGCGGCGAGCGCGGCGAGCGCGGCGCCAACCAGGAGCGCGCGGCAACCGCGCACCGTAGTCTGCAAGCTCACAAGGGGCTCCCTGTTCATGGCGGCTCCTTCAAGAACCCGGGCAGGCGGCGGCGGACTGCTGGAACACCGTCTTCAGGTTGTAGCCGCCGGAGGTAAAGCTCGAAGTAATGGCGCCAACCGTCGCCAGGTCCGCACTGTTGACCGGTGCGCGGAAGCACACGGCCTGGAACACCTTGGTCACCTGGCACTGGGCGAAGGTCGCGCTCGACTCCAGCTCCTGCCCCAAGGACTTGGCGCCGTTGCCGCTGCCCGGGAGCGACGGGGACCAGCCGAGCACGCTGTTGGGACCCGAGCGCCAGCGGTTCGACCAGCTGTCATCGGGGGTCACATAGCCGTAGGGAAAGTTGGTGGCATTGATCAGGTACTTCGGCTGCACC
>Ga0070761_10000313_pt1 | contig 32334 bp, 28 predicted proteins | sample HubBroMetageREF1_FD_66724 | JGI IMG/M metagenome (GOLD analysis project Ga0070761, IMG submission 66724) | Reference soil microbial communities from the Hubbard Brook experimental Forest, New Hampshire, USA - Hubbard Brook CCASE Soil... | ecosystem: Environmental > Terrestrial > Soil >... | reverse complement strand
TCGATGCTCGCCAGGCCGCCGCCGAAGGTGCCCACCCACACACGGCCGAGGCGATCCTGGTACAGCGACATCACCCCATCCGCAGGCAGCGTGGCCGGATCGGTCGCGGAGGTGCGCCAGACCTGCAGTTTGCCGGAGACAAGGTTGACCCGAGTGAGACCTCCGGACATGGTGCCGACCCAGAGGCTGCCGCTGTGGTCGTAGAGCAGCGCCATGACGCGATCGTCGCTAAGACGCATGGCTGGCGTGTCGCGCCCGTAATGCCGTTCCTGGCCGCTGCGCGCGTCAATCTCGACCAGACCCGCGCCGCCCGTGCCAACCCACACACGGCCCGCACCGTCGTCGGCGAAGCTCGTCACCTGCGTGTCGCGAAAGCTCGCGCTGCGATAGTGGCCGAGCAGCCAGCCGTTGGGATTCCAATGGCTCGCGCCGCCTGAGCGTGTGCCCACCCACAGCACCCCGCCACGGTCCTGGTAGAGCGACATGACATTGCTGTCGCGCAGGCTCTGGGGATTGTCCGCATCGTTACCGTAGCGCACGAAGGTCAACGAGCTGCGGTCGAAGAGGTTCAGGCCGTCGACGGTTGCAACCCACAGCCGCTGCGCATCGTCCTCGAGAATCGCGGTCACGCGGTCGTGACTGAGCGAGCGCGGGTTGGCAGCATCGTGGCGAAACGAAGTGACGTGCCCGTTACCGGGCTCAAGGCGGTCAAGACCGCCGTGCATCGTGCCGATCCACAGCGCCCCGGTGTGGTCCTCACTGATGACGCGCACCTGCAGGTCGGACAGTCCCGCACCATCCGCGGATCTGCCGTAATTGATGAAGGTGCCCGAAGTGGGCTCGTAGCGGCTCAGGCCCCCGTCGGTGCCGATCCAGATCCCGCCGGTGTGATCCATGTGCAGCGCAAATACCGCGTCGGCGGCGAGGGAATGCGGATCGGCGTCGTGGTGGCGGAAGTGACGGGCAACACCGGTATGCGGATCGAGCACGTCGAGGCCGCGATCGAGCGTGCCCGCCCAGATGCGCCCATCGTGATCGATAAGGAGTGTGCGCACCGCATCGCTGGCGAGGGACGCGGGCGCCGCCGGATCATGGCGGAACTGTTGAAAGCTGTCGCTGCCGCGCCGCCAGCGCTCCACGCCCCCGCCGATGGTCGCCAGCCACACATCGCCGTGCGCATCCTCGGCCATGGTCCAGATGTAGTCGCTGGCGAGGGCCTGCGGGTTGCCGCGCTCACGGCGGTAGACGCGGATCGAATTGCCGTCGTAACGGTCCAGTCCGCTCTCGGTCGCCATCCACAGATAGCCGCGCGAATCCTGCAGGAATCCTTCGACGGTACTTTGCGAGAGCCCGTCGCGCATTGTGAGGTGCTCGAAATACACCGGCCGCACCGCCGGCAGCGGTGCGGCCGCGTGCACGAGCCCTGAGGGGCCGCACAACCAGACGCTGGTTACGAGGGCGCCGAAGAAGCTGCGGGTGCGCATAGCGCCCCCTGGAATTGCACGCGCACGGCTACTGCTGAGCCGGAATGTTGTTGATGCCCGTCGCGTCGGAGCTGGATGCAGTGCTGCTGCTCCAGGTGTAGCCGCTGCTCCAGGTATAACCGCTGCTCCAGGTGTAGCCACTGCTCCAGGTGTAGCCGCTGCTCCAGGTGTAGCCGCTGCTCCAGGTGTAGCCGCTGCCCGAGGTGTAGTCGCCGTTCCACTCGAGCCCTGAGCCGATGCTCTCGATGCCCCACAACAACTCGCCCAGCAGCGAGCCGCTGCCGGCGGCGGTGATGTAGTACTGGCCGGTGGTGGGATTCTGGTTAGCGGCGCCGCCGTAGTGCTGTATGCCGGCAAGATCCAGCAGGACGTTGACACCCTGGTTGGCGCAGTCGCTGGCGGTGCTGTAGGCCGCGGCCTGCGCGTTCACGAGCCCCGCGCCCTGCTGGAACACGCTGTAGGCGAGCGTGCCGTTGGCATTGACTGCCGGATCGGCGCTTGCCATCAGATGGCACTTCACCTGGTCCGGTGTCAGCAACGGGTTCACCTGCAGCATCAGGGCCACGACGCCGCTGGTCACTGCAGTCGCCATCGACGTGCCGGACATGGTGAAGTCGTCGTAGCGCGTATTCATCCAGCTCGGGAACTCGTCGGCGAGCGTGCTGTTGGTGGGTGCGTAGGCGAGAATGTGTCCGCCCATCGCCACCACTTCGGGCTTCACGAACCCTTCATAGGTCGGTCCGACGGACGAGAACGAAGCGAGCTTGTACTGGCTCGGCTGCATCGGGTAATAGTTGTCGGTGATCGCGCCGACGGTGATCACGTACGGCACGTTGCCCGGGACCCCGATGGTCATCGGGTTCGGGCCGAAGTTGCCGGCTGCGACCACCACCACGATGCCGGCGTTCCAGGCCGCCATGACCGCCTGATTGAGCGGATCCATCCAGTAGACCGAGGTGGGCGGTGCGCTCAGGGACAGGTTCATGACACGGATGTTGTAGCGGGCTTTCTGGGCGATGACCCACTGGATGCCGCTGATCACGTTCGCGTACGTGCCCTGGCCGTTGGAGTTGAGCACCCGCACGGAGACCAGATTCACCCCGGGTGCTACGCCCTGGAAGGTGCCATTGGTCGCCACGCCGCTGCTGGCAATGATCGAGGACACGTGCGTGCCGTGGCCGAAAAGATCGTTGATGTCGGTGGTGTTGGAGGCGACCACGGACGTCAGTCCCGTCAGCGCTGCCGACACCGTCCCACCCTGACTGGCCGTGATCACGTCGTACTGCGCCAGCACGCGGTTTGCGGTATGACCCGGGGTGCTCTGGTCGGGCCCGAGCTGGTTCCAGATGCCTGAGTCGACCACTGCCACCGTGACGCCGGTGCCGGTGACGCCGCCGGCGTGCAGCGGCTGGGCCGCCACTTCGCTCGGGTAGTAGGTCACCGGCAGCGCGCTGGTGGAGCTCGCGCTCACCGCGGCGTCAACGTATACATGCAGGCGCGCTACGTGCGCTGCACGCAGCGCGCTGAGTTCCTGCTCGTCGAGGGAAGCACTCACGGCGCGGATCACGGACAGATCGCCGGTGACCTTGCCGCCGGCGCGCACGACCGCAGTGGCGGCCTCACCGGAGCTTGCCGCCTGCACGATATAGCGCTCGCGCACCGGCTCCGCGATGCTGCGCGGTGCCGGCGCCGCAGCGGCGCGCGCCGCTGGCGCGCGGGAGGCCACGACGTGCCCGAGGGGCACTACACGCGTGACCTGGCCCGTGGCCACGTCGTCGCGGTCCAGGTAGAACAGGATGGCCAGCAGCGAGCCTGCAATGCCCACTGCAAACACCCAACGCTTTGTCTGTGCCTTCATCGCCATGGGTCCGTTCCATCTCTAAGCGCTGGAGCTGGTGTGTGCTCCGGGGTACATTTGAACTGAAACGGCTGTCGCCAAACAGTGACTAAGAGGCCCGAACAGGGGTCACAAGTGCGAACTGCGTCTCAGGATTTATCGCGCCGAGGCTTATGTTGCGCGAGTTGTTCTTATCGCAAGTGCCGCTGGACATAAGCACAGCGCGATACCTGCACCCAGCTCACAAACCCGGCTGCCTGCACTGAGACGCAGGACCATCCCGTACCGCGCGCGCCTGTATGAGCATGCGATGCGGCCCGCGCGAAGCGTAGCGTGGCAGCCGTCGAGGCGCGCATGACCGACCTTCTCAATTCACTGGCGGAGCGACTGCAGTGCGCGCACATTGCCGTGCATGCGCCCGTGTGGAATGCGGAAGCTATCGTGCCCGCGCCGCCGCACGATGTTGCGCAGGACATCCGCTCCCTGACGCGCGAACTGTTGTGGTGGATGGCACGCGAGCGCGCCGATGCACGGCTGCTGAACCGTATGCGCCTTAAATCAGGCGGCCCGATCGTGCCGTTTCGGGCCCTGCTGTGCCCCCTGCGCCAGGAGGGCAGCACCGTCGGCCTGGTGGCCGCCCTGCGAACCCGGCAGCAGCTACCGTTCGAGAGCGCCGATCTCAGCGTGCTCAGCGAGGCGGTGCCTGCGCTGGAGGAGCAGCTGCGCGCCAGCGCCCAGGGTCAGGGCGGAATCGCACGTTGGTCGGCCCTTGATCTGGAGGTCACACAGCGCTTCCGCGACGGCGAGCCCACGTGCGTGGTCTACGCTGACCTTGATCATATGCACGCCGTCAACGAAGTCGCGGGACTTGCGGCCGGCGACGGCGTGCTGCGGGAAGTCGCCCGCCTGTGGCAGGGACGGTTGCTGCCCGAAGACTGCATCGCCAGCCACGTCGGCGGGGATCGCTACGCCGCCGTGCTCTTCAGGCACACGGTAAACCAGGCGCGTACCTGGGGCGATCGCGTTCGCAAGGCGCTCGCGGAACTGAATCCCGCGGGCACCGCGGGCCACATCACCGCCAGCCTGGGGCTCGCCCTTTTGACTGACCGCGATTCCCTGAGTTCTGCGCTCGCCGCCGCAGAGACGGCCTGCCGCGTCGCCAAGGAGCGCGGGCGCGACCGGGTCGAGACCTACGCCACTGGTGACACCACCATCATGCGACGCAGCAAGGAAGTGGGTGAGTCACGCCTCATGATGGACGCCATCGACGCGGGACGTCTGGTGCTGCATTCGCAGCCGATCGTCGCGCTCGGGGTGCCCGGACAACCATCACGCTTCGAGATTCTGCTGCGCGTCAAGGACCACGACGGGCAACTGATCAGCGTCAGCGAGTATCTGGGCGCCGCCGACCGCTACCAGCTGCTCGAAAGACTGGACCGCTGGGTCGTGGAGAGCGTGCTCAAGCTCATCAGACCGCACGCGCAGCAGCTGCTTGCGCAAGCCATCCGCTTCTCCGTCAATCTGACGGGGCAGTCGCTCGCTGAACGAACCTTCACGGATTTCGTCCGCACCACTGTCAAGCAGCAAGCGGTGCCGGCTGATCTGCTGGTCTTCGAGGTCACCGAGGGCGCAGCGCTGCGCGACCTCGCGGCCACACGGCGCTTCATCGATCGCATGACCGAGCTCGGCGCGAGCGTGGCGCTCGATGACTTCGGTACGGGAGTCTCTTCACTGATGCACCTGAAGGAACTGGCGGTCCAGCAGATCAAGATCGATGGCCGGTTCGTACGTGACATCCTGCAGAACTCCCGCTCCGACGCTCTGGTACGCGCCCTGGTTCTGATCGCCGACCGACTCGGCCTGCATACGGTAGCCGAGCATGTCGAAACCGAAGAGGTGGCCGAGCACCTGCGCAGTATCGGCGTGCGCTATGGGCAGGGTTACCTGTACGGTCACCCGCAGCCGCTGACCGACACGTTGGCGGCGTTGCTGCACGGTGCAGGTCCGCTGCCCGCCGCGCGCAGGCCTGAGCCGCCAGCGCCGGATGCGCCGTCAGTGAAAATCGCGTGAACGTGTAAGAAGTTCCCCGAGCAGCTGCGAGCGATCCAGCAGCTGCTGCGCGATGAGGTGCGTGACGCCGTCCTGCTGCTGCAGCTCGCCGTGCACTTCGAGGAGGCGCGATTCGATGAGGGCGCGACGCTGCCGCGCACCGACCCGTTCCCACACAATGACATTCACCTGACCGCTCTCGTCCTCGAGGGTCAGGAAGGTGACGCCGCTGGCGGTCGCCGGGCGCTGCCGCATGAGCACGATGCCGGCGGCGCGCACGCGCGCGCCATTCCCCGCCCGCGAGAGCTCGCTCGCGGACAGCACGGATGCCGCGCGCAACCGTGGCCGCAGCAGCGCCAGCGGATGTCGCCCTAAGGTGAGCCCCAGGGCGGCGTAGTCCGCGGCGATCCCCTGCCCCTCGGTCGGCGCGGCCAGCAGCGGCCGGCCCTCATCCAGGTCGCTACCGCGCATGGCGGCCGGTGCCAGCGGCAGCGCGCGCTCGGCACCGGCGACTTCCCAGAAGGCGAAATGCCGGTTGCCGCTCAAAGATGCGAACGCCCCGGCCGCGGCGAGGGCTTCGAGATCGGTGCGCTCGAGCGCCGCACGCGCCGCGATATCCTGCACGCTCGCAAAGGGCTGCGCAGCGCGCGCGGCGATGAGACGCGCGCCGCCGGCCTGCGATAAGGATTTCACCAGCCGCAGGCCCAGCCGCAACGCCGGCTCACCGTCCGCGCACCGCTCGAGCGTCGAATCCCAGGAACTCACGCATGCATCCACCGCGCGCACCTCGACGCCGTGCGCGCGTGCATCGCGCACCAGCTGCGCCGGCGCGTAAAACCCCATGGGCTGACTGTTGAGAAGCGCACAGGCGAAAGCCGCCGGCTCATGACATTTCAGCCAGGCGGAGTCATACACCAGCAGCGCAAAACTCATGGCATGCGACTGCGGAAAGCCGTATTCGCCAAAACCGAGCATCTGCTGGTAGATGCGCTGCGCGAACTCCTGCGGGTAGCCCTTGGCACGCATGCCCTCGAGCAGCCGCTCACGAAACGGATCCAGTCCCCCGGTGCGCTTCCAGGCGCCCATCGCGCGGCGCAGCGCGTCCGCTTCGCCGGCGCTGAATCCGGCGGCCACGATCGCAATCTGCATCACCTGTTCCTGGAAGATCGGCACGCCGAGCGTGCGCTGCAGGACTTCGCGTACCTCCTCGCCCGGATATTCCACCGCTTCGGCGCCGCTGCGGCGCCGCAGGTACGGATGCACCATGTCGCCCTGGATCGGCCCCGGACGCACGATCGCAACCTCGATGACGAGATCGTAGTAACAGCGCGGCTTGAGGCGCGGCAGCATCGCCATCTGCGCGCGCGATTCGATCTGGAAAACACCGATGGTGTCGGCACGACAGATCATGTCGTAAACGCGCGGATCCTCGGCCGGCAGCTCACCGAGCGCGTGGCGCGTGCCGCGGTAGTCATTCACCAGCGTGAAGGCGCGCTGCAGCGCCGTCAGCATGCCGAGCGCCAGCAGATCCACTTTCAGGAGCCCCAGGTCATTCAGATCATCCTTGTCCCACTGCACCACGGTGCGCTCCGGCATGGCGGCGTTTTCGACGGGCACCAGCTCCTCCAGAAGTCCCGCCGCGATCACAAAGCCCCCGACATGCTGCGACAGGTGCCGGGGAAAACCCGGCATGGCGACCAGCTCGTTCGCCAGCGGCAGCAGGCGCGACAACCAGGGACTCTCAGGATCGAAACCCGCCTCGCGCACACGCGCCGCGATCTGCGTACTCCCATCCCACCATTGCATGACCTTCGCCAGGCGCGCGCTCTCTTCGGGTGTCAGGCCAAACACCTTGCCGAGGTCCCGCAGCGCACTGCGCGGCCGGTACATGATCACCGTCGCGGCGAGTGCGGCCCGCTCACGCCCATACTTCCCGTAGACGTACTGCAGGACCTCCTCGCGCCGCTCGTGCTCGAAATCGATGTCGATATCGGGCGGCTCATTGCGCTCGCGCGAAATGAAGCGTTCGAAGAGCATCGCCGCCCCCCGCTGCGGATCTACCGAAGTGACCCCTAAGCAGTAGCAGACGCGCGAGTTGGCCGCAGAACCCCTCCCCTGGCACAGGATCCGGCGGCCCCGCGCCCAGGCGACGATGTCGTGCACGGTAAGAAAGTAAGGCTCGTACCCGAGTTCGGAAATGAGCGCGAGCTCATGCTCGATGGCGGTCCGCTCGCTGCGCGGCACACCATCGGGCCAGCGCCAGCGCGCGCCTTCCAGCGTGAGCTGGCGCAGGTGGCTGGCCGCGGTTTCACCGGCGGGCACGAGTTCGCGCGGGTACTCATAGCGCAGCTCATCGAGGCGGAAGTGGCAGCTCGCGGCAAGTTCCACCGTCGCCTCGAGGAGTTCGCGCGGATACAGCCGCTTAAGGCGCGCCGGCTCGCGCAGGTAACGCTCACCGTTGGCGTACAGCCGCGAGCCCACTTGCGTGATCGGCACGTTCAGACGGATCGCGGTGAGCGCATCCTGCAGCCGCGCCCGCGCGCGCACGTGCATGTGCACATCCCCGCTGGCGATGAGCGGCACGCCATACTGCGCACCGATGCCTGCAAGCGCCGCGCAGCGCTCGCCATCACGCCCGTCGCGCAGCAGTTCAACCGCGACCCGTAACTTCCCCGGGAAGCGCTCCGCGAGCCAGGACAGCTCCTCGGGCAGCGGCCGTGCCGCCGGCACCCACAGGATGAAACACCCTTGCGGGTCTGCTGCCTCAAGGTCGGCGCGCGTGAGCGCGTACTGTCCCTTGGCGGCCGCGCGCCGGCCGCGGGTGATGAGGCGGCACAGCCGGCCGTAGCCGCACCGCTCGCTGGCGAGCGCGACGAATTTCAGTCCGCAGGTAAGCCGGAACTCCGCGCCGATGATGAGCTTGACGCGCAGGTGTTTCGCCGCCATGTGCGCGCGCACGGCGCCGGCCACCGAGCACTCATCGGTGAGGGCGAGCGCGCTGTAGCCGAGCGCCTCCGCCTGCTCCACCAGCTCGTGCGGATGCGAGGCACCGCGCAGGAAGGTGAAGTTGGACAGGCAATGCAGTTCTGCGTACACGGCGCACCGTCACGAACGAGCGGTTATCCGAATACGCCATGCAGAAACCACCCATGCGGCGCCGCGCGCTCACGAAACACCCACAGCCGTACGCCGTGCATGTCGAGCGCGGTGTAGTAATCGCGCGCGATTTCACCGCCGTCCCACCAGCCGGTCTCGATGCGTTCCGGCTCACTCACCAGCCGCAGCGGCCCGCGCCACCGCGGCAAACCCTCCCGCACGCAGAGCCGCCGCGGCGTCCGCAGCAGCCACAGGGGCCGGCGCAGCGCCGTCGCGGAAAATTCCGGGGCGGGCTCATGCGCCGCACGCCGCCCGGGCGCTGCCGGCGGCGGTCCGGTGACCGCCCAGGTGCTTTCCGGCCGATGCCCCGCAAGAAGCGTCAGTCCATGCACGGCTTCAGGACCTAAATGGGCGCGCAGGCGCTCGATGAATCCGTGCGTTTCGCAGCTTGCGCCGCCGCCATGCTCGCCGGGTTGCCACAGCGCCGCCGGGCCCGGCATGTGCGGCACCAGGGTAACGGCACGCAGCTCGCAGGCACGCACCGGTGCCGGCAACTGCAGCGTGCTCAACTGCGTGCCGAGAAGCTCACTCAGGCGCTGCGCATCGCTGAACGGTGCAGCGAGCCGCAACACACAACAAGTCACCGCAGCCTGCCGGTGTGTCAGCCGGCACTCGAGCTCCACCACGCCGCATTGCCGCGCCCGCAGGAATGCACCCAGTTCGGTGAACAACGGGGTGAGCGCGGCCAGGAGCAGCGCATGGCTTTGCAACTCACAGTCCAGGTCCCGACGACGGCGAAAACGCGCCCGCGCCCGAAAAGCTGCGCGCACATCCGGCGTGCGCCCCGTGAGCGCATCGAGCATGGCGAGCTGGGCCGCGCCGAAGCGGCGCGCGAAACCCGCGCGTGGCAGGCGCAGCACTGCGCCAATGGTGCGCACGCCCATGCGCTGCAGGCGCGCGAGCGTGTCCTGTGGCCAGCGCAGCGCGCTCAAGGGTAAAGGCGCAAGCCGCCCGGTGAGTTGCGCGGATTGCAGGACTTCGAGCGACTCCCCGGCACGGGCCGCGATAAGCGCCGCGAGTGGCGTGGGCGCGAACGCCAGCACCGGCTGCACCTGCAGATGCAGGCACTCCTGAGTAAGCGCGGCGCGCAAGCCCGCCACGCCGGCGAACAGGTGCAGGCTCCCCCGCACTTCCAGCAGCAGACCATCCGGCGGTGCGAGACTCACCCGCGGCGTGAAGCGCTGGGCGCGTTCGGCGAGGCGTACGAGCCTTTTCTCATCAATCCCGGCAAGGTGCACGCCCGCCCACAACTCATGCGCCTGAGCGTGAGCTGCAGGTGCCTGGGTAACTCCACGCGGCGCCGCGCGCGTTATCTCACCACGCTCACGAACCGGCGCGGGCAACACTACAGATGGCGGCGCGAGGGAACTCATACGCACTTACGCCAGCAGGCTCAGATCGACGCTACCGTGAGCACCCCGGCCTTTCAGCAGCGTAATGCGCACACCCGCAGCGCACGGCGTGAGAGTCAGGCGCAGGACCGCGGCGGAAGGCTCCCGGGCCGCACGCCGTGGACGGAACAACACCCCCAGGGTGCGGCCACGCTCAGCGGCCAGCTGCAGACGACGGATCTCACGCGGTTTCGTCTGGCGCGCCCAGCCAAGGGCTGCGTCACAGGCGCCCGAGCCGAGCGCCTGCTCGAATGCCCATAGCGGACGTGCGCCATTCACCACGGCTACGCGATCGAGCACGACGCCCCGGGATGCGAGTGCTGGCGCAAAGGGCATGAGAGGCGGCGCGACCCACACGCACCAGCGTGCCGCCACGGCGCGGGTCAGCGCGCCGAGTACCGGTAACAGCAGCTCAAGCTCACCACTGCCAAAACGAGCGATGAGGATCTCGATCAGCCCGGTGCGTGGCCAGCCTTTGCCGGGCAGGCGGGCATCCAGGCCCGCAAAGCCGGTCGGCAGCACCTGTAGCGGGGCGGCGCTGCGGCCGCGCCAGACGGCCGGGTGCTCGAGCAGGCGAGCCAGTTTCGGATCGGCGCCCATGGCAGCTCATGAGAATTCACATCAGGCCGCTCGCGCGGCCCCGGCGCACGACGCCCACCACGATGCCCTCGATGAGCAGCGGCTCCTCTTTCAGATCCACCTTGATTGGTTCGAACGCGCTGTTCTCTGGCAGCAGCCACACGACGGAGCCTTCCTGGCGATAGCGTTTTACGGTGACCTCATTCTCCAGGCGCGCCACCACGATCTGGCGGCTGCGAACCTCGGAAGTGCGATGCACCGCGACCAGATCCCCATCGAGGATGCCGGCATCTTTCATGCTCATGCCGATAACCTTCAGCAGGTAGTGAGGCCGCGGCTGGAACAGCCCCGGGTCGATCGCGAGGCGCGCCTCGAAGTTCTCTTCAGCGAAAATAGGCTTGCCGGCGGCCACCCGGCCGATGAGCGGCAGTCCGATCTGTTCGCGAATCGTGTCCTTCAGCTGGATCCCCCGCGAAGTGCCGGGCACCAGTGCAATCACGCCCTTGCGGGCCAGGGCGCGTAAATGTTCCTCGGACGCGTTGGCCGAACGAAAGCCCAGCTCGTGAGCGATTTCGGCCCGTGTCGGCGGCATGCCGGTATCGGAAATGAATCGCTGAATGAGGCGCAGGATCTGTGTCTGTCTGGGGGTGAGGTCGGACATTTTCGTCACCTGACTGTTTATATATACAGCTACTGTGATTATATACAGTTTATGGCCTGCGGCAAGACCTGCTGCATGCCCGCCGAGGCTTGAGCCATGCCGGGGCTTTGAGCCATGACACGGACCGCCTGCGACGGACCGGGCCATGCCATGACACCCCCAACACAACTTGCGTGCGGCACGCGCGGACCTGCAGGCCAACTTGCACTGCAGCGATTAAAAATTCTTAAGGAATCCTGCTGCGGAGCACTCGCACACCCAGCGCGCCGCTCGCAGTCAATTTGGTGCGCGCCTGAGAGAATTTCCTCTCAGACACAACCAACTGTGTCCAAACACGCGCACGGCCTGCATCCTGCGGCCGATGCACTGTCGCGACCAGAAGACAAGTCATGTGTTTGTAGTTGCATTCCGGCGGCAAATTTGGTGCAGTGGCGCGCGGCGAACCCCCGGCGGGTCTTTAGGCTTGCACGCAGGAGTCGCATTGGTTATTTAGGACATCCCGAATTAACAACCCAGAAGGGGACGTGTATGAAGTTCGCGAGCGTTGTGAAGATTGCTGCCGCCGCAGCTGTGATTGGACTTGCTGGTTGTACGGATCTGAAGCCCCTCCAGGCGGAAGTGGCTGATCTGAAGGCCCAGCTTGCCAAGACGCAGGGCGATGTGTCGGCTGCTAAGAGCGAGGCTGATCAGGCGAACGCCGCGGCTTCGTCTGCCGGCCAGGCGGCCAGCGGCGCGCAGAGCACCGCCAACCAGGCGTTGGCTGCGGCTCATGCCAGCCAGTCGTGCTGTGACGCGACCAACGAGAAGATCGACCGCATGTTCAAGCGTTCGGTTTCCAAGTAAGACTCTTTTACTTGAAACAAAACGCCGCGCATCTGCGCGGCGTTTTTTTTTGCCTCAGTAGCGTACCAGCGCCGAGCCCCAGGTAAAGCCACCGCCGAAGGCTTCCAGAAGCAGCAGTTCACCGCGCCTGATGCGCCCGTCGCGCACTGCGACATCCAGCGCCAGCGGCACTGACGCCGCGGAAGTATTGCCGTGCTCCTGCACGGTCAGGATTATCTTTTCCATCGGCAGGTCGAGCCGGCGCGCCATCGCCTGGATGATGCGGATGTTGGCCTGGTGCGGGACCAGCCAGTCGAGCGCTTCCCGGGTGAGTCCGTTCGCGGCGAGCGCTTCATCGACCGCCTCCCCGAGCTTGGTGACGGCGACCTTGAAGACTTCGTTCCCCGACATGGTGATCGTGAGCTTGGGCGCAAAGCCCTTGGAAACCCCGCTGGTGCAGCACAGCAGATCCTTGTAGTGACCATCGGCGTGCAGGTGAGTCGAAAGTATCCCGGGCACTTCCCCCGGCTCGAGTACTACGGCGCCGGCGCCATCGGCAAACAACACCGCGGTGCCGCGGTCGCTCCAGTCGGTGATGCGCGAGAGTGTTTCCGAGCCGATGACCAGCGCGCGCTGCGCTTCCCCGCAGCGCACGTACTTGTCCGCGATCGACAGCGCATACATGAATCCCGCGCAGGCGGTTTCCACGCTGAAGGCCGGACCGCCGCCGCGGCACCCCAGGCGCTGCTGCAGGAGCACGCCGCAGTTGGGAAACACCAGGTCCGGAGTGGTGGTGCCGAAGGCGATGAAGTCGATGTCGGTGGGCGCGATCCCGGCAGCGTCCAGGGCGCGGCGCGCGGCCTCTTCGGCGAGATCTACGGTGGTCTGCCCATCGGCCGCGACGTGACGGCGCTCAATTCCGGTGCGCGTGCGGATCCACTCGTCGGTCGTGTCGACCATCTTCTCCAGATCAAAGTTGGTGATGACCTTCTCGGGCAGGTAGGAGCCCGTGCCGGTGATACGCGAATAAATCAACTGGCGGCTCCTTGCGCCTGCAGCGCCTGCGCAATGTGCTCGGTGAGTCCGCGGCGCGCCGCAAGAGCGGCGGTGCCGATGGCGCGCGCGAAAGCGACACCGTCGGCGCGACCGTGGCTTTTTACCACGATCCCGGCAAGACCCACCATGCAAGCGCCGTTGTAGCGGCGCGGATCAAGGCCGGCGGCGGCGCGGCGCAGCACCGGGCGCGCGATGAGACCGGCCAGGCGGTCAGCCCATGAGGCCTGAAACTCCTGGCGCAGACGGTCCGCTATCAGCCCGGCGACCCCCTCCATGGTCTTGAGTGCGACGTTGCCGGTGAAGCCGTCTGTCACGACGACGTCGACGTCGCCGGAGAAGATGTCGTCGCCTTCCACAAAGCCCACGTAGTTCAGACCCGCCTGCTGCAGCAATGCATGCGCCGCCTGTACGACCTCGTGCCCTTTCATGTCCTCCTCGCCGATGTTGAGAAGGCCAATGCGCGGAGCCGCGAGTCCGTAGACATCGCGCGCGATGATGCTGCCCATGGTGGCGAACTGGCGCAGCTGTTCCGGCGTCGCCTTGGTGTTGGCGCCCAGGTCCAGCATGTGGGTGTGGCCGTGCGCTGCGGGAATCGCGGAAATGATCGCGGCACGTTCCACGCCCGGCAGCGTCTTCAACACGAAGTGCGCGATGGCAGTAAGTGCGCCGGTGTTGCCGGCGCTCACGGCTGCGCAGGCGCGCCGCTCGTGCACCAGGTCGATCGCGACCCGCATTGAAGAATCCTTCTTGTGGCGGATCGCCTCGCGCGGCTTGTCGTCCATGGTTACCACCTGCGAGGTGGCGACGGCGACGGCGCGCTCACGGGCCGCAGCGGGGAGCGCTGCCAGGGTCGCCTCGAGCAGCTGCTTATCGCCTACCAGTAAAACGCGCAGCTGTGGGTCGTCGGCCAGCGCCCGCACGGCACCGGCAACGTACTCGCGCGGCTCGTAGTCGCCGCTCATCACATCAATCGCGATCGGCAGCACGCAGGCCCTTCTTAGGTCCGGCGCAGGACTTGCGAAGGCTATTCCTTGTCCTCGCCGCCGGCGGGTTTCTCGATCACGCGCTTACCACGGTAGAAACCGTCCGGCGTGATGCGGTGGCGCAGGTGCGTCTCGCCCGACTGCGGGTCGGTGGACAGCGCCGGCTTAGCCAGCTTGTCGTGCGAGCGGCGCATGCCGCGTGTCGAGGGCGTCTTGCGGCTTTTTTGAACGGGCATCGTCAGCTCCTCAAATCACTCTAACGTTTCAACAGCTCGCCAAGGCGCGCGAACGGCGTGTGCGTCTCGCCTTCCGGCTCGCTCCTGGCGCCCGGCGGCACCGGTGGCGCCAGGCACTCCTCGCCTGCCGCGTGCAGCGGCACGCTCGGCAGCGACAACAACAGCTCCTCCGTGACAAGTGCGTCGACCCCGATGCGGCCACCCGGGGCGAGCATCGTCTCAAGCTCCGCAGGCGCCCGGCCGGCGTCGGCTTCCGAGCCCACGAGCCCGACCCGCACCCGCGTGTCGAGCGCTAGCTCGAGCGGCTTCATGCACCGCTGGCATTCGAGTATCGCCGTGCCCTTCATCGTGAGCTCCGCCACGGCGACACCCTGCTCGCGTGCGAAATGCGCACGTCCGCTCACCTGACCACCCAGCCCAGCGCGCACCGAGCGCAGGCCGGTCAGTTCGGCGAGCGGGACAGCAAAGTCGACGTCGGCTCCGCCATCGGCCAGCCGGTCGACGTCAAGCGGCCTCGACCAGGGCGACGACATGGGGCGCGTATAATAGGTATCGACCCGGTCCAAGTCAAAGTCGGTTTTGGGGCTAAGCCATTGTTTTCCCGCGTGCAACCGCCCCTCATTCTTGCCTCCACCTCCGTGTACAGGCGCGAGCTTCTCTCGCGGCTGCAGTTGCACTTTGAGGCGCTGCCGCCCGGGGTCGCGGAGGTTCACCTGAACGGGGAGTCCCACGCGGACCGCGCGTTGCGGCTGGCGCATGAAAAGGCCCACGCCATCGCGGACCGCCACCCGCAAGCCATCGTCATCGGCGCCGATCAGGTAGCCGCCAGCGGTGCGCAGGTGCTCGACAAGCCCGGCGATGCGGCGCGCTGCCAGGCGCAACTGCTGTCCCTGAGTGGTGGCACGGCGCGCTTCTACACCGCGTGCGTCGTGCTCGGCGCCGGAGTGCGCCTCGCGCACGTGGATACGACGACGGTGTTCGTGCGCACGCTCACGGCTGATGAGATCGGGCGCTACGTCGCCAGCGAGCGCCCTTTCGACTGCGCCGGCGGCTTCAAGGCGGAGGGCGCAGGAATCGCGCTCTTCGAACGCATCGAGAGTCAGGATCCAACCGCGCTCATCGGCCTGCCGCTCATCTGGCTCGCGGGCGCGCTGCGCGCCGCGGGCCTGTGTGTGCCTTAGCCCCGCGACCGCCACGCCCGGGCGTGCGCGCCGGCGTACCTGAGCGGCGCTTGTTGGCAGTGAGCTCATCGAGCACGGCCGCGAGCTCCGGCGGCAACGGCGTGTTGACGCTGAACTCCCCGCCCTGCGGCCAGTTGAAACTGATGCTGTGTGCGTGCAGGAACATGCGCTTAAGTCCCAGCGCGCGCATCGCCTCGTTGAAGGCCGCGTCGCCGTACTTCTCATCCCCGGCCACCGGGTGACCGGCATGCTGGGCGTGCACGCGGATCTGGTGCGTGCGGCCGGTCTCGAGCATGACCTCGACGAGCGTTGCGGTATTACCGAAGAACTGCACCGGACGAAAGGCACTCACGGAGGCCTTACCCCCGGACGCGACCCGCACGGTGCGCTCGCCCCCGACGCGCGTGTCGGTGCGCAGCGGCGCATCGATGCGCTTGGCGCCGAGGTCCCACGGGCCCTTGAGCAGCGCGAGGTAGCGCTTCTCGAAGCCGTCTTCGCGCAACAGCGCATGCAGCGCGCGCAGCGCGCTGCCGCGGCGGGCGATGAGCAGGCAGCCGCTCGTGTCCCGGTCCAGGCGATGCACCAGCTCCAGGGACTCATCGGGCCTGAGCGCCCGCAATGCTTCGATCACGCCGAAACTGACACCGCTGCCGCCGTGCACCGCGATCCCGGCGGGCTTGTCGAGCACCAGCAGCTTCTCGTCCTCGTAAATAATGGCCTTGCCGATTCTCTCGGCGAGACCGGCGGCGGGCCGGCCAACCTCGGCGGGCGGTACGACCCTGACCGGCGGAATGCGCACCTTGTCGTTCAGCGCCAGACGGTCTGCCGGCCCGGCACGCTTGCCGTTTACGCGCACCTCGCCCTTGCGGATGACCCGGTAGACGCGGCTGCGCGGCACGCTCCCCAGGCGCTTTTGCACGTAGTTATCCAGGCGCTGACCGGCCTCGTCCTCACTCACCTCAAAATGCTGCACTCCGGTACGAATAGCGGTGTTTTCCGCAGGGTGCAAAGAGGGTGGTAAATCGCTTTTCACGTAAGGCATTGTTTCTACAATGGTCTATCGAGTATACTCTGCCGGTCGTCCGTGAATCGGACGCGCCACTGGTCGGCGGCCTTGAGCCGCCGCCTGTTTTGTTGGACCTCAGTTAAACGAGGCCATCGCATTGGGCCGACAAGATCGCGCCACCTGCGTCGAAAGCTCGCACAGCGAGACTTCCGCAGTCGGTGCCGTCGGTTGAGTTCACCGAAGGTTTCCTATCCTCACCGCCCGAATGGGGCGGTCAGCAACGTGAATATCGAGACTAGCTCTCCTGGTTCCAGGAATCTTCGCTGCCGCGGACGTACGGTCCTGCGGTCTCCCGCCGCACGCTTGCCGGCCCCTCACCGCACGGTAGGGGCACATGAAGAGAATGTTAGTGAATGCAACTCAGGAAGAAGAGTTGCGCGTAGCTCTGGTTGATGGACAAAAACTTTTTGACCTGAGCATCGATTTACCTTCCCGCGAACAGAAAAAAGCCAACGTCTATAAGGCTCGTATCTCCCGCGTCGAGCCCTCGCTCGAAGCCGCTTTCGTCGACTACGGCGCCCAGCGCCACGGTTTCCTGCCGCTGAAGGAAGTCTCCAAGGAGTTCTTCCGCCAGCAGCCGCAGGGCGGTCGCATGAACATCCGCGAGCTGCTCTCGGAAGGCCAGGAGATCATCGTCCAGGTCGAGAAGGAGGAGCGCGGCACCAAGGGCGCGGCGCTCACCACCTTCATCAGCCTCGCGGGGCGCTTCCTGGTTCTCATGCCGAACAATCCGCGCGCCGGCGGGGTGTCGCGCCGCATCGAGGGCGAGGACCGCGACCAGATGCGTGAGGTCATGAGCCAGCTGAAGATCCCGGACGGCATGGGCGCCATCGTGCGCACCGCCGGCGTCGGCCGCTCGGTCGAGGAGCTGCAGTGGGACCTGGATAACCTCAAGGTTCAATGGGACCAGATCGACGCGGCCTCCAAGGACCGCCCGGCCCCGTTCCTGGTGTTTCGCGAAAGCGACGCCGTCACGCGCTCCATGCGCGACTACCTCTCCGACGATGTCGGCGAGGTGCTGGTGGACAGCCCGGCCGCCTTCCAGAAGGCCCAGGAGTACATGCAGCGCTTCATGCCGGCGGATGCCCAGCGGCGCCTGAAGCTCTACACCGACGACATCGCGCTGTTCACGCGCTTCCAGATCGAGAGCCAGATCGAGTCGGCCTACGCCCACAAGGTGTCGCTGCCTTCCGGTGGCAGCATCGTCATCGACTATACCGAGGCGCTGGTGTCGATCGACATCAACTCCGCGCGCGCCACCCGCGGCAGCGATATCGAAACCACTGCGACCAACACCAACCTGGAAGCCGCCGATGAGATCGCGCGGCAGCTGCGTATCCGTGACATCGGCGGACTGATTGTCATCGACTTCATCGACATGGAGTCGCCGAAGAATCAGCGCGAGGTCGAGGATCGCCTCCGCGATGCCATGAAGATGGACCGCGCCCGCATCCAGATCGGGCGCCTGTCGCGCTTTGGCCTGCTCGAGATGTCGCGGCAGCGCCTGCGCCCCTCGCTCGGGGAGACCAGCCACATGGTCTGCCCGCGGTGCGTCGGCATTGGCAGTATCCGCAGCGTCGAATCCATGACGCTCGCGGTGCTGCGCCTGATCGGTGAGGAGCTGCGCAAGGACCGCACTGCGCGCGTGATCGCGCAGGTGCCGGTCGCGGTGGCGACCTACCTGATCAACGAAAAGCGTGAGTGGCTGCGCACGCTCGAAGACAAGACCGAGGCCGAGCTCATCATTGTTCCGAACGAGAACATGCAGACGCCCGAGTACTCGATCAGGCGCGTGCGCGATGACGAGATGGACCTGCCCGAGCACCGGCAGGCCACCTACCTCATGCCCGCCGCGCCTGAGGTCATCGAGCCCGGCTCCGCCCAGGACAAGAAGCCACAGGTGGAACCGGCCGCGGTGGCAACGCTGCTGCCGGCAACGACTGCCCCGGCCGCGCGAGCCGCTGCCCCGGCACATGCGCCGCTCGCTGACACACCCGCGCCGGCGGTGCAGCCAGGTGGCTTCTGGGGCCGTTTCAAGCGCCTGCTGGCCGGTGAACCCGCGCCGGCGGCAACCCCGGCCGCGCAGCCCGTCGCGGCCGCAGCCCCGGCGCGCACTGAGCACAGCCGTGACGGCGCTCGCCGTGACGGCCGCCGCGAGCCCTCGCGCAATTCACGTTATGCGGAGGGCGCCCGGCGCGATCGCGGCGACGGTCGCCGTGACGGCCGCGACCGGGATCGCAATCGCGACCACCGTGATCGCGGTCGGGATGGCGGCAGGGACAGCGGTCGCGAGCAGAGCCGCAGCCATCGCGAGCGCAGCCCCGAACGCAGCGCAGAGCGCGGCCCTGAGCGCGCTGCGGCCAGTCGCGGCGACGTCCAGCCAGGAAATGAGGCGGTGCAGCGCACGGAAGCCCCAGCGGGCACACCGGGCCAAACCCAGCCGGGGGTCGCGGGCGAGGTGCGCGCAGAGCGCCCTGAGCGCGGCGAGCGCCGTGGCCGACGTCGCGGTCGGCGCGGTGGCAGGCGTGGTGGCGGTGGTGCGCGTGACAGCGGCGCGACTGGTTCACAGACTGGGATGGCATTCGAGCCGGGGAACTCCGGCGGCGAAGGTACGCCGGGAACCGGTCCGGAGCCCTCAAGCGCGGCCGTGGTGAACAACGGCAACGGTTTCCACGATGCGCCGCCCGCCGAGCGCGAGCGGCCCGTGACTGAGGCGCCGGTGACGCGCGAGTACGCGCCCGAAGCGCGCGAGCCTGTGGTGCGGGCGGAGCCTGTGGTGCGAGCGGAGCCTGTGGTGCGAGCGGAGCCTGTGGTGCGGGCGGAGCCTGTGCCGCTGGCTCATTTCGAGCCGCCACCGGCCGCGCAACCGGGCCGGCCGCATGTCGTGTGGTCGTCGGCGCCGGAGAAGGACGGAAACCGCGGGACGGAGGAGTAGCGCCAGGCGCGCTGCAGCGCGCACCTGGGCCTTACGATCGAAAGCAGGTCAGGCGGCGCGGACGCGCTGGCGCAGATGCACCAGCAGTCCGCGCGTCGCGGCTTCAACGAGGTCCAGCACTTCTTCGAAGCCGTTCGGGCCGCCGTAGTACGGGTCCGGAACGTCGCGCGAACCTGACTCCGGGGCAAACTCGAGCAGCAACCTCAGCCGCTCGTGAAAGTGCGGCGGCGCCCGCCGCCGCAGCACGCGCAGGTTCTCCTCATCCATGCCCAGGATCAGGTCGAAGCGCTCGAAGTCTGCGGGCTCAATGACCCGCGCCCGCAACGCCCCGAGGTCATAACCGCGACGCGAGGCGGCCTCCTGTGTGCGCGGATCGGGCGGCTCACCCACGTGGAAGTCCGCGGTTCCGGCCGAATCCACCTCCAGCGGCAGCTCGGGCGCTTCGCGTGCCGCGAGCGTGCGCAAAACACCTTCCGCCGTGGGCGAGCGGCAGATGTTCCCGAGACAGACGAACAGGATCCTCAAGGGATCCTTACCTGGCGCTGTAGCCGCGTCCCTGCAGACACGCGCTCATCGCGCGCTGGTAATCGGCACGCTGCGAACCGAGCTGCTCCGGCGGCACGCCGCCTGTGGGCTGCGTGGGATCAAACCCGCTTTGCGACGCGGCCCACTTGTGGCACTCGTACTTGTCGGTCGCCTGCTGCTCGGCCGACTGGCCATTCTGGGGATAGATAAACAGCTGGTCGCCCTGTGGCGGCGGCGGTACTGGCGCATCGGTAGTGGCGCCCTGGTCATTCGGCGGAGCCACGACCTCGTAGCCGTTTTGCGCAGGATCCCAGGTGTAGTAGGTCTCGTTGGCGTAGTAGTACGGGAACCCGCCAATCCACAGCGTGGTGTAGAACGGCGGCAGTATCGGCACGAACACGCCGAAGGGCGCGCCGACGATCACGAAGTTCGGTCCGCGCGGAGCGTACCAGACGCCTCCCGAGTAGTAGAACTGCCCGTTGGGCCGATTGAAGGCCACCGCTCCGCCCGGCAGCCCCCGTACCAGCGCGCCGCGCTCCGGGTAGTACTGATTGTGGTTATAGCGCGCATCGAAGTGCCCGCCGCGCTCAGACCTCTGACCGCCGCGGTCAAAACCCCCGCCACCGTGCTCGCGTTCCATCTGCGCGTTGGCGCCGGCCATCGCCAGTGCGAGCAGCAGCGCGCCGCAGACCTTAACCCCGATACGCTTGTTCATAGCCGTCACCTGCCTGAGCTTCATTTTACGCTGTACCCACGGCCGTCGAGGCACGCGCCGAGGGCGCGGCGGTACTTGGCCGCCTGTAGTTCCAGCGCGGCCGCCGCGCGCCGATCACTCACCATCACGGTGCGGGTCTGCTGCGCGTTGGCGGCATCGCTCGCATTGCCAATTGCACCGCCGACCACGGCGCCGGCCAGCGCGCCGGGCGCGGCCTGCCAGCGCGGGGAAATCGCGGCGCCGATTACGGCTCCGGCAATCGCACCGATAGCGGTCCCGGTGCCTGGCGGCGGACCCGCCGACACAACCTGCACGCGTTCATGGGGCGGCACGCCCGGAGCGCTCGGATCAAACCCCGTCTGCTGAGTGGCCCACTGGCTGCATTCGTAGTGATCGCGATCCTGCTGTTCCGGCGGCTGGCCGTGCAGCGGATACGCGTACACCTCGACATTCGGTGCTGGTGCCGGGGGTGGTGGCGGCGGCGGTGGCCGGGGCGCAGGCACCACGCAGCCAGCCAGGAGAGCCGTCATGCAGGTCACGGCCGCGGCGGTCAGGGCAGCGCGGCGGATCGTTTGGGTTCGGTTCATGATCGTGCGGTATTCCATTGATTGAAGCGAGTACTACTCGCGAAACGCTGCTTGCGGGCTGGCGGTTGACAGTTCAAGAGCGTATGCGTCAACACGCACTGGTTTGGACGCCCGCTGCGCTCGCGAGTTCCGGTCGTGCCAGTCCGCCCGTCCGGAACGCGCCTTGCCCAGACTGTGAACAATTGTTAATCCCACACCCCAATCGGGGCTGCGGTCAAGTGTAGCCGCTCACCCTTGCCGGTGGGCGATTTGCGCCCTGACACGCTCCAGATCTGCGAGCGTGTTCACGTCCGGTCCGGGACGCTCCGCGGCGTCACCGACGCGGATGTCGAAGCCGTCCTCGAGCGCGCGCAGCTGCTCGAGCTTCTCGCTGTTCTCCAGGGCGCTGACGGGCAGCGCCGCCAGGCGCAGCAGCGCCGCCACGCGATACGCATAAATGCCGATGTGGCGGCGCGCGCCGTGCAGATCGCGCTGGCTGGCAAGCCCCGCGGGCGCGCCGTCGCGATTCCAGGGAATTGGCGCGCGGCTGAAATACAGCGCCCGGCCGGCGCCATCGGCCACTACCTTCACGGTGTTGGGATCGAGGAACTCGCTCACCGTCGTGATTGGGAATGCAAGCGTGGCGATATCTGCGCTCGCCTGGGCCGTGAGCAGCGCTGCGACCTGGCGGATGAGCGCGGCGGGCATCAGCGGTTCATCACCCTGCACGTTGACCACGACACTCGCGGGCGACCAGCCGCGCACACGCGCGACCTCGGCGATGCGGTCGGTACCGGAGACGTGCCCGGACGCGGTCATCACCACCTCGGCGCCGAAGGCGTGCGCAGCGCTGACGATGAGATCATCGTCGGTGGCGATCAGCACTTCGTGCGCGCCGGCGGCGCTCGCGCGCTCGTACACCCATTGGACGATCGGCTTGCCCGCGAGCGGCAGCAGCGCCTTACCCGGAAGGCGTGTCGCCGCGTAACGCACCGGTATCACCACGCGGAACACGCGCGCGCCTGCCTTTCTAAAGATCCAGGAGTGGATCGTCGGCAGCGAGCTGGCGAGCCTCCTCCTCCAGCATGACCGGCACGCCGTCCTGGATCGGGTACGCGAGGCGGTCCATGCGGCACACCAGCACCTGCGCGTCGCGCTGAAATCGCAGCGTTCCCTTGCACACCGGGCAGGCGAGAATCTCGAGCAGTCGGGTGTCCATGAGCTATGACCTCTGCGCCACGGGCGTGTTGGGCAACTTCGCGAGTACCCGCGTGAGCAGTTCGCGGGCATCGGCGTCGCTGAACTGCGCGGCCACCGGAACGTACCACAGGCGCGCGTTCGCGAGCGCCGCGCATTTTACGGCATCTTTTTCGGTCATGAGGACCGGCAGGGGGTCCGCGAACGCGAGCTCCTCAGGGGTGAAAGGGTGATGGTCGGGATAGGCGTGCTCGATCACGTCCAGGCCGTGCGCCCGCAGCTCACGAAAGAAGCGTGGCGGATTGCCGATGCCAGCGACGGCATGCACGCGCTGTCCGCGGAAGCTCTCGAGGCTGCGCGGCGCGTGCGCCGTGTCGAGGCACACCGCCGCCTGCGGCACGAGGCGCATGGCGAGCCCTTCCCCGGGAGCCAGGCGCAGCAGCGACGCGTGCCCGGCCTCCCCGTTCACGACCACGGCGTCCGCGCGCAGCGGCTGCATGAGCGGCTCGCGCAGCGGGCCCGCGGGCAGGACGCGGCCATTGCCAAAGCCGCGCGCGCCATCAACCACGAGGATTTCGCAGACGCGCGCCAGGCGCAGATGCTGCAGGCCGTCATCCGCGACAATGAGATCCACCCCGCGCGCGGCCAGCAGGCGCGCCCCGGCGGCGCGCTCCCGCGCCACCACCGTTGCGCAACCGGTATGGCGTGCGAGGATGAGAGGCTCATCGCCCACGTCGCGCCAGTCCGATTGCGCGTCAACGACACGCGGCTCACCGCTGTCGCGCCGCCCGTAGCCGCGCGACACGAGACCTACGATGTAGCCTCGCTCCTTGAGTCGTTGCGCCAGCCAGATCGTGAGCGGGGTCTTGCCGGTGCCGCCGACGGTAAGATTCCCCACCACCACCACCGGGGCGCCGGCGTCCTCGGTGTGCAGCCAGTGTGCGGCGTAGGCACGGCGCCGCAGGCGCATCAGCGACCCATAGAGCCAGCCGAGCGGTTGCAGGAGTGATGGGCCTGGGCGCTCGCGGTACCACAGCTGCGTGAGGCGCTGCTCCACTTGCGCGCCTGGACCTATGTCCACTAGTCCGCGAACTGCAGGCGGTGCAGCTGGCTGTACAGCCCGCCATGCGCAAGCAGCTGCGCGTGCGTACCGCTTTCCACGATCACGCCCGCATCGAGGACGATGATGCGGTCGGCCTGCTCCACTGTGGACAGGCGGTGCGCGATGATGAAGGTGGTGCGATTGCGCACCAGCTGCGCCAGCGCCGCCTGGATGTGGCGCTCGGCCTCGGTGTCGAGCGCCGAAGTCGCTTCATCGAGGATCAGGATCGGTGCATCCTTCAGCAGCGCGCGCGCGATGGCGATGCGCTGGCGCTGCCCGCCGGAGAGCAGCACACCGCGATCCCCCACCAGGGCGTCGAGTCCACCAGGCTGGCTGCCTGCGAACTCCAGCACGTGTGCTGCCTCGGCCGCCCGCTCGATGGCCGCCTGCGACACCTCACGGCCGAAGGCGATGTTATTGCGAATGGTGTCATCGAACAGCACCACGTCCTGGCTGACAACGGCGATCTGTTCGCGCAGGTTCGCAAGCTCGTACTCACGCACATCACGGCCGTCGATGCGCACGTAACCTGCGGATACGTCATAAAAGCGCGGCAGCAGGTTGACCAGGGTTGATTTGCCGCTGCCGGAACGGCCCACGATCGCGAGGCTCTCGCCGGGCGACACCTCGAGCGACACCCCGGCGAGGGCCGCCGCCCGGCCGCCGCTGCGGCGCTGGGCGGCCGCATCCGGCACGTCGCCACTGGCATCCGCCTGCAGCCGCGCCGCGGTGTCGCGATCGTAAGAGAAGGACACCTGCTGGAGCTGCACCGCACCGCGCGCGCGCGCGGTGCGGAAAGTGCCGCCCTGCGGCTCCGCCGGCTGATCGAGCAGCTCGAAGATGTTCTGCCCGGCGGCGATGCCCTGCTGCAGCGGTCCGGATACTCCGACCAGATCGCGCAGCGGCTGCGCGATGCTGACCAGGGCGGTCAGAAACGCCAGCAGGTCGCCCATGCTCATGCGCCCGTGTATGGCATCGGCGATCGCAATCGACAGCACCACGGCGGCGCCGATGGCGGTCAACTGCTGCACGACCGGATTCGAGATGCCCTTGGTCAGGATCAGCTTCATGTTCGAATCGCGATTGCGCTCGTTGACCGTGTCGAACTGGCGACCCAGATGCGCTTCCGCGTTATAGACCTTGATGAGCCGTGGGGCCTCGAAGCTCTCCTTCGCAACGCGCGTCACATCCCCCATCGAATCCTGGATACGGCGGCTGTAGCGGCGGAAGTAACGGTTGATGACCGATACCAGCCAGCCGACCAGTGGACCCATGGTGAGCGCGATGAGTGTCAGGCGCGGATTCATCCACAGGAGAATCCCGATGGAGCCGATGATGGTGAGCGTGGAGCGCACCACGGTGACGACCGAGTCGGTGGTCGCCTGCCCGATCTGCTCGGTGTTATAGGTGAGACGCGAAAGCAGCGGTCCGGTGGAATTGCGGTCAAAGTAGCCGATCGGCAGCCGCAGAATGTGCTGGAACATCTCCCGGCGCAGCCCGTTCACGATGTGCCGGCCGACGCTGCCCATGAAGTAGGTCTGCGTGAAGTCACCAAGGCCGCGCAGAAAAAACAGCGCCACCAGCGCCAGCGGCAGCCACACGATGGTGCGCGGGTCCTGGTGCGTGAGCGTGCTGTTGCCGAATGCCCTGGCGAACAGCGCGAAGCTGGTCATGGTGGCCGCATACAGCATGCCGCCGAGAATCCCCATGACGAAGCGGCCGCGCCAGGGGCGCAGATACCCGAGCAGGCGCCGGTAAGTGCGCCACGGGCTGGCGTCGTTCGCCCCGGCGCTCCCCGCTTCGGCTAACACCGCTTTGGTGTCGTTCAAGGCTTGCCTGCCGGCGCTTCCTTGACCGTCGCGATGTTGACCTCGCTGAAGCCGAGGCGTCCGAGCACGTCCATGGCCGTAATCACCGCCTGGTGGGTCGCGTGCGCATCGGCACGCAGCGTGATCCGCATGCTGCGATTGGTGCCTGCCTCCTTGAGGAGCGCGGCGCGCAGTGTCTCGGGACTTGAGTTGATGAGCTCGCGCTGGTTCACGAGGTAGCTTCCGGCCTGGGTGACGCTGATCACCAGCGGCTCGCTGCCCACCTTCTCGGTTGGCACGGCGCTCGCGGTCGGCAGGTGCACGCGCAGCCGCCCTTCATCGCTGAAGCGGCTCGAGAGGATGAAAAACACCACCAGCAGGAGCACCACGTCGATCAGCGAGACGACGTTGATCTCAGGCTCTTCGTGGCTGCGGGGCTTGAGGTTCACGGCGATGCCAGAGGCACGGCTAGGCAGCGGCAGGCGTCAGGGCCGAGGCGGCGCCGCGCTCGTGCCCGCGGGCCGCCTCCAGCGCGTCGGCCATGCGGATCGCCTGCTTCTCCATCTCGACGACGATCCCATCGACCCTGCCACGCAGGTAGCGGTAGAAGATAAGGGCGGGAATGGCGACGCACAGGCCGGCGACCGTGCAGATCAGCGCCTCGGCAATGCCGCCGGAGAGCGCGCGCGGGTCGCCCATGCCGCCCGCTTCGATGGCGTTGAAGGAGCGGATGATCCCGGTAACCGTGCCGAGCAGCCCGAGGAGCGGCGAAACGCCGGCGATGGTGCCCAGCGTATTGAGAAAGCGCTCGAGCTCGTGCACCACGTGACGCCCGGTGTCCTCGAGACGCTCCATGAGAATTTCACGCGGCCGGTGCCGGTTGGCCAGTCCCGTGGCGAGCAGCCGCCCGAGCGGCGAGTTCTGCTCCAGCGACGCGATCACCTTGTCGGTGACCTGGTTCGCCTCGATGAGCTGCCAGACGCGCTGCGGAAGCTCCCGCGGCAGCACACGCTTATCCTGCAGCGTCCACAGACGCTCCAGGATGATGGCTGCCGCGGTGATCGAGCACAGAATGATCGGCCACATCAGCGGGCCACCGGCCCGCACTATTTCCCACATTCGTAGCGACCCTTAAGGACCGGTCAATGACTGCGGCATCATACCGGAGGGGCGCGTCCACGGAAGAGCGGCCCGCAGGCTCGCGATCCGCCGGCCGGGTGAGTCATCTGCTACAGTCAGCCGCTCGATGCCGCGCAGGCTGTTGAAAAAAATCATCCCGGCCCCCCACTTCCTGCGGGAGCGCTGGTTCCTGCGGCCGTTCGGGGCGCGCCTGCAGGATCCGCAGCTGTGGACGCTGAACCGCCGTGGCGTGACCCCGGCGTTCGGCGCGGGGCTTGCGATCTGCTTCGTGCCGCTGCCGGTGCACCTGCTGCTCGCCTGTACGACCGCCGTCGTGTGCCGGCTGAACATCGCGGTCATCTGCGCCACCACCTTTCTGCTGAATCCCTTCTCGGCGGTGCCGGTGTATTACTTCGCGTACCGGGTTGGCGCGGCGCTCATGCATGCGCCACACCAGCACTTCAGATTCGTGCCGACCTTAAGCTGGTTTCGTCATGGGCTGGTGCCCGTGTGGCGGCCCTTCGTCCTCGGGTGCCTGGTGTGCGCGGTGGTGACCGGGTTGCTCGGCTGGGCGGCGCTCGAGCTGCTGTGGCGCGTGCAGGTGAGCAGCCGCTACCGGCGCCGCCAGGCCGCCCAACTCGCCGCGCCTGCGCCGCCGCCGCCGCCGCGCCCCTAACGGGTTGTTAGCACAGCGGAAGCAGCCCACCGCCGCAGCCGGCCAAAGTCACGCCTTTGGCCGGCGGAAACGGAACTACTGTCCGCCGAAATCGCTTCCTGCGATTTCGGCCAATGGACTAGGCACGCAGCGTGAGCGTGCCGCGCTCGATCTCGTAGACCCTTTCCATGCGGTTCGCGAGATTCAGGTCGTGGGTCACCACGACGAGGCTCGTACCGCGCTCGCGGTTGAGCTCGAGCATGAGTGCGAACACCCCGGCCGCGTTCGCGCCATCAAGATTGCCCGTCGGTTCATCGGCCAGTACCAGGCGCGGTTCGGTGACCAGTGCGCGCGCCACCGCGGCGCGCTGACGCTCGCCGCCGGAGAGCTCGTGGGGACGGTGCGTCAGCCGTTCACCGAGGCCCACCCGCTCGAGCAGGCGCCGCGCCGCACTTTTCGCCTGCGCGACCGGCGTGCGCCGCACCAAAAGCGGCATCGCCACGTTCTCCAGTGCCGAGAACTCAGGCAGCAGGTGATGGAACTGGTAGACAAAGCCCAGCGCGTGGTTGCGCAGCATGCCGCGCTCGCGCTCGCTCAGGGAATGGATCTCCCGGCCCGCCACCAGCACCTCGCCGCTCGTCGGGCGGTCGAGCCCACCCAGGATCTGCAGCAGCGTGGTCTTGCCCGAGCCGGAGGCGCCGACGATCGCCACGCGCTCCCCGGCCCCCACCCGCAGTGTTGCCCCCGTGAGCACCGGCAGGATCACCGGTCCCTGGCGAAAGCTCTTGCAGACTGCGCGCGCCTCGAGGACGTCATCACTCATGACGCAGCGCCTCAGCGGGCGTGGTGCGCGCAGCCCGCCACGCCGGGTAGACAGTCGCCAGCGCGCACAACATGAAAGCCACGGCACACACTTTCAGCACATCCGCGCCCTCCACGTACGCCGGCAGATCGCTCATGTAGTAGACGCGCGCATCCAGGAACTGCGTCCCGAGCAGGCGCTCGAGCCCCGCCACCAGTGACTGCAGATTATCCGCCAGCACGGTTCCAAGCGCCGCGCCCAGCAGCGTCCCGGCGAGCCCGATCAGCACCCCCTGCACGGCAAAGGTCAGGAGTACATTGCGTGGGCCGGCGCCGAGCGTGCGCATGATGGCGATGTCGGTTTGTTTCTCCTTCACAATCATCACCAGCGTGGCGACGATGTTGAAAGCGGCAACCGCGACCAGCATCAGCAGGATCACGAACATCATTGACTTGGTCATCTCGATGGAACGGAAGAAGTTGGCGTGGTCCTGCGTCCAGTCGCTGACGTAATAGCCCGGACCGCCGAGCGCCAGTGCGATGCGGCGCACCGCCGCGGGCGCGCGCAGCGGGTCATCGAGCGCCAGTCGCAGTCCCGTCACGCCCTCCCCCATGCGCAGCAGGCGCGCGGCATCCGCCATGTGCACCAGCGCCAGCCCGCGATCAAATTCGTACATACCGGAGCGGAACAGGCCCGCCACGTGAAAGCGGCGCATTCGCGGCACCACCCCGGTCGGGGTCGCCGTACCCTGCGGAGCGATGAGCACCACGGAGTCGCCGACGCGCGCGTTCAACTCGTGGGCGAGCGCTGAGCCCAGGATGATTGCGTAGGCGCCGTCCTTAAGATCACTCAAGGATCCCGCGATCACATGCTGGGCGAGCCCGGTGGCGCGGCTCTCCTCCCCCGGAAGCACGCCGCGTATTTCGGCGCCCGCCATACGCTGCCCGTCGGCGAGCATCACCTGGCTCTCGATGTACGGCACCGCCGCCTGCACGCCGCGCTGTTGCTGCACGCGCCGCTGCAACCCCTGCCAGTCGGGGAGCGTGCCATCAATTCCCATGAGCGTAGCGTGCGAGGTTACGCTGAGGATGCGGTTGCGAAGCTCGCGTTCGAAGCCGTTCATGACTGACAGCACCACGATCAAAGTGGCGACGCCGAGCATCAGACCGCACACCGACATCAGGGCGACGAAGGACACGAAGCCACGCCGGTGCGCCGAGCGCAGGTAGCGGGTGCCGATCAGCCACTCGTAAGCGCTCATGGACTACTCGTAGCGCAGCGCTTCGGCGGGCGCCGTGCGCGCGGCGCGGATCGCCGGATACACGGTGGCGAGCCCTGTAAGCCCCAGGGCTGCGAGCGCGATGGCGAGCACGTTCGTGGCGTGCACCTCGGAGGGGATGGCGGTGATGTAGTAGACGTCCGCATCCATCATCTGGAAGCGGAAGGCATGCTCGAGAAACGGCACGATGCTGTCCACGTGCAGCGCCAGTATGACTCCCAGGGCCACGCCAAGCGCCACCCCCAGCCAGCCGATCACCAGGCCCTGAGTGATGAAAATCCCCATCACGCGCTGCGGCGATGCGCCCAGGGTGCGCACGATGGCGATATCGGTGCGCTTGTCCGTGACCACCATCACCAGCATGGCGATGATGTTGAACGCGGCGACCGCGACGATCAGCAGCAGGATGAGCGACATCATGGTCTTCTCGATGCGGATGGCGCGAAAGTAGTTGGCGTTGTCCTGCGTCCAGTCGCTCACCTCGAAACGCCCGGGAAGCAGCTGCCGCAGGCGTGCGGCGACCGCGGGCGCAGCCAGCACATCCTGCACGCGCACCCGCAGGCCCTCGCTGGCGGCACCTTCCGGGGCGAGCGCGCGCACGTCCTCAAGAGGAGCGAACACGAGCGTCGCGTCGTGATCCTGCAGGCCCACTTCAAACACGCCGGCTACCGTGAATTCACGCAGCTTCGGCACCGGGGTGCCGTCGACGTTGACCGTCGGCACGAGCAGTGTCAGCGGATCCCCGGGCGCGAGCCCCAGCCGCTCGGCGATTAACTCACCGACGATCACGCGCCCGGAAGCAGGGGTGAGATCGGGCAGGTGCCCCTGGGTGATGGCGTGGGCGAGCTCGGTCGTGCCGGCGCGGTCCTGCGCATCGATCCCGCGCAGCACCACCGGCAGCATCTGCGGCTGGCGCACCGCGAGCGCCTGCAGCTCCGCGTAAGGAGTCACGTCCGTGACGCCAGCCGCGCTGCGCGCGAGGCGCGCCGCCTCCTGCCAGTCCGCGGGCGACACGGGTGCGACTGCGGCGTTTGCGGGGCCTGGCGCGGCGTTGACCCGCACCTGGGCGCTTAAGGACAGCAGCCGGTCACGCAGCTCGCCCTCGAAGCCGTTCATCACCGACAGGATCACGATCAGCGCGGCGACGCCCACGCACACCCCGACGAGCGAGGCCCAGGTGATGAACGAGACGAAGAACTTGTGGGAGCGCGCGCGTACGTAGCGCAGGCCCACGTAGACCGACAACGGATGAAACATCGTCGCGATTTAACCACAGTCCGGGGCTTTTCTGACGTGCGTCACAAATCGGCGGACACCGCCCTGCGAGGTCTCTTTGACAGATTCCCGCGGTGTTATAGTCCCCGGCAGTCTTAAGGAGAGTGGCATGCACGCCCGAATCCTCGCAGCGCTCCTGTGCAGTTGCGCAATCGCCAGCCCCGCGTTCGCCGACACCGTGGTCGTAAACGACCAGGTGCAGGTGCGCGACTCGCAGATCGACCGGCCGCATCGCGGCACCACGATGAGTGAGGTTGAGCAGCGCTTTGGTGCGCCGGTCAGCCGTCATCCGACCGTGGGCGAGCCGCCGATCACCCGCTGGGACTACAACGGTTTTGCGGTGTTCTTCGAACACGACCGCGTGATCCACGCGGTGGTAACCGGCGGCTGAGCGCGCCTTAGCGGCGCACCACCCGCACCCCCCGACGCCCTTCGGTTCGCGCCGGGGCGTGAGCGTGCCCGTCGTCCGGCACGCTCGCAAAGCTCGAGTCTTGTGGTAGTCTCGCGTTTAACAGAATAAATTCCTTGGGGATATTAGTGTCGACGGACGAGCCACTGCGAGTCCAGATCGAGGCCCTGGCGCACAAGGCAAGCGTGCGCCGGAAGACGGCAGCGGCGCAGCTGGAAGCGGAACACGTGCGCCGCGAGGAAGTACTGCGGCAGACCTTCCGTCGCTACGTGTCCCCACGCGTGGCCGACAAGATCCTGGAAGACCCGCAGCTGCGAGATACGCTCCTGTCCACCGCCGATGCGCGTGCGCATGCCGTGGTGCTGTTCGCCGATCTGCGCGGCTTTACCAGCATCTCCGAGCAACTCGACCCGAACCTGGTGGTGCCGCTGCTGAACGAATTCTTCTCACTCCTGACCGAGATCACCTTCCGCCACGAGGGCACGGTGTTTCACATGGCGGGTGATGGTCTGATGCTCGGCTTCGGCGTGCCGCTTGCGCAACCGGACAGTCCGCAGCGCGCCGTGCGCGCCGCGCGCGAGATGCTCACGGGTTTCGCCGCCCTCGCCGACTCCTGGAGGGGGCGCTACCAGATCGAAGCGGGTCTTGGCATCGGCATCAGCGAGGGGGACGTCGTCGCCGGCAATATCGGCTCGGCCTCTTACATGAACTACACCATTATCGGCGATGCGGTGAACATCGCCGCGCGCCTGTGCCAGCGGGCGCGCGCCGGAGAAATGCTGTTCTCCAGCACCGTGAAGCAGTCCCTCGACGCGCACGGCATGGACATCGGAGCAACGCCGCTCCCGGCCCTGCAGCTGCGCGGCCGCTCAAACCCGATCGATATCTTCTGCGTGGCGCGGCAAACGCGCGTGCAGCTGAGCGCGGGCCCCATCGCCGTCTGAAAGAGTGTGAGCTGCCTCGCGGCCGGCGGCTTGGGTAAGCTGCCCGCTTTTGCACGCGCCAGCGAACCACATGGTCCCATTGCTCAATCCGCCACTGCCGGCGGCCAGCCACCGGCGTCTGCGCTGGCACCAGCTCTACGGCAGCGCCGCGGCGCTGGCGCTGGCCGAGGCCATGCGCGCCGACCGGCGTCTGTACGTCCTCATCGCCGACGCGGCGCGCGAACTGGAGCGTCTGACCGCGGAGCTGCGCTTCTTTTCCGGGGGCTCGTTGTCGTTGCTGCGCCTGCCGGACTGGGAGGTGCTGCCGTACGATCTGTTTTCCCCGCACCCGGACATCACTTCCGAGCGCCTCAAGACGCTCTTCGAGTTGCCGCACCTCGCCCGTGGCTGCCTCATCGTGACGGCCGACACGCTCATGCAGCGCCTGCCGCCACGCAACTACGTGCAGGGACGCGCCTTTGAGCTCTCCCGCGGGCAGGCGCTCCTCATCGAGCCTTTCCGT
>Ga0070761_10000311_pt1 | contig 32351 bp, 22 predicted proteins | sample HubBroMetageREF1_FD_66724 | JGI IMG/M metagenome (GOLD analysis project Ga0070761, IMG submission 66724) | Reference soil microbial communities from the Hubbard Brook experimental Forest, New Hampshire, USA - Hubbard Brook CCASE Soil... | ecosystem: Environmental > Terrestrial > Soil >... | reverse complement strand
AACCACTGCCACGGCGGCCAAGAGATCTCTCTTGTCCGCGAAGTGATTGTACGGGGCGTTGTGGCTCACTCCTGCACGGCGTGCCACCTCCCGGAGTGAGAACGTCCAGTCCTGCTCTTCGGTAACCAAAGCCAGAGCCGACTCGATCAGAGCGCGGCGAAGATCCCCGTGATGATAGGCAGGCGGCTCAGCGATTTTGGCTTGTTTCGTCCTCATAGAGGAAGTTTGCCCGAAGATCTTGACACCGTCCACATCAGGCTCTATATTGACACCGTCAACATTATCCGAAGCCCTAGTAACTGAGGCTTCCGCACTCAGACCATCAACCTTGCTTGTACTCACCAAAGGAGAATTGTCATGACCACACTGAAAAACTACGTTGTCATCGCTGAGCACCCGCCGCAACTGTGCCCGCACTCGAACGCGGCGGCCCGGAAGATAATGGAGCGGGTTTCCGAGATCGAGGGCATCGCCAAGAGGTTGGAAATCGAAATCATCTTCAGTGGAATTCCTGTGCCGGAACACCAGACCATAATGATCCTTCGGGCGCCTAGTTTCGAAACGGTCCGGACGTTCACGGTCGAGACCAACTTCGTTCAGATCAATACCATAACGATCCGTCAGACAGAGTCTGTCGAAGAGTTCTTCAACGAAACCAAGGACAGCACGCCGCTTTTTTAAATGGCAGGCGGGGCCACAGACAATACTATCGATGTCGAAGTTGGGATCACGGGCGCCAATGATCCTCGCCTGGCTGCGGCCAAGGAGGCTGCCCGGGATTTCTGACACCTGCGTTCTGTCAGAACCCCGAAGGTAGGAATGCGACACAGCAGGATCTCGCTCGCGAACTTATGCGCTCCCGCGATATGGATGCGCATGATGCAGAACGTCTGACCCAAAAGACCCTTACTATTCTTCGCTCCCCCCTGTGAGGGGCCCGCGTCGGCGCGCGTGGAGAGCGCACGTGCCGAAGTGAACCAACGCCGGGTTTAGTTGCCCAAAACGTCGCGCGAGAGTGGTTCTGAATGGTGGGCGGTACTGGGATCGAACCAGTGGCCCCTGCCGTGTGAAAGCAGTGCTCTACCGCTGAGCTAACCGCCCCTGTGTTTTAGGGACGGGAAGTCTATCGGCGCCCCCGGGCGAAGGCAAATCGTCGCTACGACTTCGCGGTCCCACCCTCTATGGCTGGCAGACGACGCTCTGTCTCCGGAGCCACTTTCCCAGTCGCGCGCGGCACCGGGCGCCCGGCCTTGGTAACATCGCCGCCCCTTGAGTAGCTTGGATCGATCTCCGCCATGAGCGTCATCACGCGATTCGCTCCGAGTCCAACCGGCATGCTGCATGTCGGTGGGGTCCGCACGGCACTATTCAGCTGGCTGTATGCGCGTCATATGGGCGGTAAGTTCATCCTGCGCGTGGAGGATACGGACCGCGAACGCTCAACTGAGGAGGCAGTTGGGGTCATTCTCGAGGGAATGGACTGGCTCGGGCTCAAGGCCGACGAGGGTCCATATTTCCAGGCGCAACGATTCGACCGTCACAGAGAGGTGCTCGCCGGCATGCTCCGCGCCGGAACGGCTTACCGGTGTTACTGCACCAAAGCGGAGCTAGACGCGCTGCGCGAACAGCAGATCGCGCGTAAAGAGAAACCGCGCTATACGGGTATCTGCCGCGAGCGCGCCGAGCCACGTCCGGGGGTCGACCCCGTGGTGCGCTTCCGCAACCCGCTCGACGGTACGGTGGTGGTACAGGACCTGGTGCACGGCGCGGTGACGTTCCAGAACGCTGAGCTCGACGATCTCATCATCGCGCGCTCAGATGGAACGCCGACCTATAATTTCTCGGTCGTCGTCGACGACATGGATATGGGCATCACACATGTGATCCGCGGAGATGACCATCTGAACAACGCCCCGCGGCAGATCAACATGCTGCTGGCGCTCGGCGCGAAGCCGCCAGCGTACGCACATGTGCCCATGATCTTGGGACCCGATGGCGCGAAGCTGTCCAAGCGCCATGGCGCCGTCAGTGTGCTGCAGTACCAGGAAGAGGGATTTCTGCCGGATGCACTCCTCAACTATCTGGTGCGCCTGGGCTGGTCCCACGGGGATCAGGAGGTGTTCACCCGCGAGCAGATGGTTGCTGATTTCGACATACACGACGTCAATAAAGCAGCCTCCGCCTTCAATCCCGAGAAGTTACTGTGGCTGAATCAGCAGCACATGGTGCGCTCTGCGCCCGCGGCGCTGGTTCCATTTCTCAGAGCGCAGCTGCGGCGTTTGGGATGCGACAGCGAGGATCAGCCCTTGCTCGAGGGCGTGATCGTCGCGCAGCGTGAGCGCGCCAAGACGCTGAAAGAAATGGCCGGCAACAGTCGCTTCTTCTTCGTCGACCGGATCGAGCTCGATCCGAAAGCGGTGGCCAAACACTTGAGCGTCGACGGCCTCAACACCTTGACGAAGGTGCGTGAGCGACTGCACGGGCTACCTGACTGGAACACCGACGCAATTCACGCCGCTCTGAACGCTTTGGCGGCCGAGGCGCAAACCGGCCTTGGAAAGATTGCGCAACCCGTGCGCGTGGCGGTGACCGGAACCGCGGTGTCGCCACCGATTGATGCGACCCTGGCGCTGCTGGGCCGCGAGCGCACGCTCGCACGGATCGACGCCGCATTGGCGCTGCCGGCTGCCGGCGCCGCTTGACAACGTTCGGTGGGCTGCGTAGCTTGCCGCGGCTTCGCGTGGGGCCATAGCTCAGCTGGGAGAGCGCTTGCATGGCATGCAAGAGGTCGGCGGTTCGATCCCGCCTGGCTCCACCAATAACAAAAACAACGGTTTAGCCGGGCACGAACGGCCTAAACCCCTGAACCTGCACGCACCGGGAGTGCGCGCAATTCGGCTCGAACCCCTCGCAGCACGCGTAGACCCCCGTCGCGCTCAGCCGACTGCCAGGAAGCTTGTTCCGTAGCGCGGTCGCCCTGTGTGTTTGCGTCCCTGGCCGGCGCGCCACTGCAACTGATCAGTACGCCGCTTCGAGCGCCTTCATGGACCTCGCGCCCCGATGCCACTGTCTTTCCGCGAGCATGAAGAACGTGACCTCCATCGATCTGTGTTTCGGTCGGTGGAGGGATTCTGAAGAACAAAGAGAGGCGAACTGGTTGCCCCTGACTGCGGGTGCGAAAGCGATGACTGGAAAACGTGCGGCTGGCTGCAGGAGTTCTTGATCTTAGGCGTGAGCACGCGCAGTTGTGCGCTGCGAGGCGCGGTTCGTCGCGACGCTGAGACAGGGGCTGACTTGTTCGATGACTCCTATAATCATTGCGGGACGGGTTGGTCCGTCCGTCGTGCGGCATCACTTCCAGCATGCAGGTGGGACCATGGAGCTGCGTCGCTCACAGTTTCTTGTGTTGCGATTAGCGGCCCGACTGCGGCCCTGGCACTTGCTCTCGGCTGCATTGTTACTGCGGTTGCCTGCGGTTTGGCTGCGGGCTCGTGACCCCGCCAAACATGCGGAGGACCTGAAGGCCGCGTTCACCTTGGCACGCAGCGGCTACTTGGCTGATCCCTTTGCGCTGCCGACGGGACCGACCGCTCATGTGGCGCCGGCCTATCCGGCTCTCGCGGCGATGGTGCGCTTGCTGACGCCGAGCGAGGCGACCTGCATGGTCACGCTGTCGATCATTCTCGCTCTGGTTAGCTCGTGCAATATCGCAGCGCTTCTTCCAGTCTCGCGCGCTCTCGGGTTGCCGCGCGGCGCAGGCGCAATTAGCGCTCTGCTGTGGGTTTTCCCTTTCTTCGCCTGGATTGAGCTGAGCCCGGAGCACGAAACACCGTTCATCGTGACGTCGTTGCTGGCGCTGACGGCATTGTTGAGCCGGACCGTCCGGACGCCTGCGCCAACGTTTGCCGTGGGTGCCAACCTGGGACTCGGCACGGGCATCGCCGCTTACGTGGCGCCCACGGCACTTACATTTGTCGTGTTCGGAACTCTGGCGGGCGCCGTCGCGCGGCGCTGGAATATTTCCCGCCTGTGCGGCGTGCTGCTGGGCGGGGTGCTGGCACTGGCACTTGTAGTTGCACCGTACACACTGCGCAACTACCACACCTTCGGGACTTGGTTTTTCATGCGCGATAACTTCGGGATCGAGTTTGCCATGTCGAACGGCCCCAACGCGCAAGCAACCATGGAGGGCAATAGGAGAATCGGCGGCACGCTGCTGCAGCACCCCGCGAGTTCGATTGCCTCCGCTGAGCGGGTGCGGGACTTGGGTGAGGTCGGTTATAACCGCAGTCTGGAGAGGGCGACGCTCGCTTCGATCGAAGCCAAGCCAGCGCGCTTTATCCAGCTTGTCGCCGAGCGCCTCGGCTACATGCTGCTGCCCTTTTCACGACGCGTATATCAGCGCGCCGTTGCCGGAGTGAGCACGCTGGCCTCAATCGTGGGTTGTTTCATCTTGTGGCGCTCACGCTATCGGATCGGCATCCGTTGTCTTGCTGCAGCGATAGGCGGATACCTGCTCGTCTATCTGGTTTTGGAGCACGATATCCGCTACATGTACCCGGCTCTTTTTCTCGAATCACTCGTTGCCGGAAGTGCGGTCGTGGTGCTGCTGCGCGGGCTGCCGAAACGGCATCAGTCGCTGGCAATCCCGACCATTGTCGACCGGCCACCGGACGTGTAACCTTGCGCGCCCGATTGCGGGGGAAGCTGCAGCCCTGCACGATCGCTTGAGTCCTCGTCCCCATCGTCTAGAGGCCCAGGACATCGCCCTTTCACGGCGGTAACAGGGGTTCGAATCCCCTTGGGGACGCCAATAAAAACAGATGATTACGGTACTTCTGCATTTGGATCAGGCCGTTTCCTCGGGTGCCTCGGTTCTCGCCCGTTACTCTCGCTGGCCGCGGCGCGTGGGGCCACCTCCTAGCTCCCGCGCTTGCGAAGTGGCAGAGGCACTCAGGAACGATGCCCGACCTCAGCAATGCATGCAGGAGCGCCGTGCGGAGCTTTCGAGAGATTGTCTGCACGCGATCGCGGAGAGCCCCGGGGGAGCCGACCGAGCAGGTGCGCACTGCGCTGGCGCGACTAATATGGCCTGGATTGAGGGCCATTGTGGATTCGAGAACGGCTGCAACGGCAGGCCTCACCGCCCCAGGCAATGCCACGCGCCTTCGCGGGTTTTGGTCCAGCAGCGATGCAGACTCTAGATGCCATCGCCGTCCGATATCATAGGCAGCACGGTGCGAGACCGGCGAGCACAATGCCCAAGACGATTTGCATCATTACGCCCACCTACGACCGCGATATTCAGCAATTCTCGTTGCTCAGACGGTCCATCAGGCTTTTCGCGCCTGATTTTCCGCACATTGCGATCGTCAACAGCGAGGATTGGCATGAGTTTCGCGATCGCTTTCGCGCCGATACCAATTTGGAGATCATCAAGTCCTCCGAGGTCCTGCCGCGATCGGTCGAGCAGCGCCGGAGGAAGTCCGGTCCCAGATGGTTTACCGGCAAATGGTTGCACCCGCGCCTCATCAAGGGGTGGTATGCCCAGCAACTGATGAAGATTTATGCTCTGGCCGACTGCCAGTACGAGGCGGCCGCATTCTTCGATTCGGATGTCTTTTTCTGTCGTCGGCTGCGTCCGGATTATTTCTACTTGGACGACCACCTAAAGCTCTTTCGGCGCCGAGCAGTGGATGCCGAAGCTCTCGATTTCGACATTTCCACACACGAGATTCTTGGTAATCCGTTGCATCGGATCACGGAGCTGTACGATTACGTTTTCTCTCCCGCGTGCTTCAGGAAATCAAGCGCGCTCAGCTTATTTGCGGAGTTCAAGCGGCGCAAGCGTTCTACCTGGGTGCGTCGGTTTCTCGCGCAGCCACGTCCGTCCGAATACAACCTTCTCGGCTATGCGGCGACGGTGGTGGAAGGCGGCGCAGGCTATCGTTTGGTCGAATGCAATCCCGACGACCTGCACCATTCCATTCGATTCCCGGAAGATAGCGCCCGTCTTGCCGAGGAGATCGAGCAGATGCGGGTCCGACCGAAAGACTTCGTGTTGATCCAGTCGACGCTCCGAATTGATTTCGACCAGATCGCCAAAGTGTTTGACCACGCTGCCGAGGCGCACCGGATGTGAGACACGAGCGTGGTTGGCAACATTATTTGTTGTTGCACCTGGCGCTGAGCTTGAAAAACCAGGAAGGCGGGAACGGTGGATGTGGCGCTTAGCCGACCCTGCGCTCCGGACCGTGGCTGAGGTAGAAACCTGAACGGGGAGGCCGCTGTGGACACGCCCCTGCTGTGGCACATTCCGCTCTCGCACTACAGCGAGAAGGCCCGCTGGGCACTCGACTACAAGCGCATCGCGCACCACCGTCAGGTGCTCGGCCCTGACTACCTGATTCGCGCCTGGCGCGCGACGGGGCGCGGCACCCTGCCCATCCTGTTCTTGGAGGGTCGCGCGATCGGCGATTCGACCCACATCATCGCCGCACTCGAACAGCGCTATTCCGAGCCGTCACTCTATCCCGGTGACGTCGTTGCGCAGCAGCGCGCGCTCGCGCTGGAAGACTATTTCGACGAGCAGTTCGGGCCGGCCCTGCGGGCCGCCATCGTCACGCCGCTGTTCCGCCACGATCCGGATATCGCACTGCGCGTGCTGACGACTGGCATGCCGGACAAGGCCTACCAGACGCTGCGACCGCTCGGACGGGTCTTCCCGGCGTATTATCGGTTCCGTCACAAGATCCGCGACGTGAAACTTGAGGCCGATCGTGTCGGCGTGAACGCAGCGCTCGACCGGATTGAGCAGGAGCGTCAGGGCCGCGCGTATCTCGTCGGCGATGTGTTCACGATCGCCGACCTGACAGCGGCGGCGATGCTGGGGGTACTGCTGCAGCCACCCGAGATCCAATACCCACTGAACGTGGAGCTGCCGCCGTATCTGCAGGACTACCGCGCCGCGCTTCTGCAGCATCCGGCCGCGCACTGGGCGAGGGATATTTACCGGCTGCATCGCGGCGGCTCCGCGGCAGTGTCGCGGCGGCTGGCGGCCAGCTAGATGCCAAGCGCATCGGTCTGCGACCGCTCGGGTTGCAACCGGAGGGTCCCCCACCGAGACGCGGAAGACGCTTACGACCTCGCTACCGTCGCGCACCGACGGCCAACATTCTTGAGCGCGGACTGCGCGATGAAGTCGCGGATCGCGCGGATTAGGCAGGAGGGCCAATGAGCGCCGGCGAATATTGGTTTCAGGCAGCAGATGGATTGCGTTTGTTCGCTCGCGTGTATCCCGGGCCCTCATCCTCGGTACCGGTCGTGCTGTGCCTGCACGGACTCACGCGCAACGGCCGCGACTTTGAGGAGCTGGCGCCACATCTGGCCTCACGCTACCGGGTCGTGGTGCCCGACGTCCGCGGTCGCGGTTTGTCGGCTCGCGACGGGACGACTGCCAACTATCAGATTGCTACCTATATCGCAGATCTGTTGCCATTGCTGGCGGGACTCGGCGCGGCGCCGGTGGCGATCGTCGGCACATCGATGGGTGGCATCATGGCGATGGTGATGGCCGCGACGCAGCCGCGGCTGGTTTCCCGCATCGTGCTGAACGACGTCGGTCCGGAGGTGGACCCGATCGGGCTCGAGCGCATTCGCGCCTACGCCGGACGCGCACCGCAGGTGAGCAGCTGGCCGGAGGCCGCTGAACAGCTGCGCCGCGTATTCGGCGCCGCATGGGTCGGCTTGTCCGAGCAGCGATGGCAGCAGCTGGCGCGGCGGTCATACCGCGCTGATGGCGCCGGTCTGCTGCACGCGGACGCCGATCCAGCGATCGGTGACGTCATCCGTAATGCCGCCAACGCCGCGCCGAATCTCTGGCCGCTGTGGAGCGCGCTGGTAGGCACGCCAATTCTGGCTTTGCGCGGGGAGCTGTCGGACGTTCTCAGTGCCGCGACGCTCGCCCGCATGCAGCGCGAAAAACCCGACTTGCGGACCGTGACGGTCCGACAGCGCGGCCACGTGCCGTTGCTCGACGAACCCGAAGCCCTGGCCGCCATTGACGCCTTTCTCGCGGACTAGCCGACGATGGTCCGGCCGGTTCAGGATTCAAAGTACTTCATGCGACCGAGATCGGAAATCAGCCCAGGTCCCGTCGGGCGCCACCCGAGCCGTTGCTGTGTCAACGCGCTGGACGCCGGCATGTCGGATCCCGCAAACATCGCGAGCCAACCGAAATGCGCGCCGGCCTCTTCCGCTGACATGGAGACGACCCGCAGCTTCAGACCCCGGCCGAGAGCCTCAGCAATTTCTCGCAGCGGCACGCCCTGCTCGGCGACCGCGTGATAGCGGGCTCCCGCAGAGCCTTTCTCCAGCGCCAGTCGATACAGCTCGGCTGCAGCCAGCCGATGCACGGCAGGCCAACGGTTTTGCCCGTCTTGCACGAAGGCCGAGATCCCTTTCTCGCGAGCCACTGCCACGAGGTAGGTGATCAGGCCTTGTTTGACGGGGTCATGGACTTGCGGCAGGCGCACCACGCGCACGTCCACCCCACGGGCCGATACCGAAGCGGCCTCTAGTTCCGACGCCGCGCGCGGATTGGGATGCTGAGAATCGAAGTGATCCTCGCTCGCGGGCTGCCCTGGCGCGGCTGAACCCATTGCAGTCCCGGAGGTGACGATCAGGGGACGAGCAGAACCGGCTAGCACAGAACCGAGCGCCTCGATGGCGCGTCGATCGGTCTCGCAGACTTCCTTGAATCTTGAGAAGTCGTGGATAAACGCCGTATGGATGACGGCATCCGCCTTGGCCGCGCCGCTGCGCAGGCTGCTCAGGTCCTCGAGGTCGCCGCGATGCACCTCGGCACCGGCTGCGGTGAGGGCCCGCACGCCGGCATCCGATCGAGTCAGTCCCAGCACCTGATGGCCGGCTGTCAGGAGCTCCGGAACGATCGCAGATCCGATGAAACCGGTAGCGCCGGTGAGAAATACACGCATGTGCAGATTCCTTGCGTTGTGGCTGGAGTTGAAGTCTCCGCCCGTCACTTATCATGGTAAAGTAGTGACCTTATCGTGGTATAGTCGTTCCCAGGATGAATCAGGCCCCAGAGCCCAAGAACCCGCTCGGAACCTATCTCAGAGGTCGCCGCACCCGGATTGATCCGGCGGCGTTCGGGCTGACCTCCCGACGGCGGCGCACTCCCGGGCTGCGCCGCGAAGAGGTCGCACAACGCGCTCATATCAGTCCGACCTGGTACACCTGCCTGGAGCAGGGTCGCGGCGGCGCCCCGTCAGCCGACGTACTGGACCGGCTCGCACAGGCGCTGATGTTGACGGACGCCGAACGCGAGCATCTCTTCCTGCTCGGACTCGGCCGGCCGCCTGAGGCCCGTTACCAAAGGAGCCTGGGCGTTACGCCGCGGTTGCAACGAGTGCTCGATGTGTTGAATCCGACGCCGGCACTCATCCGGACCGCGACCTGGGACGTGGTCGCCTGGAACCGCGCGGCAACCGTGCTGCAAACCGACTTCGGCGCCCTGCCACCCGAGGAGCGCAATCTGCTGCGGCTGATTTTTCTCAATCCCAATGCGCGGACGATGCACTACGACTGGGAGGGCGTGGCGCGGATTATCGTGGGAGCATTCCGGGTGGATGTTGCGCGCGCGGGCGCAGCAGCTGAGGTAAGCGCACTGGTGCAGGATCTGTGTCGGCTGAGCCCGCAGTTCGCGGCCTTGTGGCGTGACAACAATGTCAGTGCGCACGGCGAGGCGGTGAAGAATATGCGGCATCCGATTCTCGGCCCGATTGCCTTTGAGTATTCGGCATTTGCGGTTGATGGCAGGCCGGACCTCGCAATGGTCGTTTACAACCCGGTGACCCCGGCGGATGCGGACCGGATCGCTACCTTGATTGGATCGGCGCGTACGCTCACACAAACCTGACTCTGCCAACACGGCGTAAGCGGCTGTTGCGGTGCCTTGCCGACTCCCGGCCCGAGCGTGATGTGCAATCTTTCGAGATTTTTGCGCGTTTTGATCCCGCCCGTATGACGTTGTAGCGACCGACCGCACGCGTCTGGCGGTCGTCGGCGTCTATCAGGATCGCTCGATCGCAGCGGATGCTTTCCTCGCGCCTGCGCCTTGGAAACACGTAAGACCCAGCGGTGCGCTCACGGTTTCGTGGCGGCGACCGACGAATGCCATGTGACTTGAGAGGCGCTGCGCGTCTGCGCGAGTACGCCGCGGTGATTCTGTCGAAGTGATCCACGGCACTCGCGCGGCATCGCATGAACCCTAGCCGCGCGCGCCACCTAACTTCCTTATCGCCTCCCGCTGCGGCTGCAGCCACGCCTTGCCTGCCAGCGGACGTGATGGACATCACAGATCTGTGGATTTGCGGCGCGAGTGTTTGGCGCGTGTCACAGAGCGAGCGTCCGTCCGTTGCCGTTATGTCTAATGCTGGAGAAAACTTCACATCCGGCCCACACCGGCTTGGTCACTGAGGATCCAGGCGTGCTGAGAGAGCACATGCAAAAGTTAATCATCGGCCCGCGATGGCGTACCGCCATGCGCCATCTGCTCAGCGCGCGTTGGCTGCTCGCGCTGTGGCTGGCTGCTGTCGTCAGTCCCGCCAGCGCGCAGTTCAAGCTGCAGGAAACCTTCACGGACACGACCGCACCCGGGTGGACCCTGTCCGGATCCGCATTTCTCACAGCGCCGTCCATCGATGCCGCGGGGCAGGGGTGGCTGCGCCTCACCGACACCGGCAACGATGAGAAAGGTCTGGCGCTCGATACCTCACAGACCTTCGCCGGCAACGTGCCCGTCACGGTGCGCTTCAACTACGTCTCCTGGGGCGGCACCGGCGCCGATGGCATCACGATGTTTCTTTACGACTCGACGCAGAACATGAGTGGGGCAAGCGTCGGAGGCGGTCTCGGGTACTGCGGCGGCGCGGGCGGTTTTCTCGCGATCGGGTTGGACGAGTACGGCAATTTCTCCAATCCAGGCGATCGTTGCGGAGCTGCCAGCGGTGGACCCGGCCGGGAGCCCGAGTCGCTCGTTCTGCGCGGCCCACTGAGCGCCAACAATGCGTACATCACCGGCGTGGCGGTCCCCGGCGGGGTCGATAACCCCGGCGTGAGCACGCGGCCGTCGCCCAAGACCGTGATCGTGACGTTGACGCCGGCTTCGATGGGCTACACGGTCACCGTGCTGTTCCAGAGTGCCAGCGGGGCTGCGTTCCAGACGCTGGTTTCCAACGTGTCCTTTCCCTACACGCCGCCCGCGAGCCTGAGTGTGGGCTTCAGCGGCGGCACCGGCGGCTCGACGAACAATCACGAAATCCAGGGTCTGGTCACGGCAACGCCGGATGACCTGCAGGTGACCATGAATGGCCCCGCGACCATCCTGCCGGGCACCGCGGCCACTTATACCGTCACGGTGACCAACAATGGCGCTTACGCGATCGACGCAGCGGATGCGCCCACGGTGACGGACGCGCTGCCCGCGACGCTGACGGGGGTGAGCTGGACCTGTGTGGCCTCGGGTGGGGCCAGCTGTGCACCTTCCGGTGCGGGCGACCTCAACACATCGACGCTGACGCTGCCGAGCAACACCTCGGTGATCTATACGATCAGCGGCACGCTGGATCCGGCCACCGCCTGCGGTGACAGCGTGACCAATTCCGCGAACGCAGACTTTGGCAGCTCGTCGAACTTCATCGACCCGAACCCCACCAACAACACCGCCTCGGTCACTTCCACGGTGATCTGCACCACCCTGGCCGCCAATCCAACCGCTTTATCTTTCGGCCCGCAGGCGCTGGGCACCCCCAGTGCCGCTCAGACCATCACGGTCACGGGCACCAACGGTACGCTGATCAGCGGCATCGCGACGACCGGCGATTACAGCGAAACCAATGACTGCAACGCGCCGCTCACGACCGGGACCAGCTGCACCATCCAGGTCCTGTTCACGCCGACCAATGAGGGCAGCCGCAGTGGCACGGTGGTGATCACCAACAGCTCGGCGGCTTCGCCTGCGACCGTGACGCTCAGCGGCACCGGGGTCAATACCATCCCCGACACCTTCAAACTGGTGCCGCTCAATAATGTGGACCCCTCCAGCACCCAGGTATCGAATCCGATCACAGTCACCGGCACGACTGCGTCGACCACCATCAGCATCAGCGCGGGAGCCGAGTACAGCATCAATGGCGGCGCCTACACCTCCACGCCCGGGGTGGTCGCACCCGGCGCGCAGGTCACGGTACGCCTCACGTCATCCGCCTCGTACAACACGCCGGTGTCTGCAGTGCTCACCATTGGTGGCACCAGTGCCACGTTCACCGTCACGACCCGCGAGCCACCGCAGCTGCAGAATGTGACCGTGACATCCGGCGGCGGCAGCCTGTCGGCTCTGCTGGTGTGCGCCCTGGCGCTGACGCTGTTGCTGCGCATGCTGCGCGCACGGCTGATGCTCAGCGTGGCGCTGCTGGTGACCTTGGGCGCACTCGCGAGCCATCCGTCGGTGGCCACCGACTGGCAGGGCATCGTGTCGAATGTCTACCTGGGCGGCGCACTGGGCGAGGTCACCACCACGCTGACGCCCGGGGAGCTCACCGGGCGGCTCGAGTCCGATGGTTACCAGGTCACGGCGACCGACTTGCAGCGCACCAGCCTGAGCGGCAGCCTCTACGTGGGCTACGAGCTGCCGCGGCAGTTGGCGCTCGAAGTCGGCTGGAGCTATCTGGGACGCTCGCGCACCGAGCTGCAGGGTCTGACACCGCCGAATCTGCAGCAGCTGCTTTACGATGCATCGCGCGTCACCCGCGGCAGCGGCGATGCCTGGACGCTGCTCGCGCGCTACCGCTGGGAGCTGCAACCCAAGCTGTCGCTGGATCTGCGCGCCGGACCCTATCTGTGGGTAACGCATTCGGATCTGTGGATTGGCTCGGTCGAGCAGCTGAGCCGCAATGACCGTGGCTGTGGCTTTGCGCTCGGGCTGGGACCGCGCTATGCGCTGAGCGCGCACTGGGCAGTCACCCTGGATGCGAACTACTTCGCCTCGACCAGCGACAACAAGTTCTTTCAGATCACCGCCGGCCTCGACTACCACTTCCGCTGAAGCCGCTCGGACCGCAACCGGGGCGCCGGTGGTGAGCGCCGGGCGTTGGACTTCAGGTGGCAGCTGCGACAGTCGCAGCGCCGCCGCGGGCCTCGTGATGCTCAGCCCCGAGGAAGACGTACATCGCCGGGACCACGAACAGCGTGAACAGGGTGCCGATCGATATGCCCGTGAAGATCACCAGCCCCATGTGATAGCGGGCGACCGCGCCGGCACCCGTGGCGATCAGTAGCGGGATCACGCCGACCACCATCGAAGCCGAGGTCATGAGGATCGGGCGCAGCCGGATGGTCGCCGCCGCCTCGATGGCGGCGCGCTTGGAGTGACCATCGCGCTGCTGCTCATTGGCAAACTGCACGATCAGGATGCCGTGCTTGGCGATCAGGCCGACCAGCGTCACCAGCCCCACCTGCGTGTAGACGTTGAGTGTCGCGAAGCCGAGGAACAGGAACACCACGGCGCCGAAGATCGCCATCGGCACCGACATCATGACCACCAGCGGGTCGCGGAAGCTTTCGAATTGTGCCGCCAGCACCAGGAATATGATGATGATGGCAAAGCTGAGGGTCGCCACGAAGCCGCCTGACTCCTGCTTGAACTGGCGTGATTCGCCGCCGTAATCGATCGTATAGCCCTGCGGCAGGGTCTCGGCGGCAATCCTGGAAAGTGTCGCCAGAGCTTCACCCTGCGTGCCACCAAATACCCCCTGGATCGTCGCCGAATTCAGCCGCTGGAAGTGATCGATCGACTCCGGCACCGTGTCGGTGCGGAAGGAAACCACGGTGGATGCGGGCACCACCGCGCCGGAAGCGGTGCGAATGTAGTAGCTGTCTACCTGATCGGGATTCAGCCGCTGCGCCTGCAGCACCTGCGGAATCACCTTGTAAGAGCGCCCGGAGATGCTGAAGTAATTCACATAGCCACCGCCCAGCATGCTGCTGAGCGCTGCGCCCACATCCTTCATGGTGAGCCCGAGCAGGGCGACCTTGTTGCGGTCCACCACCATCGTGCTCTGCGGCTTGTCGATCTTCAGGCTGTTGTCGAGCACGTAGAAGCGGCCGGTCGCCTGTGCCTTGGTCAGTACTGCCTGCGAGACCTGGTAAAGCTCGGAAAAGGGCGCGGCAGTCTGGATGACGAACTGCACCGGGTAGCCACCGTTCGAGCCGGGCAGCGACGGCGGGTTGATCCAGAAAACGTTGGCGCCAGCGATCTGGCTGGCGCGCTGCTGCAGGTCGAGCTGAATGGCCGGCGCACCACGGCTGCGCTGTGAATAGTCCTTGAGAATGATGCCGCCGAAGCCGGTGTTGTTGGTTCCGGTTCCCTGGCCGACGAACTGAAAGGCGTTCTCGTACTCGGGAATCGCGCTTAGGGTCTGAAAGGCCTGGCGCTGGTAACCGCCCATTTGCTGGATGGAAGCATTCGCCGCCCCGGTGGCAATGTAGAACATGAAACTCTGATCTTCAGCCGGGGCGAGCTCGCTCTTGGCCATCACGCCGAGCATCGGCAGCGCCATCATCACGAAAATCAGCACGATCACCACGGCACCGAAGACCACCACCGTCTTCCATGCATCCAGCATCGCGCGCAGCAGCCGGTGGTACAGGCTGGTGACGCGTTCGAAGTTGCGATCGATCGTTTGTACCAGGCGATTAGCGCCACCGTGCTCCATCTTGAAGAAGCGCGCACACATCATCGGCGACAGGGTCAGCGCGATCACGGCGGACACGGCCACCGCGCCCGCCAGCGTGAAGGCGAACTCCGAGAACAGCGAGCCGGTGAGGCCGCCCTGAAAGCCGATCGGAATGTACACCGCGATCAGCACCACCGAGATGGCGATGATGGGACCGGCGAGCTCGCGTGCGGCCGCGAGCGCGGCTTCGCGCGGTGGCTGACCCAGTTTCATGTGGCGGTCGACGTTCTCCACCACGATGATGGCGTCATCGACCACCAGGCCGATGGCCAGCACCAGCGCCAGCAGGGTCAGCAGGTTGATCGTGTAACCGAGGCTCAGCATGATGAAGAATGCGCCGATCAGCGACAGCGGCATCGCGATCACCGGCACGATCACGGAACGCACGCTGCCCAAAAACAGGAAGATCACCAGCGTCACGATGAGCAGCGTCTCAAACAGTGTGCGCACCACGTCACGGATGGCGGAGTTGATGTAGCCGGTGGCGTCGTAGCCGATCTCCGCGTGCAGTCCCGCCGGCAGCTGCGCCTGCAGTTCCGGGAAGAGTTTGCGAATGGCCTCCATCACCGTGAGGATGTTGGCCTCAGGGGCCACATTGACGGCGATGAACACCGCGCTCTTGCCCTTGAAGGCGACGTCGGACTCGTAGTCCTCCGCACCGAGCACCACGTTACCCAGATCCTGCAGGCGCACGAAGCCGCCGGCCTTTTGCTTGACGACCAGGTTCTTGAACTCATCCGCCGAGTGCAGGTCGGTGGCGGCCGTCAAATCGACGCTGATCATCTGCCCCTTGGTGGTGCCGAGCGCCGACAGGTAGTTATTGTTCTCTAGCGCGGTGGCGACGTCCGCCGCGGTGACGCCGTTGGCGGCGAGCTTGGCCGGGTCGAGCCACGCGCGCAGCGCATACGGCCGTCCGCCCAACAGCTCGGCGCGCTGTACGCCCGGGACCGCCTGCAGCTTCGGTTGCACGACGCGGATCACGTAATCGGTGATCTGGTTGGCCGGCAGCGTCTCGCTGTTGAAGCCGATGTACATGCCGGCGGTCTGCTCGCCCACCTGCACAGTAATCACCGGCTGCTGCGTGCCGTTCGGCAGCTGGTTGAGCACCGAATTCACCTTGCTGCTGATCTCGGACTGCGCCCGATTCGAGTCGTAGTTGAGACGCAGATAGGCGGTGACCGTGGATACGCCGGTGACGCTCGATGAGGTCAGGTAGTCGATACCCTGCGCCTCGGCCACGGCCGACTCGATCGGCGTGGTGATGAACCCGGCAACCAGGTCGGCACTGGCGCCGTAGTAGAGCGTGGTGACCGTGACCGTGGCGTTCTCGGTCTTCGGGAACTGGCGGATCGGCAGGCTCAGCAGGGCGCGCAGCCCGAGCACCAGCACCAGCAGGCTGACTACGGTCGCGAGCACCGGTCGACGGATGAAGATATCGGTGAAATGCATCAGCCGTCCCGCGCAGCGGCCGTGCGCGGCCTTTGCAGCCTGCCGGGCACCCATGTCTCGAGGCGCAGTGTCACGTTTAGTGCTCCTGCGGATTCGGGTTCGGATCGTCGCTCGGCTGCACGCTATTGTTGACGGTCACGAGCGCCCCATTGCGCAGCTTGATCTGCCCCGAAGTGACGACCTCGTCTCCTTCGTTGACACCCTTCAGGATCGCGACCTGGTCGCCGCGCGTGGTCCCGGTGGTGACAAACACCTGCTGGGCCACGAGGTTGGCAGCGCCGTCAGCGTCGGCGGGCGCGCTCGGCGTGCGGGTCGCGCCCGGCTGGGAGTTGGGCGCGGCATCGCTGCCCTGCGGCACCACCAGATAAACCGTGGCTCCGTAGGGGTTGTAGGCCACGGCGGTCTGCGGCAGGGTGAGATAGCGAACCGGCGCGCCGACCTCGACGCTGACGTTGGCATACATGCCGGGCAGCAACTTGCGCGCTGGGTTCTTGATCGTGGCACGCACCGTGACGTTGCGCGTATCGGTGTCGACCTGCGGATCAAGTGCCGTGATCTCCCCGGCGAAGTCCTTGTCGGGCAGAACATCCGCAGTCACGGCCACTTTCTGACCCACATGCACCTGTCCCAGTGACTGCTGCGGCACGGAGAAGTCGACGAAGATCGGATCCAGCTGCTGCAGCGTCACGATCTTGGTGCCCGCAGCGAGATATTGCCCGAGATCGACAGCGCGGATGCCGATCTGACCTGCGAAGGGCGCGCGCACGATTTTTTTTGCGACCAGGGCATCCTGCTCGGCGACCTGAGCCTTGGCGCTGCGCAGCGTGGCCGCATCGCTGTCGAGCGTGGCCTGGCTGATCGCCTCGGCCTCAAACTGCGCTTTATCGCGCTTGTAGTTGGTCTCGGCCAGCGCTGCCGTGGCGCGCAGTGATTCCAAATGAGCGACGTCGTCGGCGGCGCGCAGCCGCAAGAGCGTCTGACCGGCTTTGACGTTGTCTCCGGAGCTGAAGTTGATCGTGTCGACGATGCCGTCGACTTCGGCGCTGAGGTCCGCGCCGCGCTCGGCGCGCAGGCTTCCCACCGCACCTAATTGCGGCAGCCAGTCCTGATAGGCCGCCTTAGTCGTACTTACCGTGAATTTCGGCGGTCCCTTGGCCGCGAATCCCTGGAACATCTTGAAGGTTCCATAGCCTTTGACGCCGCCGATGATCAGGATCAGCAGCACCACAGCAGCGATGAGTAGCAGCCAGCGTTTCATCAGTTCCCCAATATTCCTTCGGGCCCGGTGCGCCTCAGCGGCCTGCAGTGCTCGGTGCATCGCGATGCCACCAGCCGCCGCCGAGCGCCTGGAACAGTGCCGCCGTGTCGGTGTAGCGCGCCGCCTGTGCCTGCAATTGCGCGATGCGCGCCTGCCAGTAGGTGCGTTCGACCACTAGCAGGTCCAGCGGACTGATCGATCCGGCCGCGTAGCGCTTGCGCGAGATCTCCAGCGCATCACCGGCGGCGCGCGCCGCGACGGTTTGCTGCTCCAGCGCCGCGGCGTCATTGTTCACGGCGTGCAGCGAATCGGCGACGTTGCGGTAAGCAGTCAGCACGACGCCCTGATACTGAGCGGCCGCTTGATCATAGGCGGCCACGGCCGCCCGCCGCTTGTGCAGCAGTGCGCCGCCCTGAAAGATCGGCTGGGTGATTCCCGCCCCGAAGCTCCAGACATTGCTGCCGCTTTTCAGCAGATCCGAGAACTGCGTTGTAGTGCCGCCGAAGTCGCCAGTAATGCTCACCTGCGGCAGCATGTTGGCCGTAGCCACGCCGATCTGTGCGCTCGCCTGGTGCAGCAGCGCCTCATAGGCGCGCACGTCCGGCCGCTGCTCCAGCAGCTGCGATGGCACGCTGAGCGGCAGCTCCTGCGGCAACTGCAGATCGTCCAGCACGAACTGCGCATCTGGCTGCTGACTGGGCATGCGTCCGACCAGTGCTGCCAGCAGGTCACGGTTCTGCAGCAGCTGTTTCTGCAGCACCTGCAGACTGGCAAGCTCGGCTGCCAGCTGCGTCTGCTGTGTCAGCACATCGAGTCGCGATACGCCACCGAGAGATAGCTGCCGCTGAACGGTGTCGAGCTCCTTGCGGTCTGCCGTGATGATCTGCTGCGTCGCATCGATCTGTGCCCGCAGGGAGGCGTCCTGGATGGCCGTGGTAACGACGTTGGCAGTCAACGAAAGGTAAGTGGCCTGCAGCTGGAAGCGCTCGTAGTCCGCCTGCGCGCCCGCCGCCTCGACGCTGCGGCGCACTCCGCCCCAGACATCAAGCGTGTAGGAGACGTTGGCGGTCGCGTTGAACAGGTTGTAGATGTACGACCCCAGCTGCGGCTGGCCGTAAGACGCACCGGAGATCTTCTGGCGGACTCCCGAAGCCGTGCCATCGATGGCCGGCAGAAAGCTACCCTCTTGTGCCAGCAGGTTTTCGTGAGCCTGTCGCAGCGCGGCCTGTGCCGCCGCCACGTCCGGACTGTCCTGCATTGATTGCCGCACCAGCACGTTCAGCTGGTCCGAGTGAAACAGCGTCCACCATTCAGCCGGGATGTCACGACCGTAGAGAAGGGTCTGTCCGTTACCCGCGGTGCCTTCCGTTGCCACCGTCTGCGGCGGCAGTGGTTCGGCGGTGTAACTTTCGGTCTGCGGGGCGGCCGGTCGCTTGAAGTTCGGTCCGACGGCGCAGCCGCCGAGATCCATCATGGCCAGAGAGGCGGTGAATGCGGCGATGGCGCGCAGGCTACGCACAGACCGCTCGGTGTCACGCGAGCGGCCGCGGCCGTAAGCGACGAACGGGGTCATGGGCATATCTCGCTGCATACTGCGTGCTAAGTCCTTCCTAGCAGCGCCGGATTTCGGGCCGATTTAACAATCCTGAAGGGGGCTTGGCGCCGGCGGCTCCCCTTTTGCACCTTGGCTTTGTGGCCCGCGTGAGCGATCCGCACTACCCAATGAAGCTGGCGCGAGTCGCGGCCCGGCACGGGCGAGAATGTGTTGGCGGATGATGGCCGAATGCCGCCTGACTATCCACTCGCGCGCCACGTTACGCGCGGGAAAAAGTCGCACCGAGGGCTCGCCTGAGCCTATTTGCGCATCGCTACTACCTCTAACGGGACGTTGACAATTGCATAGAGGGGCGGTCTCGCGCCTCACGCACGCTGAGGGTGGTGCGGCGATGCCGGTCAGGCCGCCCCCCGTGTTGCGCGCGACGTCAGCAAGAAGAGCCGGCTGTCGGCGTCGCGAGTGACCAGGGTGGCCCGGACCCGGCTTGACGGGTGACCTCCCGGCCGCTGCAGTAGGCGGCCGCAAACACCCCGTCAGCTGCGGCAGTGCTGAGCGGCTGTGAGAATGTGATCGTGACCTGATGTCACGATCAGTTGGGGTCGGTTTGAGTGAACCAGATCCCGGGCGTACCGTGACCGTTGAGCCCGACATGCAACAGGTTGCGCCCCGACTGCCACAGCCGCACGACCGGGAGCCCCTCGTGGCGGAATCGCTTCACGATATGTACGAACTCAGGCGACACGTGATCGGGCGCATTCTGCCAGTGAATGGGAAACGCGGCCCGCGTGACCTCTTCTGCGCTGGCTTCGGTATCCAGCTTAAGCGGCTGCGAGGTGCGCACGAACGGCTGTTGCGGACGCAATGCATCCAAACGCACCGCCGCGCGTTGCGGAGCGGCGTCCGTGAGTTTCTGGCTCGGCAGTTGCAGCAACAGGTTATGCGTGATGCGTGCCGCGGCTTTTTCCGGCGGCGCGAAGTGATTGACTGCGACGCCCCCTGCGTGTGCGCCGAGCGGAAGGCCACACAGCAACCCCGCCAGCAGCAGCAACTGCGTCCGGTGTGGCTGTAGTGAACGTTCCAACACGGCGCGCTCCTTCTTCTATCGTCGGGGAGGATTCTTCGCGAGTGCCGTGTGCACCGATAGCAGACGAAGGGGACGAGCGGATGTCGGCTCCGACTGACCTGCACGGCGCTCCCAGCGTCAGCGATCGCTGACAGAGTTGCATTAAATCAATGTCTTACACCTGCAGTGGCGGTGCCACCCACTTGCGGTAGGCTTGGCCGTGCATGCCCAGCAGCCGCGCACGTGGTACCGCAATGATCGTCATCGCCTTGAGCCTGGCGGCGTGTTCACGCCCGCCGCCGAGCACCGGTGCCTGGGACCCGCGGGCGGCCGCAGCGTACCTGGACCGCCGCATGCAATGGTGGACAGAGTGGCCCAAGGCGGCGCGCGATCACGGGACATTCTGCTTTTCCTGTCATACCGCGGTTCCGTACGCGATGGCGCGGCCGAATCTGCGCAGCATGTTGGGCGAGACGGCACCGAATCCCAACGAGCGCAACATGATGGATGACGTGCGCAAGCGTGTGCGCATGTGGAAAGAGATCAGCCCGTTCTACTTTGATGGGCCGGACGCGCCCGGCAAGACGGCGCAGTCGCGCGGCACTGAGGCGGTGCTAAGCGCACTGATGTTGGCCTGGGACGACGCTCGCACCGGCCATCTCACTGCCGATACGCGCCTGGCACTCGATAACATGTGGACGGAGCAACAGAGCTCAGGCGTCAATGCCGGATCCTGGGCCTGGCTGGATTTCACGCTGGCCCCGTGGGAGATTGTTGAGTCGCAGTACTACGGCGCCGCCCTGGCCGCGCTCGCGGTCGGCAGCGCACCGGATGACTACGCGTCGAGCGCCGCCAGCGCGGCGCAGCTCGCGCTGCTGCGCGCCTACCTACGACGCGAGTACGCCGCCCAGTCGCTGCACAACCGCCTGATCCTGCTGTGGGCCGCCGAGAGACTCCCCGGCCTCCTGAGCAGCGATGAACGGACTGCGCTCATCGCCGAGACCGCGCGTGCACAAAACCCCGACGGCGGCTGGAGCCTGTCGCGCCTGATCCCGAGCTGCACGCAGCGAACGCTGTTGCAGGATTCCGAGAGCGACGGCTACGCGACCGGGCTGGCAACGCTGGTGCTGGAAGAGAGCGGCGACCCCGCGGTGGTGCTGCAGGTGCAGCGCGGGCGGGCTTGGCTGACACACAATCAAAGCGGCCATGGCGGACTGTGGCTGCGCGGACCGGAAGAGTTCTGGGTGGCGCGATCAATCAACAAGCATCGCAACATGAGCAGCAACGTCGGCCGCTTCATGAGCGATGCGGCCACCGGCTACGCGGTGCTGGCCTTGACCGCACCGGCGGGCGTCCCCCGATGAAGGTGCTGCTGCGCGCAGCGCTCATCTGCCTGTGGGGCAGCTGCGCGCCGGCGCTGGCAAGCGAGGCTTATGACGTGCTGATCCGCGGCGGCACCGTTTACGACGGCAGCGGCGCCGCCCCGTTTGTCGGTGACGTCGCCCTGCGGGGAGACCGCATCGTCTATGTCGGCGCGCACGCTCCGGGGAGCGCGCGCGAGCAGTTCGATGCGCGCGGCAAAGCCGTGGCGCCCGGTTTCATCAACATGCTCGCGCATCCGGAGGAATCGCTGCTGATCGACGGTCGCGCGTTGAGCGATCTGCGTCAGGGGGTGACGCTTGAAGTCCTCGGCGAAGATTCGATGGGTCCGCTCAATCCCGAGATGCAAAAACTTCTGTTGCAGCGGCAGGGCGACATTCACTACACCGTCGACTGGACTACTCTCGGCGAATATCTGCACGAGCTCGAGCAGCATCGCATCAGCCCGAACGTCGCCTCCTTCGTGGGTGCGGGCACCGTACGCACCTACGTGCTCGGCGAGCGCGATGTGCAGCCGAGCGCGCCGCAGCTGGCGCAGATGCGCGCCTTGGTGCAGCAGGCGATGGAACAGGGCGCCGTGGGGGTGACGACCGCACTCATCTACAGTCCCAACCAGTATGCCAAGACTCCGGAACTGATCGCGCTCGCAAGCGAAGCGGCCCGCTGTGGCGGCATCTACAGCGTGCATATGCGCAGCGAGGGCGACCGGTTGCTGGAGGCGGTGCAGGAGACCGTCGACATCGCCCGGGCTTCGGGCGCACCCGCCGAGATCTATCACCTCAAAGTCGCAGGGCAGCGTAACTGGAGCAAAGTGGACGCGCTGATTGCGGCCATCGAGGCCGCCCGCAAATCCGGCGTGCGCATCACCGCCGATATGTACGTGTACACCGCGGCCGCTACCGGACTCGATGCCGCGATGCCGCCGTGGGTGCAAGACGGCGGCCTCGAGGCCTGGATTGCCCGGCTCAAAGATCCGGTCCAGCGGGCACGCGTGCTGGCCGACATGCGCGATCCGAGACCGGGCTGGGAAAACCTACTGGGTGCGGCCGGACCCTCTGGCACGCTGCTGCTCGCCTTTAAGAATCCCCGGCTGAAGCCGCTCACCGGCAAGACGCTCGCTGCGGTTGCCCGCGAGCGTGGGGTATCGCCGGCGGATGCGGCGATCGATCTGGTGATCGAGGACGGCTCCCGTGTTGGCGTCGCCTACTTCCTCATGTCCGAGGCGAACGTGCGGCGCGAAGCGGCACTCCCCTGGGTGAGTTTCGATTCCGATGAGCGGGCGCCCGCTCCGGAGGGTGTGTTTCTCAAGTCGAATTCGCATCCGCGCGCGTACGGCAATTTCGCCCGCGTGCTGGCGCTCTATGTGCGCAAGGAACGTGACCTCACTCTGCAGGAGGCGATCCATAAGTTGAGCGCGCTACCGGCTGCGACCCTATCGCTGACCGATCGCGGCGTGCTCAAAGTGGGCAACTTCGCCGACGTCGTAGTGTTCGATCCGGCCTCTGTCCAAGATCACGCCACCTATGAGAAGCCGCATCAGCTGGCCACGGGCGTTGAGGAGGTGTGGATCAACGGCGCGCGGGCACTGCGCCAGAGCCAGCCGACGGGAGCGGCGAGCGGCCGGGCCGTGCGCGGCCGCGCCTGGACCGGGGCACCCGGTGGCGGCTGCCGTGCCGCGGCCGGTGACTGGACCTGGAGCAACGGTTGAGCAGGCACCCTCCGGGGTCCGCTGGGCGCTTGGCGGCGCGCCAGGTGATAGCTGCCTCACAGCGTGGACCACGCGGGGTGATTTTGGCCGTCCGCAACCCCTAGAATGTGGAAAAAGAGGGCGTTACGGACACCGGCACACACCATCCGACCTGGCTGTGGGGAGTGATTTCGGCTGCGGGGAGGCAGCCCGAAGGCACCCTCTATGGCCAAAGTCAGGCGATTTCGCTTGCCACGCTCGGGCAGGCCTCCAGCCTCGGCGGCCGGCTGGAGGACCTGCGTGGTCGCACCGTGCTGCTCGGTGTTCGCGATCAGTTGAGTGCCGCGCTTGCGCTGCTGGAACTCGACGGCGTCGCCCGCCGCCTGGTGCTGTGCCCGCCGGATTTGCCTGGCGAGCATCTGCAACACGTCGTGACGACTGCCGGCGCGGATGCGTGGGTCGGCGATGAAACAGGCGCGCCGCAGGGTCTGGCCGCCGCCTTCGCCGTGAGCGTACAGCTGCGACCGCAGCTGTCGGCGGGGTTGCGCGAGCGGCACCAGTCGCACGAGACCGAGTGGGTGCTGCTCACCTCCGGCACCAGCGGCGCCCCCAAGCTGGTGCTGCATACGCTCGCAACACTAACAAGTGTCCTGCGCCGACGGCCCGCCGCGCGCGGCAGCGCTCTCTGGAGTACCTTCTACGACATCCGCCGCTACGGCGGCTTGCAGATCTTCCTGCGCTCGATGCACATCGGCTCGCTAGTACTGTCGGCGGCCGGCGAGCCGGTGGCGGAATTTCTCGCGCGTGCGCGCACTGCCGGCGTCACCCATATCTCCGGCACGCCGTCACACTGGCGCCGCATGCTGATGAGCGGCGCCGCCGCAACGCTCGAGCCCCGTTACGTACGGCTCTCGGGCGAGATTGCCGATCAGTCGGTTCTCGACAGCCTGCGGGCGGTGTATCCGCAGGCCGCCATCGCGCACGCATTCGCCTCGAGCGAGGCGGGGGTAGCTTTCGAGGTAGGCGACGGCACGGCCGGATTCCCGGCAGACCTGCTCGGTAGCGGCGGCGACATTGAGCTGCGCGTCGCCGAGGGCACACTGCAGATCCGCTCGGCAGGCAACGCGCTGCGCTACCTGGATGCGGACGCACCGCCGCTGCGGCGCACGGACGGCTTCGTCGACACCGGCGATCGCGTTGAACTGCGCGCCGGCCGCTATCATTTCGTCGGCCGCACCGGCGGCGTCATCAACGTCGGCGGACTCAAAGTGCACCCGGAAGAGATCGAGGCGGTCATCAACTCGCATCCCTGGGTACGCATGTCGCTCGCCCGTTCACGTCCCAACCCCATTACCGGCGCGGTGGTGGCGGCCGATGTCGTGCTCGCCGAACCGAGCGGTGAGCGACCGGAGCGGCCGCCGCCGGAGATGCTCAAGCGCGAGCTACTCGACACCTGCAAGCGCGCGCTGCCGGCCCACAAGGTGCCGGCGATCATCCGCATCGTGCCGGCGCTGCAGATGTCCGAGTCCGGCAAGCTGGTGCGCCCGAATGCGTAACATCATCGTCACCGGCGCGACGCGCGGCCTCGGCCTGGCGATCGCCACGGCGTTGGCAACCGCGGGCGAGCGGGTCATCGCCGTCGCGCGCAGCGAGAGCGCGGAACTGCGCGCACGCGTGGCTGCGCTTACGCCCACACAGGGCCGCATCGAGTTTCGCGCCTGCGATCTCGCCGACAGCGCCGCGCTGGCGCCGTTCGTGGCCGGGCTGCGCAAGGAGTTCGGTTCCTTCTACGGGCTGGTCAACAACGCCGGTCTGGGCACGGCGGGTGTACTGAGCATCATGCGCGATGCCGACGTCGAACGCCTGACGCGCCTCAATATCGTCTCGCCGATTCTGCTCACCAAGTATGTGCTGCGCACCATGATGCTGGCGCGTAGCGGGCGAATCATCAATATCAGTTCCATCGTCAGCGCGACCGGCTACAGCGGGCTTTCCGCGTATTCGGCCACCAAGGCGGCGCTGCTCGGCTTCACTCGCTCGCTGGCACGCGAGGTCGGGTCACTCGGCATTACCGTCAACGCGGTGGCCCCCGGCTTCGTAACCACCGAGATGACCAAGGAAATGGATGAGGGCGAGCGCGCGCAAATCGCGCGGCGCAGTGCACTCAAGCGCTTGGTGGAGCCGGAGGACGTGGCGGCAGCGGTCGAATTTCTGCTAAGCGAGCGGGCGCGCAATATCACCGGAATCGTGCTGACGGTCGACGCCGGCAACACGGCGTAGCAATCAGCCAGAGGCAAGCAATGAGACCAGAGACAATCGCACTGCACGGCGGCTTTGACTCCGATCCGGCTACCAAGGCCGTGGCGGTGCCGATTTATCAGACGGTGGCCTATTCGTTTGACAGCGCCGCGCACGGCGCGGCGCTGTTCAATCTCGAAACCGAGGGCTACCGCTACACGCGCATCGCCAATCCCACTAACGGTGTGCTGGAGGCGCGCGTCACCGAGCTCGAGGGCGGCATGGATGCTCTCAGCGTCAGTTCCGGACAGGCGGCGTTGTACTTTTCCGTGCTCACCATCGTGCAGGCGGGATACAACATCGTCTCGGTACCGCAACTGTACGGCACCACCCATACGCTGTTTGCGCACGTACTGCCGCAGTTGGGAATCCACGCCAAGTTCGCCCGCAGCGACCGGCCGGAGGAACTCGCGGCGCTGATCGATGACAAGACGCGGGCGGTTTTCTGCGAGACGGTGGGAAATCCGGCGGGTAACGTCTGCGATCTCGCGGCGATCGCTGAGGTCGCGCACCGCGCCGGCGTCGCGCTCATCGTCGACAACACCGTGCCGACGCCCATCCTGGTACGGCCGATCGATCACGGCGCCGACGTCGTCATCCATTCTCTGACCAAGTTCCTCGGCGGTCACGGCACCACGCTCGGCGGCATCGTCATCGACAGCGGGCGTTTTCCCTGGGAGAAGCACGCCGCGCGTTATCCGATGCTGACCGAGCCCGATCATTCCTATCATGATCTGGTGTACACCGAACACTATGGGCCGACCGCCTACATCGGCCGTTGCCGCAGCGTGCTGCAGCGGACCATGGGAGCGGTGCTGTCGCCGCTCAGCGCGTTTCTGCTGCTGCAGGGCGTGGAGACGGTCGCCCTGCGGGTGGAGCGGCACGTAGCCAACGCGCGCCGCGTGGCAGAGTTCCTGCGCGACGACCGGCGCGTTGACTCGGTGAGCTATGCGGGTTTTCCGGAGAGCCCGTATTACGGGCTGGTGCAGAAGTATCTCAACGGTCACGCTTGCTCGCTGCTGACCTTCGCAATCCGCGGCGGCTTCGATGCCGGGGTGCGCTTTTACGACGCGCTGCACCTGTTCAAGCGACTGGTGAATCTCGGTGACGCCAAGTCGCTCGCCTGCCACCCCGCTTCGACCACCCACCGGCAGATGTCGACCGAGGAGCAGCGCCTCGCTGGCATCGGTCCCGAGACCATTCGCCTGAGCGTCGGCATCGAGCACATCGACGACATCATCGCCGACCTCGACCAGGCACTGAATGCCGCCGGCGCCGGATGAGCGCGCATGAGCGCTGACCGGCCGTTACCGGCGCCGCCGGCGGCGTTGTTTCCGGAACGCGCCGCGCGCGAGCGCCTGGAGAACCTGCTGACTCAGCGGCTGCTGGCGGCGGCCGAGCGCGTGCCTGCCGGTTCGGTCGTTCCGACCATCGACATGGCGCAGTTTCGCGCCGAGCTCGCCACTTTCGACTTCGCGGCCCCGCAGGCGGCAGAGCGGCTGCTGGAATGGACCTGTACGCAGCTCGAGCACGGCGTGGTGCATATGAATCACCCGCGCTACTTCGGCTTGTTCAATCCAGCCGCAAACTTTCCCGCGCAGCTCGCCGACCGCATTGCGGGCGCCTTCAATCCACAGCTCGCGAGCTCCGGTTCCTCGCCCGTGCCGGTCGCCATCGAGGCGCATGTCGTGCGCCTGCTCGCGCAGCGTGCCGGGCTGCCCGCGGATGCCGGCGGTCATTTCACCACGGCGGGCTCCGAGGCCAACTACACCGCGCTGTTGTGCGCGCTGACGCGGGCGGAACCGCGCTTCAGCGGCGCCGGCGTGCGTGCCTTCTCCGGTCCGGTCGCCATGTATACCTCGCGTGAGTGCCAGCCGGCCTGGTTCAAGATCGTCCATCAGGCGGGCGTGGGTCGGGATGCGCTGCGGTTGATCGCCACGGACGAGCGCGGGCAAATGCGCGCCGAGGCGCTCGCCCAAGCCGTTGGTAGCGATCTTCAGGCGGGCATCGTGCCGGTCATGATTTCGGCCACTGCCGGCACCACCGGTGGCGGCATGGTCGATCCGCTGCTGGCGTGTGCCGAGATCGCGCGTGAGTACGGCCTGTGGTACCACGTCGATGCGGCCTGGGGCGGCGCGGCGTTGTGCTCTGAGCGCCTGCGGGGTGTGCTCGCCGGGATCGAGCGCGCCGACTCACTGACGATCGATGCGCACAAGTGGTTCGCGACCACCATGGGCTGCGGCATGTTCATCACACGCCATCCGGCGGTACTGAGTGATGCGTGTCGGGTGGCCACCGATTTCATGCCCTCCACCGTGAGTGCGCTCGATCCGTACCTCAACAGCGTGCAGTGGTCGCGCCGCTTTATGGGCCTGAAGCTGTTCCTGTCGCTCGCCGCGGCCGGCTGGCAGGGTTACGCGCAGCACGTCGAACGGGCGGTCGAGGTAATCGCGCAGATCGCTGCACAGCTGCGTGCCGCCGGCTGGAGCGTGCGCAATGATTCGCATCTGGCGGTCCTGTGCGTCACGCCCCCGCCCGGCTATCCGCCGATCCGTGAGATCGTGCGGCGCGTGCTGGCCTCGCGCCGCGCCTGGGTGGCGGCCACCACTTTTGCCGGGCAGGAGGTCATCCGTATCTGCGCCACGCACGGCGAGATCAGCGCGGCCGACGTGCGCGAATTGGTGGCGACACTTGGTGCCACGCGCGCCGAGGCGGCGGCGCCGCCGCCCGGTCCTGCTGCTACTTAGTCGATCGTCTTGCTGGCGATCGCCGACTGCGCGCTCATCTCACCGCTCGTCGTGTAGGCGGTAATCGCAAAATACCAGGTCGCCGCCGCCAGGTTGTCGACCGTGTAGCTCGTAACCGTCGTACCGGCGACCTCGACCAGCTGGCTGAGATTCGCCGGCGAGGTGCCATAGTGGATCCAGTAGCCCGCGAGATTCGTGAGCGCGCTGCCGTTGGTGTTCTCGGTGGGCGCGTCCCAGCTTACCGTGGCGGTACCCCCGGGCGGCGCGGCCGACTTGACCGTGATACTGAAGGGCGCAAGTGAGGCCGATTCATTGTCATCGGTGGTACGGATGACAATGTTTGCATAGGTGCCGGCCTGTGCGTTGCTCGGCGTGCCGGACAACAGGCCGGTGACAATGCTGAAGGTCGCCCAATCCGGCTTGTTGGTGATCGTGAAGTACATCGGGTTGCCGGCGGCATCCTTGGCCACCGGCTGGAATTTATAAGCGCTACCGGCGCTGACGCTGGTCGGCGGTGTGCCGGTGATGGTCGGCGGCACCTTGTCGTAACGCACCAGCAGGTCGAAGCGCGACAGCGCGGCGGAACTGGCGCCGTCGCTGACCGAGATGACGATGTGCGTGGTCCAGCCGGCCTGCGCCAGCGTCGGTGTACCGAAGAGTTTGCCCGTGGTGCTGCTGAAGCTGGCCCAGGTGGGCTTGTTGACGATCGAGAACGCGAGCGCGTGACCGTTGGAGCCGCTGACGCTCGGGGTGAAGGAATAGCTCTTGTTCGCGAATACCACGCTGAGCGGGGTGCCCGAGATGGTGAGTGCACTTGCGTTCGAACTCAGACAGGTTGCGCTGAGGGTAAGCACACCAAGCAACACGAAACGCAGGGATCCAAACACGGCGAAGATTCGGGGCATTTGCCTCTCCTGCAGCCGTGCTGCGCGCGCGGCCGCCTGCTCAATGAGGCCGAAGTGACGGTCGGCACTGCCGGTGACCCCGCTATCTCAGTCTCGAGACCGGAGGCTTTGCGTCCCCCCCTTGCGGTTGGGTTTGCCCTTGTTTTGCAGTCAAAGCGCAGCGCGCGCGGCGTTCTGGGTCCGCCGTCAGCTCTGTTGCTCAGCTGCGGATTGCGCCGCAGTAAAAAGCCTCAGCGCGGCGCTCGCAAATGTCTCGATGTAGAGACGTGCGGGTTTGGCTACAGCCTGTCGCGGCTGGCGCAGGGCAGCGGGGGTGCTGTGTGTGTCGTCGCCGGCGCGAAGGCGCCGTGAATGCCATCGGCGGCAGAGCTAACGAGCGGGATACAGCCCACGCACCTCGCCGAACAGGCGCGTAAGGCCAAACAATGCGTCGATGTTCGGTGTCGGCACACCGACGCGCAGGCCGATCTCGCGCACCACGCCGACCAGAGCGTCGAGCTCGATGGGACGCTGCGCTTCCACGTCCTGCAGCATGGAGGTTTTGAAAGCACCCAGTTTGCGCGTGACCGCGTGGCGATCCTCGGGAGATTCGGTCACCGCGCAGCCGATGCGCGCGCCAACCGCGGCGGCCTCGCTCATCGCGGCCGAGCAGAAGGCGCGCACCAGATCATCGTTCTGAATGCGATCGGCCGTGGCACCGGTGAGGGCCGAGACCGGGTTCATGGTCATGTTGCCCCAGAGCTTGTACCAGATGTCGTAGCGAATGCGACGGGAAGCGCTGACCTCGAAACCGGCGCGCTCGAACAGGCCGCTCAGCGCCGCGGCGCGCGCCGACTGCGCGCCATCCGGCTCGCCGATGATGAGTCCGCGTCCCATGCGGTGCTGAGTGATGCCGGGCGGCCCGGTAGTGGCACTCGCGTGCACCACGCAGCCGACCACGCAGCTCTGCGCAATGACCGCGGCAATCCTCCCGCCCGGATCGATGCTCTGCAGCGGCCGCTCGCCGAGCGCAGCGATGCCGGCGCCGAACCACCAGGGAATGCCGTTCATGGCCGGCAGCACCATCGTACTCTCATCGATGAGCGGTGCGAGGCGCGGGGCGAGGGCCGGCAGCACCGGCGCCTTGAGTGCGATGATGACCAGGTCGTGGCGGCCGAGTTCGCACGGATCGTCAGAGGCCAGTGCCACCGGAGCCTGCAGCAGCGCCGAACCCTCCTGCAGACGCCATCCGTGGTCACGCAAGGCGACGAGCGTCGTCCCGCGCGCTAGCGCCGAGACCTCGGCGGCGCCACTGCGCGCGAGCCGCGTGCCGAGCAAGCCGCCGATGGCGCCAGCGCCTACTACGCAGACTTTCAACGATTCGCTTCCGCGCGTGGCGCGCTGCGCCCGCTAACCCATGTGCAGGCCGCCGTTGAGCGAGAAATCCGCGCCGGTCGCGAAACCGGACTCCTCGCTGGCCAGCCAGGCGACGATCGAAGCGATTTCCTGCGGCTCACCCAGGCGCTTGACCGGAATGCCGGCGACGATTTTTTCGAGGCGCTCCGGCTTGACGGCACGCACCATGTCGGTGCCGATGTAACCCGGCGAGACGGTATTCACGGTCACGCCGCGCGCTGCGACTTCTTGCGCCAGCGCCATGGTGAAGCCGTGGATTCCCGCCTTGGCGGTCGAATAGTTGGTTTGGCCGAACTGGCCTTTCTGTCCGTTGACCGAGGAGATGTTGACGATGCGGCCCCAGCCGCGCTCGATCATGCCGTCGATCACCTGCTTGGTGACGTAGAACAACGAGTTGAGATTGGTATCGATGACCGCACGCCAGGCATCCAAATTCATCTTTTGAAACGTGCCGTCGCGCGTGATGCCGGCGTTGTTCACCAGAATGTCGATCGGTCCGATCTCGGCACGCGCAGCATCAAATGCGTGCTTGGTGGAGTCCCAGTCGGAGACGTTACCCTCGGAAGCGTGAATGTTGCAGCCTTCCGAGCGCATTTCCGCCAGCCAGCGGTCCTTGCGCGCGGAACCCGGGCCGCACCCGGCGATCACCGTGTAGCCGTCGCTGCATAGGCGGCGGCAGATGGAAGTGCCGATGCCACCCATGCCGCCGGTAACATAGGCAATCCGTTTGGTCTTCGTGGTCATCGCCCAATCCCCCGTTGTTTGCATCAGGCACTGACTAGCGGATATTACTCCTACGCCGATTGCCCAGTCCGTCCATTGCGCACGGCCTCATTCGCGCACGTACTGCCCGGGGGCATCCTCAAGCGCGGCAGCGCGCTTTCCGGTCGGGGTCGCGCGGGCGCTCTCCTGGCGCGCACTGGAGTGCTGCTGCAGCCAGCCGAGCCACGCCGGCCACCAGGAACCTTCGTGCAATGGCGCTTTCTCCAGCCACGCCTCCGGTGACAACGAGCGCTTCGGGTCGTGCCAAGTCAGCAGCCGATGCCGGCGCTTCGGGTGCACCGGGCCGCTGACAATGCCGGCATTGTGTCCGCCGCTGGTGAGCAGGAAGGTGAAGTCGGCGCTGCGCGTCAGGCCGCGGATCTTGTACACCGAGCGCCACGGCGCGACATGATCGGTTTCCGTGCCGACGACGAACATCGGTAACTGCAGTTTCGCCAAGCTGAGCCCCTTGCCATCGAGTGTAAACGTTCCCTGGGCGAGCTCATTCCTCAGATAGAGGCGTTCCAGGTACTCGCTGTGCATGCGCCAGGGCATGCGCGTCCCGTCGGCATTCCACGCCATGAGATCGTTCAGCTTGGGTCGCTCGCCACGCACGTACTGCTCGACGGCCGGATTCCACAACAAATCGCGCGAACGCAGCAGCGCGAACGCGCCACCCATGCGCTCACTCTCCAGCACGCCATTCTTATGCATCATGGCTTCGAGCATGGCGATCTGATTGGGTGTGATGAACACCGACAGCTCGCCGGGCTCGCTGAAGTCGACCTGCGCGGCGAAGAAGCTCAGGGAGGCGAGCGAGCGGTCGCCGGCAGCCGCGAGCTGCGCCGCGGCGATCGCCAGCAGCGTGCCGCCGATACAGTAGCCCGCCGCGTGCACCTTTTTACGCGGTACCAGGCGACGCACGGCCGCGAGAGCCTCGACGAAGCCGAGCCGCACATAGTCATCCATGCCGAGCTCGCGATCGGCGGCATTGGGGTTCTTCCAGGAAATCATGAAGACGGTGTGGCCGTTCTCG
>Ga0070761_10000310_pt1 | contig 32369 bp, 32 predicted proteins | sample HubBroMetageREF1_FD_66724 | JGI IMG/M metagenome (GOLD analysis project Ga0070761, IMG submission 66724) | Reference soil microbial communities from the Hubbard Brook experimental Forest, New Hampshire, USA - Hubbard Brook CCASE Soil... | ecosystem: Environmental > Terrestrial > Soil >... | reverse complement strand
CAGGTGGCGAACTCGCGGCTGGTGAGCCCGCGGCCGCGTTCCTCGAGGGCGATGACGTGGTCGGCGGGACGCAGTGCTGCCAGCAGCCGCGTGCCTTCCAGCACGGTCGCGGAGGCGGCACCGGCTGCGTCGCGACGCGCCGGTTCGATCTCGGTGAGGCTGACGGCAAGCGCGCCACTCAGGCGCTTGAGGTATTCGTCGCAGGCGGCGCGCACCCACTCGGGCATACGCGTGCCGACCGCCATCACGCGCACGCGCACGCCGCGAGTTCAGCCCGGTGTGCGCCGCCGCCGCGTCGCTGCGCGCGTCGCCGCCGCGGCCTTGGCGGCCTGCGGTATTAGCGGTCCGCCGTCCCACAGCAGCTCGAGCCCGTAGAACTCGCGTATGCGCGGCAGCATCACATGCACCAGCACGTCCTGCAGATCCACCAGCACCCACTCGCCGTCGCGCGCACCCTCGGTGCCGAGCGGGCGGAATCCGGCCGCCTTGGCATTCTCGACCACGCGCTCGGCAATCGAGCGTACGTGGCGGTCGGAATTGCCGCTGGCGATGACCATGGTGTCGGCGATGTCGGTGAGGCCCCGTACATCCAACACCCTGACATTCACGGCTTTCATGTCGTCGAGCGCGGTCGTCACGGCGTGTTGTAACGGCGAGGCGCGCTCCTCTTTCGGGCGCAGGCGTGTGCGGCTGGTCATGTGCTTAAGTGGCTTCTCCTGAAGTAGCGCTCATGGCGCGCGGCCATCCTGCTTGGGAGCATAGCATCTCGTCTCGAGGATGATCTGCCTCACCGCATCCGGCACCAGGTAGCGCGGGTCGCGCCCGGCGACGATCAGCGCGCGCAGTTCAGTCGAGGAGACCTCGAGCTGGGTCACTGCACGTACGTACACGCGTCCGGCGCGTTCCTCGTGCAGCGCGCGGATCGCACCGGTGCCGTGATCGACCATCAGTTCGCCAAGCGGTCCGGTGGTAGGCGCGCGCCAGCCGGGGCGGTACGCCACGACAATATGTGCAAGCGTCAGCAGTTCGCGCCAGCGGTGCCAGTTGGGCAGACCGAGGAATGCGTCCATCCCCAGCAGCAGGCACAGCGGCGTGTCGGGGTATTCGCGCCGCAGCTCGCTCAGTGTATCCACGGAGTAAGATAATCCGCTGCGGCGTACCTCGCGGTCATCGACCACGAAGCCGGGCTGATCCGCGACCGCAGCCTGCACCATGCGCAGACGCAGCTCGGCGCTCGCATACAGCTGGTCGCGATGCGGCGGGCTGCCGGTCGGCAGGAAGCGCACCTCGGCGAGCTGCAGCTCCTGCCACAGCTCGAAGGCCGTGCGCAGATGCCCGCAGTGGATGGGATCGAAGGTGCCGCCGAAGACGCCCAGGGGTTTCATGGTTTAGGAGGCGCGCGCGCGCGGCTGCGCGCGCGCTGCACCGCATAGCTCGAGGATCAGCAGCGCCAGCTCATCCCAGGCATTGCCGGCGAGCCGACCCTTGATCATGCGGTCGGCGCGCGCGGCGCGCTGCGCCAGAGCGGCGAAGTCGAGCTGCGGCGCACGCTTGAGCGCCTGGCCGAGCGCGGCGCTCTGGCGTTGCCAGGCCGGCGGGCGGCCGCCACCAGCGGCGTGCGCATTCCATACATCGCGCAGCGCCTTGGCGAGCGCCCACAGCACCAGCGTGGCCTCGGTCCCTTCGGCGCGCAGGCCTGCGAGCACGCGCAGTGCGCGCGCCGCCTCCCCGGCAAGCGCCGCATCGGTCAGCTGAAAGACATCGAAGCGCGCACTGTCGGCGATGCCATTGAGCACGGACTCCGCATCCTCCGATCCTGCGGCGAGCAGCTGCAGCTTCATCAGCTCCTGCTGCGCGGCGAGCAGATTGCCTTCGGTGCGTGCGGCCAGCAGATCGATCGCCCCCTCACTCAGCTTGAGACCGAGCGCGCGGCTGCGCGCGCGCAGCCATGCCGGCAGGCGTGCGACGTCCACCGGCCACACCGCGAGCCAGCCGCCCTGGCTCTCGAAGGCCTTCACCCACTCGGCGGCCTGCGCCTCGCGGTCGAGACGCGGCGCGAGCACCAGCAGCAGCGTGTCCGGGTCGGGATGGCGCAACAGCGCCAGGAGTGCCTGGTTGCCGGCGGTCCCGGGACGAGCGCTCCCCAGGCGCAGCTCGAGCACGCGGCGCGAGCCGAACAGCGACAGGTTGGCGGCCGAGGCACGCACCGCGTCCCAGTCGCCGGCTCGCTCGATGAAATGTACCTCGCGCTCGCTGAAGCCGGCGGCGCGCGCGCGCGTCCGCAGCGCATCGGCCGCCTCCGCGGCGAGCAGCGGCTCATCGCCGGAGATCAGGTAGGCCGGCAGCAGCGCACCGTTCAGGTGCGCAGCCAGCGACTCGCTGGTGAGCTTCAAGGACCTCTCGTAACGGGCGCTGTCGAAAACACCGCCGCATTATCAGTCATCAGCGGCGCGCGTGCCTCAGAAGTCCCAGGAGACCCCCCCGAAGAACCCGCGCGGCGGCCCGAATTGCGGCGCGAACACGCCGATCCCCGAGCCACTGCGGATCTGGTAGATCTTGTCGGTCACGTTGATCACGTCGAAGCGCACCGTGAGCGCGGTCGCCGAGATATGGAACTCGTGGCTGACCCCCATGTTGATCTGGGTGTAGCTCGGAGTGTGGTCACCGTTCGGGATGGTGAAGCCATCGGCCAACACCAGGTCATCCCGCAGGCCGGTACCGAAGATGGCATCCACGCTCAAGCGCGTGCCGTGCCAGAGGTAGGAGGTGCCGCCCGAGGCCGCCACGCGGCCCTCGTGGTCCAGGTGGATGTAGTTGTCCGTGAGGTACAGCAGCTGCTGCTGGGTGAAGCTGAACTGCGAGGACTCGACGTCCTTGCCGTGCGCCGCCTGGAACGAGACGTTGCCGTAGAGCGAGAAGTTCTTCACCGCGTAGTTGGCGGTGAGCTCGAGGCCGCCGATCAGGCCGTAGCGATAGTTGAACGGTGTCAGGATGATCGGCGCGCCGAACTGCCCCTCATCAATCAGGTGCTGCGACTGCTCATAGAAGCTGTCGATGCCGAGGGTGAGAGTACGGTTGAGCAGCTTCTGCTGGATGCCGAAGTCGTAGTAGTTCGCGCGCTCGGCGATCGGCGGGGTGTCGAGCGTGACCGACCCCGGCGGCAGTGCGCTGGTGTTGGCGAACTTGGTGAAAGTCTCGCTCGCGACCAGCTCGAAGGGCGGCGGGGTGAAGTAGCGCGAGTAGCCGCCGTGCACGGTGGTATCGGAGGGCAGCTGCCAGACGAAGTTGACGCGCGGACTCAGCTGGCTGCCACTCGAGTAGCCATTGTAGTGGTCCAGGCGCAGGCCGTAGTTGATCGTCAGCGGCTCGAACGGCTGCCACTCGTCCTGCAGATAGAGGCTCTCGATCTCCTGCGACTGCTTGCCGTTGTCAGGAATGGTCAGCGGAATGTCGCTGGCCTGCATGCCTTGCGCATTCAGCTTCAGCACGTTCGACGTGGTGTTGCTGGTGGCGCTGTCGTGCTGCAGGTAGAAGCCGGCCCGCAGCGTGTGGCTGGCGTCGAGCTTGTACGAGCCGTCGGTCTGCCAGGCGAATGCGGTGTCGTTCTTGTAGGCATCCTGCGCGATGCCGTTGTAGAGCAGGTCACCGGTCCAGTCGGGCGAGAAATGCAGCGTGGTGTAGCGGCCTGATATCGCGGTCTGCCAGTTGAGCGCGCCGGCGGAGTGCTGCCAGCTCACGATCGCGTACTGCGCCGCCTCGTCCTGCGTCTCGTTGAGGTAGTCGCTGAGGAACTCGGTCTGCCCGAGCACGGTGTAGCCGAGCGTCGGCTGCAGGCCGCGCTGATTGGGGATCTGGAACGCATCATCGGAGGTGCCGAGGATCAGCGACAGGCGGTTGCTCTCATCGATGATCTTCTCGAAATACCCGAAGCCGTGCGTCTGCCGCGTGAAATCGTGCAGCGGGTTGGAGCTGCCGTCGGGTGACTCGATGCCGAGATCGTTCTCCTTATAGTCGGCAGCGACGAAATAGCTGAAGCTGCCGTCACTGCCACCGTACTCGGCCGCAGGCTGGAACGTCCCGTGGCTGCCGCCGTAGATCGATACCTCGCCGCCCGGCTGCAGCAGGCCGCTGTTGGTGGTGAGGTCGATGATCCCGGCGGTGCGCAGCCCATACTCGGCCGGCAATGCGCCGGTGATGAGACTCAGCGAGGAGATCAGGCGCGGACTCAGCGTCTGGCTGAACACGCTGATGCCCTCGGGCAGGATGATGCCGTTCAGGCGGTACTGCAGATCGTTGTGATCGGCGCGCACGTGCAGCTGCCCGAAGGAGTCCTGCACCACGTCCGGGGCCTGCAGCAGCACCTGGTTCAGCTGCACGTTCGAGCCTCCCGGAGTTGCGGCGATGGCGCTTGAGTCAATGGTGTAGGTCGAGGCGCCGGTCTGCGTCTCGATCTCCGCCCGGGCTTCGTTCAGCCGCCGCGCCGTCACGATGACGGTCGCGAGGTCGCCGTTGGCGCTGCTGTTGGTGGCGGCCGCGTTGTCAGAGGCGGCGGGCGCAGCGGCAGCGTCGGCCGGAGTATCCGCCAGCGCGGCGGCGCTCCCGAGCAGCAGAGGAAAAAGCACCAGGGCCGGTAATACCGGACGGTGGGAAACATGGAACATGGCAATCAACTCCGCAGAAGAACTGAACGGATGAGGTGCGCGCGCAGCTGCGCGCCGCCCATCGAGGTCGCAGGGTCAGTTCAGATCAGCGGTGGCCCGCGGCTGCGGGCAGTGGGCGCATCGGCGCCCTGGAATTGGTAGCAGGCAGAGGCCAGCACGCCCAGGGAAGGCGGGCAGGCCGGCAGGTCCACCGTCCCGCCGGCGGCGGGGTTGGCCACCTGCGCGTAGGACTCGCAGGTGCTGCACACGCCGCCATCCTGCGGCTGCAGGTCTGTCAGCGTCGTGCCGGTGGGATGGCTGGCATGGCCCAGGTGCCCGAGCTCGTGCAGCATCGCCCCGTGCTGGGCGAACACCAGCAGCAGCGACAGGAGCCACGAGAGGGACAGACGGCGCATAACACCAACAGTCGGATGGACCGGGGGCGCGAGTGTAGCCTGCGCTAGTGCCCGGTTGCCAGCGAGGATGCGACGAGTTGTGCGCTGGCACCCACCGGCCGAGTGCTCAGTCCGTCCGGTAGAAGTCGGCGCGGGTGCGCTCCATGTGGCGCTCCGGATGCGCGCTCGCGGTGAAGCCAAATTCGCGGTAGAGCGGCTGCGCATCGCGCGTCACCAGGCTCCAGCGGCGCAGCCCCTGCAGGCGCGGATGCGCCAGCGCGAAGCCCACCAGGGCACGCGCCACGCCGCGGCCACGGTGTTCCTCGAGCACGTAGACGTCGCACAGGTAGCAGAAGGTCGCGTAGTCGGACACGCAGCGCGTCAGGCCGACCTGGGCCGCATCGGCGTAGGCGCCGATGCACAGCGAAGCGGCGACCGCGCGCGCGAGCACGTCGCGCGGAATGTCCTTCGACCAGTAGCACTGGCTGAGAAACGCATGCATCGCCGTGAGGTCGAGGCGCGCCGCCTCGTCACTGAGCAGATAGCGGCCGGCGGGCGTGTCGAGGAAACGCTCCACGCGGGCGCTCAGCTGCGCGCCAGCGCGCCGGTCAACCGGCCGTGCGCATCGACCAGTCCCTGGCGCCTGAGCCATTCGCGCGCATCCTCGGCATCCGCGCCGAACCAGGCGGCGGTCGAGCCCAGACGGAAGCTGTAGCCCCAGGCGTCCATGTCGGTGGCGAGGCGCGCGCGGCCGACGCCCGGCAGCACTTCGGCGAGCAGCAGTTGCAGGTAGCACACGGCGGCTTCTTCCGCGTCATCGCCGCCCGCATCGCGCTCGAGCAGCACGCGCCGGGCGGGCGACATACACACATAGTGCGCTGCCTCGTGCAGCACGGAGTGCACTGGCGTGTCAGCGCGCGCGAGAAGCCGCGAGCCCTGCAGTCCCGCCTCGCTCTCGCCCCAGTAGGAGCCGGGGATGGGCGCCCCCTGCGGCACGAGCTCGAGCGCGAGTCCGTAGGCGGCGAGCAGCCGTGTGAGCGCCGTACGCTCGATGCCGCCAAGCTCCAGCACCCTCACAGGCTCGACAGCCGCCGCATCACCCGGTTGGCCAGATCGTTGGCCATGTCCTGGCGCAGGATGTCTTCTTCGTGACCCTTGGCGAGCAGCAGCCGCTCGTCGAAGCTGTAGCTGCGTGTCACCGTCATCTCCTGCGGCTCGAGCAGCTCTTTGCCGCCGGCGCTCACCGCGAAGCGCACCGTGTAGCTCACTTCGTACTCATTCGGCTGATTCAGCGCCGACACCGACAGCACGCGCCGGCCCACGGTGTCGTAGAGAATGCTGACCACGGCGGACGCCTTGGTTTTGTCGCGCATCAGCTGCGCGCCGTTCGACAGCAAGGCGTGGCGCAGGCTCGCGACGAAGTCGCTCTGCGCGTCCGGAGCCTCCAGGTAGGGGCTCTTCACCACTGCCGGCAGCGGATTGTGGCCTTGCAGCTGGAAACCACAGCCGGCGAGCGCCAGCAGGGCGGCACAGCACCAGGCCCGGTGCGCGCGCACCACCCTCACACCACCACGTTGACCAGCTTGCCCGGCACGACGATCACGCGCCGTACCGGCTTGTCTGCCACGAACTTCTTCACGTGCTCATCCGCCAGCGCCGCGGCGCGCACGGCGGCCTCGTCCGCCTGCACCGGCACGGTGATGTGGCCGCGCAGCTTGCCGTTCACCTGCACGACGATCTGGTGGACCTCCTGCTCGAGCGCCGCCGCGTCCGGCTTGGGCCACGGCGTGTCGATGAGCGCCACACTGAATCCGAGCGCCTGCCACAACGCATGGCAGATGTGCGGAGTGATCGGACTGAGCAGCAGCACCGCCATGGCGAGCGCCTCCTGGCGCACGGCGCGCCCCTGCGGGCGCGTATCAGCGAAGCGGCCGACGGCGTTCAGCAGCTCCATCACCGCAGCGATGGCGGTGTTGAAACTGCGCCGCCGGCCGATGTCGTCGCTGGTCTTGGCGATTGTCTGGTGTACCGTGCGGCGCAGCTGGCGCTGCGCGGCATCGAGACTGGCGATCTCCAGCGGTGCGACCGCACCGGCCTGCACGTGTTCGTACACTGCGTGCCACAGTCTGCGCAGGAAGCGCGCAGCCCCGAGCACGCCCTCGTCCGACCACTCCAGCGTCTGGTCGGGGGGCGCGGCAAACATGGTGAACAGGCGCGCGGTGTCGGCGCCGAAGCGCGCGACCAGCGCCTCGGGATCGACACCGTTGCCGACCGACTTCGACATCTTGCCGAGGCCCTCGTGCACCACTACCACTCGGCCGCCGTCGACGAGCGCCTCGTGCACCAGGCTGCCGTCGGCGCCGCGCCGCGCCGCGACGTCCGCCGGGTTGAAATAACGTTTGCGGCCGTCCTGCGCCTGATACGAGTAGATGTGATTCAGCACCATGCCCTGGGTGAACAGGTTGCTGAACGGCTCAGCCACCTTGAGCAGTCCCAGCGCGCGCATCACCCGCGTCCAGAAGCGCGCGTACAGCAGATGCAGGATCGCGTGCTCGATGCCACCGATGTACTGATCGACCGGCAGCCAGTAATGCGCGCGCTCATCGACCATCGACTGCGCACTGTCCGGGCAGGCGTAGCGCATGAAATACCAGGACGAGTCCACGAAGGTGTCCATGGTGTCGGTCTCGCGCCGCGCCGGACCCTGACATTGCGGACAGCTGCACTCGTAGAACGCCGCCGACTTGGCCAGCGGGTTGCCGCTGCCGTCGGGCACCAGATTCTCCGGCAGCAGCACCGGCAGGTCCGCATCCGGCACCGGTACCGCCCCGCAGCGCGCGCAGTGAATGATCGGAATCGGACAGCCCCAGTAGCGCTGGCGCGAGATGCCCCAGTCACGCAGGCGGAACTGCACGCGCTTCCTGCCGAGGCCCCGTTGCTCGAGAGCTGCGGCGATGGCATCGACCGCCGCCTGGAACGTCAGCCCCGAGAACTCGCCCGAGTTGACCGTGACGCCATGATGCGCGTATGCCGGGTTCCACGGCGCGGCGACCTGCGCATAACTGCCGTCGCGCGGCCGCACTACCATGACCACCGGCAACTGCTGCTGCTGCGCAAACTCGAAGTCGCGCTCGTCGTGCGCCGGCACGCCCATGACGGCGCCCTCACCGTAGCCCATGAGCACGTAGTTGGCGACCCACACCGGCAGTGGCGTGTTGCTGAACGGGTGCAGCACGTGCAACCCGGTCGCCATGCCCTTTTTCTCCTGGGTGGCGAGCTCGGCTTCAATCACGCTGCCGCGGCGGCATTCCTCGATGAAGGCGCCGAGGCGCGCGTTGTCGCGGGCCGCGGCGAGTGCCAGCGGATGCTCGGCCGCGACGGCCATGAAGGTCGCGCCGAACAGCGTGTCGGCACGCGTGGTGAACACCTTGAGCGCGCCGTCGTGGCCCAGCGCCTGCACCGTGTCGGGTGCGTAGCGGAAGGCGATCTCGCAACCCTCGCTGCGGCCGATCCAGTTGGCCTGCATGACGCGGACGCGCTCCGGCCAGCCGTTGAGCGTATCGATCGCCTGCAGCAGCTCGTCGGCGTAGCGCGTGATGGCAAGGTAATACATCGGGATCTCGCGCTTCTCCACCAGCGCGCCGGTGCGCCAGCCGCGCCCATCGATCACCTGCTCGTTGGCGAGCACCGTCTGGTCGAGCGGATCCCAGTTGACGACCCCGGTCTTGCGGTAGGCCAGACCCTTTTCCAGCATGCGCAGGAACAACCACTGGTTCCAGCGGTAGTAGTCCGGATCGCAGCTGGCGATCTCGCGGCGCCAGTCGATGGCGAAGCCGAGCGATTTCATCTGCGCGCGCATGTAGTCGATGTTCTGCCGCGTCCACTGCGCCGGCGGCACGCGGTTGCTGATCGCGGCGTTCTCGGCGGGCAGGCCGAAGGCGTCCCAGCCCATCGGCTGCAGCACGTTGTAGCCCTGCATGCGCAGGAAGCGCGCCAGCACGTCGCCGATCGTGTAGTTGCGCACGTGGCCCATGTGCAGTCGCCCGGACGGGTACGGCAGCATCGACAGGCAGTAGAACTTCGGCCGCTCGGTGTGCTCGTTCACCTCGAAGGCGCGACGCTCGTCCCAATACTGCTGCGCGGCGCGCTCCACCGCCGCGGCGTCGTAGGTTTCCTGCATTGTGTTTGTCTTAGGGTAGCCGCAGCGGAATGAAGATCTGCGCGTCCTCGCGCTGGATCAGCAGCGCCACGTTCTTGCCGGCACTGCGCGCCGCGTCCTGCAGCTCCTTCACCGTGCGTACGCGTTTGCCGTTGATGCCGAGAATGATGTCGCCCGCCTCGACCTCCGCCGCCTGTGCGGGACCGGCCACGCTCTCCACCAGCAGGCTCCCCTGGGTACCCGCCTGCTCTTTCTCGCGCGGCTCGAGCGGCCGCACCGTCAGGCCCAGCTCGCTCGCCTGATCGCTGGCGTGCTCCTTGGGCTGGCTACCGCCGCGCAGCGCCACCTGCTGCTCCTGCTCTTTGAGCTCGACCACCTTGACGTTGAGCGTCTGCTCGCGACCGTTGCGCCACACCGACAACGCGGCATCCGAGCCGGGCTTCATGCCGGCGATGGTGCTGGACAGCTCACCGAAGCGCTCGATCGGATGGCCGCCGACCCCGAGGATCACATCTCCGGGGGACACCCCGGCGCGCGCCGCCGGCCCGTCCTTCTCCACCGACGACACGAGGGCACCGCGCGGCCGGTCGAGCCCGAAGGACTCGGCCAGCTGTGCGTTGACGTCCTGGATGGTGACGCCGATGCGGCCGCGCACCACGTGTCCGGTCTTGATCAGCTGCTCCTCGACGTTGCGCGCCACGTCGATCGGGATGGCGAAAGAGACGCCCATGAAGCCGCCGGTGCGGCTGAAGATCTGCGAGTTGATGCCGATCACTTCGCCGGCCAGGTTGAATAGCGGACCGCCCGAGTTGCCGGGGTTGACCGCGACATCCGTCTGGATGAACGGCACGTAGTTCTCACCCGGCACCGAGCGCGCCGTGGCGCTGATGATGCCGGCGGTGACCGAGTTCTCGAAGCCGAACGGCGAGCCGATGGCGAGCACCCACTGACCGGTCTTGATGCGCGACGGATCGCCGAGTTTGACGATCGGCAGGTTGCTGGCGTTGATCTTGATCACCGCCACATCGGTGCGCTCGTCCGCGCCGATCACCTTGGCGGGAAATTCGCGCCGGTCGGTGAGCCGCACGGTCACTTCCTCGGCGTTGGCGACCACGTGAGTGTTGGTGAGGATGTAGCCGTCGGAGTTGACGATGAAGCCCGAGCCGGCGCCGCGCACCGGCGCCGGGTGCTCGCGCTGGCCCTGATCGGGCAGCGGGATACCGAAGCGGCGAAAGAAATCGTAAGCCGGATCGTTCGGCGACAACCCCTGGATGCCCGGCTGCGGTTTTTCCACGACCTCGACGTTCACCACCGCAGGCCCACAGCGTTCCACCAGCGCCGAGAAATCCGGCAGGGTGCGCACCATCGGCTCCGGCGCCGCGGTCTCGGCGGCCGTGGCGACCGGTGTGGCCGGAACCGCGGCGAGTGCGGCCGGCGGCGGCGCAGCGGCCGCAGGCGTCGGCTGAGCCGCGCCGCGCTCGCAGGCGATCAGTGCCAGCGTCAGGCCGCAGACGGCGGCCAGCCGCGCGAGTGGGGCGCAAACGGGAACCAGGCGGGCGTTCATGGGGACACTTCCAGGGGGCTGCGGCCCCTATCATTCCGCACCCACAGGCCGTACGCCAGCGCGAGCGTTGCGAGGCTCACGATCAGCCAGTTGCCAACACGCGCGTAGGGCGTGAGACCGGCGTAAGGAACCACTTTTTCGACCAGCGTCAGGGGCACGAATTCCGCCGCCCGGTCGATCACCTCGCCGTGCGGGCCGATCACTCCCGTGATGCCATCATTGGCAGCCCGGATCATGTAGCGCCCCGCTTCCAGCGCCCGCAGGCGCGCGATCTGGAAGTGCTGATGGCGCGCGCTCGAATGTCCGAACCAGGCATCGTTGGTGACATTCACCAAGACGTCGGCGCGCGGCAACACCGACAGCATCGAGCTGCCGTAGGCGTCCTCGTAGCACACCGTGGTGCCCAGCTGCAGGTGCGCGACCGGCAGCGGCGGCTGACGTGCCGCCCCGTGGGTGAAATCCGAGTACGGCAGGCTCATCAGGCGCAGCCACGCGCGCACGAACTGCGGCACCGGAAAGAATTCCGCGAACGGCACCAGGTGGTGCTTGTCGTACCAGCTGACCGAATCGCCCAACGCCAGCACCGAGTTGTAGTAGCGCGTGCGGCCATCGGGACCCTGGTCGGCGCGCAGCACCCCCATGACGAGGGCCGAGCCGCGCGCCCGCGCCTCGCCGTACAGGCCGTTGATGTACGGTACCTCCTCGTTGGCGACATCCGCGGTGGCCGACTCCGGCCAGACGATGAGCGCCGCCTTGCCGATCACGCTCTCGGTCAGGCGCTTGTAGAGCGCGAGCGTGTAGTCGTGATTGCTGTCGAGCCACTTCTCGTCCTGTGGGATCGCTCCCTGCACCAGCGCCACGCTCACCGGCGCGCCCGCGGCCTGTGTCCAGGAGTGCCGATACAGCGCAGCGCCGAGCAGCCACGGCGCCAACAACGCGACGAGCGCCGGCACGCGCACCCGCGGGCCGCCGCACACCAGCGCGGTCAGCGCACCGGCGCACAGCAGCAGCGCGGCACTGATGCCGTACACGCCGACCAGCGGGGCGAGGCCTGCAAGCCAGGTGTCGGACTGCGAGTAGCCGAGCGACAGCCAGGAGAAGCCCGACAGAAACCAGCCGCGCCACCACTCGACCAGCAGCCAGGCCGCCGGCAGCCCCAGCAGGTAACGCGCGGCCCCCTGCCGCGGCAGCCAGCGCGCCACCGCGTAGCCGAGACCTGCGTGGTAGAGCCCCATGATGCTCACCAGCCCGAGCATCAGTCCGAAGGCGACCCAGATCGGCGCGTTGCCGAAGCCGTGGATGCTGATGTAGAGCCAGTAGGTGCCGGCCGCGAAGGTGGCGAAGCTGAAGCAGAAGCCGAGGCGCGCCGCCTCGCGCGGCGAGCGCTCCTGCCACAGCCACATGAGCAGCGCCGGACACAGCACCGCCAGCGGCCACAGGTTCAGTGGCGCAAACGCGCCCGCCAGTGCGGCACCTGCCAACAGCGCCAGCAGTGCGCGTGCCAGTGCCGAGCGCGGCACGGCGAGGGCGTAACCCGCTCGCGCCGGGCGCGCGGCGGCGCTCTGGGTGTCAGCGTGCATGGGGGTGGCCTAGGGGGCGCCCGCGGGCCGCTCTTCGGCCGGCGGCAGCACGTCCCGCGGGGCGAGCACCCGCAGCGCATCGATGCGGCGGCGGTCGGCGCGCAGCACGCGGAACTCGAAGCCGCCGAGGCTGACGCTCTCGCCGCGCCGCGGCAGCCGCCCGAGCTGCTTCAGCAGCAGGCCGGCGATCGTGTCCACGCCCTCGCCCTCGGGCAGGTGCGCGGCAAAATACTCGTTGAATTCATCGATGCGCGTCGCCCCGCGCACGGTGAACTGCGCCTCGGCGTCGCGACGGATGTTCTGATCGTCCTCGACGTCGAACTCATCGTCGATCTCGCCGACGATCTGCTCGATGACGTCCTCGATGGTGCACAGCCCGGCAACGCCGCCGTACTCATCGACCACGATGGCCATGTGGTTGCGGTTGCGGCGGAATTCCTTGAGCAGCACGTTCAGCCGTTTGGACTCCGGCACGAACACCGCCGGGCGCATGTACTCGCGGATGTCGAAGCGCTCGCGGCGCTGTGCGGTGGTCAGCCGCAGCAGGTCCTTGGCGAGCAGGATGCCGACGATGTCGTCCCGGTCCGCATCCATCACCGGCACGCGCGAGTGGCCGGACTCGACCACCACCGGCAGGATCTTGGCGGCCGGCTGGTCGCGTCGTACGAATACCATCTGTGCGCGCGGCACCATGATGTCGCGCACCTTGAGATCGTCCACCTCGAGCACGCCCTCGAGCATGGTGAGCGCATCGGTGTCGATGATGCCGCGCTCGCTCGCCTCGCGCAGCAGCGCCAGCAGCTGGCTGCGGTCCTGCGGCTCGGCGACCAGGCCCTTGCTCAGGCGTTTCAGCCAGCGCCCGGTACTGCTGTTTGCGTCTCTGGCCAACTCAGCTCCGGTACGGGTTGGTGAAGCCGAGCCGGCGCAGCACGGCGATCTCGCGCCGCTCCATGCGGCGCGCGTCTTCGTCGCGCTCGTGCTCGTAGCCGACCAGGTGCAGTGCGCCGTGCACGATGAGATGCGCCCAGTGCGCGCGCAGTGGCTTGTCCTGCGCGCGCGCCTCGGCGCGCAGCACCCGCGGGCAGATCACCAGCTCCCCGAGCGGACGCGCGCCGGGGCCGCCATGCGGTAGCGGGGCGGCCGGAAAGGACAGCACGTTGGTCGGCCGATCGCGCCCGCGGTAACGGGCGTTGAGGCGCGCACTCTCCAGCGCGCCCACCATGCACACGCCGAGCTCGCCCCCGTGGGCCGCGCGGCCGAGCGCCGCGCTCGCCCAGCGCTTCAGTTCGGCCGGCGATGGCGACCAGCTGCGCACGCGCCGCTGCAGCTCGAGCCGCAGGCTCACGTGCCGCCTCCGCGTGACTCGTAGGCCTGCACGATGCGCTGCACCAGCGGGTGACGCACCACGTCGTGCGCATCGAAGAAGGTGAATGCCACTCCCTCGACCTCGCGCAGCACGCTGATCACCTGGCTCAGGCCCGATTGCTTGCCGGCCGGCAGGTCGGTCTGGGTGACATCGCCGGTGACCACCGCCTTCGAGCCGAAGCCGATGCGCGTCAGAAACATCTTCATCTGCTCGATGGTGGTGTTCTGCGCCTCATCCAGGATGATGAAGGAGTCGTTCAGCGAACGACCGCGCATGAAAGCAAGCGGCGCCACCTCGATGACGTTGCGCTCGATGAAACGCGCGACCCGGTCAAAACCCATCATCTCGTAGAGCGCGTCGTACATCGGCCGCAAATACGGATCAACTTTCTGGGTGAGATCGCCCGGCAGAAACCCGAGGCGCTCGCCCGCCTCGACCGCCGGGCGCACCAAAATCAGGCGGCGCACGCGGTCGGACTGCAATGCTTCCACCGCACAGGCGACCGCAAGATAGGTCTTGCCGGTGCCGGCCGGGCCGATGCCGAAGGTCAGGTCGCGGGTGCGGATGTGCTCCAGATAGTCGCGCTGATGGGCGCCGCGCGCACGGATGCCGCCGCGCGGCACGCGCACGCCGTGCTCGCGCGGGTCCTCCAGCGACGGCAGCCCGGAATCGAGCTCGCTGAGAGCGAGGTGTACGCGCTCGGGCGTGATCTCCTCACTCGCCGTGCGGGCGAACAGCTCGCGCAGCAGGTCCTCGGCGTTGACCGCACGCGCGCCGCTCACCCGGAAGGTATCGCCGCGTCGCTGGATGCGCACCTCGAGGCGCGCCTCGAGCAGTCGCAGGTTCTCATCGAGCGGGCCGCACAGGTTTGCGAGCCGGGCGTTATCGGCAGGTGCGAGCTCGAACTCACGGCGCGCGTCGGTGGCGGGGGCAGCCACGGTCAGCCCGGCTCGCGCTGCGGCGCCAGCCGGCCGCGCAGGCTGTGGGCGAGCGCCTCGGTCACCGTCACGTCGACGAAGCGGCCGATGAGCCGGGCGGGACCGGCGAAATTCACCCAGCGGTTGTTGGCGGTGCGGCCGGCGAGCTCGGCGGCATTCTTCTTGGCCGTACGCTCGATCAGCACGCGCTGTGCGCTTCCCACCATCGCCACGCTGATGGCCTGCGCCTGCGCTTCCAGCTGCGCCTGCAGGCGCTGCAGGCGTTCCTGCTTCACCCGCGGCTCGACTTCATCGGGCAATGCCGCCGCGGGTGTCCCGGGGCGACGGCTGTAGAGGAAGCTGAAGGATTGGTCGAAGCCGACCTCTCGGGTGAGCTCGAGCGTCGCCGCGAAGTCACGCTCGGTCTCGCCGGGGAAGCCGACGATGAAATCGGAGGAAATCGCGATGTCCGGGCGTACCGCGCGCAGGCGCCGTACCTTGTCCTTGAATTCGAGCGTGGTGTAGCCGCGCTTCATGAGCGCGAGGATCCGGTCGGAGCCGCTCTGCACCGGCAGGTGCAGGTGGTTGGCGAGCTTGTCGACGCTCGCGAACGCCTCGATGAGGCTGTCGTTGAACTCGAGTGGATGCGAGGTGGTGAAGCGCACGCGCTCGATACCGGGCACGCGCGCCACATGATGGATGAGCGTGGCGAGATCGACGCGCACACCGTCCGCCATCGGTCCGCGGTAGGCGTTGACGTTCTGGCCGAGGAGCGTGATCTCGGCCACGCCCTGCGCGGCGAGCACGCGCACCTCTTCGACGACCGAGTCGAACGAGCGGCTGACTTCCTCGCCGCGCGTGTAAGGCACGATGCAGAAGCTGCAGTACTTGCTGCAGCCCTCCATGATGGAGACGTAAGCGCGCGCGCCTTCGGCACGCGGCTCCGGCAGATGGTCGAACTTCTCGATCTCCGGGAAGCTCACGTCCACCACCGCCCGTCCGCTGCGGCGCAGCTCGCCGATCATCTGCGGCAGGCGGTGCAGCGTCTGCGGCCCGAACACCAGGTCGACAAACGGCGCGCGCTCGGTGATCGCCTCGCCCTCCTGGCTGGCGACGCAGCCGCCGACACCGATAATGATTTCGGGGCGCTGCGCCTTCAGCAGCCGCCACTCACCGAGGAGCGAGAACACTTTCTCCTGCGCCTTCTCGCGCACCGAGCAGGTATTCATCAGCAGCACGTCGGCCTCGGCGGGATCGTCGGTGGGCGCCAGGTCGACGCCCGCACGCAGCACGTCCGCCATACGAGCGGAGTCGTACTCGTTCATCTGGCAGCCGAAGGTCTTGATGAAGTAACGGCGGGGCATAGTTCAGGTGAATCGGCGATTTTACGGGCTCGGCGCGGAGGCCGCACGGGGGCAGCCATGAATGTAAAAAAACTCATCTGCTTCATACTGTTGCAGCAGAGGCTCGCCTGACTCTGACCCGGCGAACCGACCTGAGACTCCTTCCCGCCCTCCTCGGGTCCTGGTGTGCGCCTGCGCCGCCCCGCAGGCGGTGCCGCACGCGCCGCCCGGCCGGCGCCGGCCTCGGTGTGCAGCAGAAGCCATGTCAGAACGTCAAGCCGCTGCTGATCACCGACCCGCAGACACAGGCGACACAGCGGCAGATCGAACAGCGGACGGACGGCACAGCGCAGCGCTCATCGCCGCGCAGAGCGACCGTGATGAGCGGCCGCCAACACTCGCGGTGGGGGAGCGTCAGCGCTACGCACGCTTCTAGCCCGCACCGGCGTGGGCCAGTCACTAGAAGGGAATGTCGTCGTCGAACTCTTCGCTGGCGCCCTTGCCGCCGGATTCCTCAGCGAAAGACGGCGCGGGCGCGCTCGCGCCGCGGCTGCTGCCCTCCGCCCCAGCCGGGGCGCCGCCGCCACCGCCGCGGCCGCCGAGCATCTGCAGCTCGTTGCCGACGATCTCGGTGGAGTAGCGCTCGTTGCCCTGCTTGTCCTGCCACTTGCGCGTGCGCAGGCTCCCCTCGATGTAGACCTGCGAACCCTTGCGCAGATACTCGCCGGCGATCTCCGCCAGGCGCCCGAACAGCGCCACGCGGTGCCACTCGGTGCGCTCCTGCTGCTCGCCGGTCTGTTTGTCGCGCCAGCTCTCGCTGGTGGCCACACGCAGGTTGGCGACCTGAGTGCCGGAGGGCATGGCGCGTGTCTCGGGATCCGCGCCGAGATTACCGATCAGGATGACTTTATTGATGCCGCGCGCCATGTGAAAACCCTCGGTAGCCCCTCATTTGCGAGCGGCGAATGTTAAAGCATAGGTTGTCGCCGGCAATGCGGCTAGACGAATTAGCGCCGCGAACCCCGAGATTCGCACCGCGCGGCCGCGCCGCAGCGCAGCCGCGCTCCCCTCAGGGCGCCTTCACCGACAGCTCCGTCCCGCCCTTCAACGGCAGACTCATGGAGCGGAAGCCGTTGGCCGGATCACGCACGAAGGCGAGGTAGTCGGCCTCCGCATTGTCGTTCACGACCAGCGCACCGCGGCGCAGCTGCGGGGCGAGCACCCGCATCACTTCGAGCGCGAGCGATGGCTCGTCCTCGCCCGGCCAGCCGTCGATGAGCGCAAAGTCGACCGGGCCGCCGAGGTCCCGCAGCGTCTGGCGTGCATCCCCGGGACGGATCTCGACGAGCTCCTCGAGGCCGGCCGCGGCGAGGTTGTCGCGCGCGGTGGCGATCTTGGCCGGAACGATCTCGGCACCGATCACGCGCCCGCCGCCGTTGTCGCGCACCGCGGCTGCCAGGTACAGCGCCGAGAACCCCACCGAGGTGGCGAAGTCCACCACCCGGCGAGCGTTCAGCGCCCGGCACAAGAGATAGATGAGCTCGCCCTGGTCCGGCTGGATGGAGAAGCCGAATTGCGCGTACGCGTGCGGATCGTTGCCACCGCTGCCGCGCGGCGCGCCATTCGCAGGCCGCCGGGACTGGTCGAGCATGCGCTCGAGCACCTGCTCGGTGCGCCGGTCGTTGAGCGGACTTGCGGCGGCCGGGGGCCGCTCGAGCACGCCGTCGGCACCCAGCAGAGCCATCAGGTCTTGCCGCGGATCTTGGCCGCGGCCTCTGCGAGGATCGCCGCGATGCGGCTGCGCTCCTCGGCGGAGGCATGCCGGTGTTCGCGCAATGCCTGCTTGAGCTCGTGGCGCGCGGCGTTCACCTCGTGTGAGTCGGCCTCCTCCTCGTCGAAGCCACCGAATACCTCGCGCAGGCGTCCCATCTTGCGGCCGATCTGCTCCAGCTGCGCCAGCATGGCATCGGCTGCCTCGCGGTTCTCCTGCAGGTAGGCGCGGCCGGCGTCGCTGATGCTGTAGAGCTTCTTGGCGCCCTCTGCGGCGACACTGGCGTAATTCATTTCTTCCAGCCACGTGAGGGCCGGGTAGATCATGCCGGGGCTCGGGCTATAGAAGCCGTCCGAGCGCTCTTCCAGCGCCTTGATCAGCTCGTAGCCGTAGCTGGGGCGCTCAGCCAGGAGCGCCAGCAGAACCAGCTGCAGGTCGCCGGAGGCCAGCCTGCGGCCTGCGCGGAACGCGCGCCCGCCCATGCCCATGCCACCCATGAAGCCTGCGGAAAAATGACCGAAGCGCCGCCCGTGGCGGTGCCCCATGTCGAAGCTGCGGTCGTCGCCGAAATCCGGATGTCGGCCGCGGTGATGATGAAAGTGATGACGGTGCATAGGCACCCTCCTATTTGTGTTGACAGATATATCTTAAGATATATTTCCAGATAGTCAAGACTGCCACGGTGCGGCTCGGACCCGACTTGCAGGGCCCTGCCCCCGCCTCCATCTGATAGGCCCCACTTCCATGCGTTGGGTGTCAGCGGACGGCCCGCGTACCATTGTCGGTTCAATGCACGAGATCCGTGTGCGCGGTGCGCGCACCCACAATCTGAAGAATCTGAACCTCGATCTGCCGCGCGAGCAGCTGATCGTGGTCACGGGCCTTTCCGGCTCGGGCAAGTCCTCGCTCACCTTCGACACGCTGTACGCCGAGGGGCAGCGCCGCTACGTCGAGTCGCTGTCGGCCTATGCCCGGCAGTTTCTCTCGACCATGGACAAGCCCGACGTCGACAGCATCGAGGGTCTCTCGCCCGCGATCGCCATCCAGCAGAAGGCGGCCTCGCACAATCCGCGCTCGACCGTGGGCACGGTGACCGAGATCTACGATTACCTGCGCCTGCTGTACGCGCGCGCCGGCATCCCGCGCTGCCCTGATCACGGCACCGACCTCACCGCGCAGACGGTGAGTCAGATGGTCGACCAGGTGCTGAAGCTCCCCGAAGGGACGCCCGCGGCGCTGCTCGCCCCGGTGGTGAGCGAGCGCAAAGGCGAGCACCAGGAGGTGATCGCGGATCTCGCCGCGCAGGGCTTTGTGCGCGTGCGCATCGACGGACGCATTTACGAGATGGAGTCGCTGCCGGCGCTCGATGCCAAGAAGAAGCACACCGTGGAGGCGGTGGTCGATCGCATGCGCGTGCGGCCCGATGGGGCGCAACGCCTCGCCGAGTCGCTCGAGACCGCGCTGCGGCTCGCCAATGGGCTCGCGCGCCTCATTTTTCTTGATGAGCCGCAGCGCGAGCCGCTGACCTTCTCCAGTCGCCACGCCTGTGCGGTGTGCGGTTACAGCGTACCGCCGCTGACGCCGCCGCTGTTCTCGTTCAACAGTCCGAGCGGTGCCTGCCCGAGCTGCGACGGACTCGGCGTGCAGGAGTTCTTCGATCCGCAGCGCGTCGTCGGACATCCGCACCTGTCGCTCGCCGGCGGCGCAGTGCGCGGCTGGGATCGGCGCAACGATCACTACTTCCAGATGATCCAATCGCTCGCCAAGCATTACGGCTTCGACATCGAGATGCCGTGGGACCAGCTGCCCGAGCACGCGCGCCACGTGCTCTTGAACGGCAGCGGCGCTGAGGCGATCGAGTTCAGCTACCGCGAGGGCAGCGGCAAGCGCGCGCGCCGACGCCACGCGTTCGAGGGCATTCTGCCGAATCTCACGCGCCGCTACCGCGAGACCGAGTCACCGATGGTGCGCGAGGAGCTGGCACGCTACCTGGGCGTGCGCCCCTGCCCGGAGTGCCACGGCACGCGCCTCAACCGCGCGGCGCGCTTCGTGTTCGTCGCCGAGCGTGCGCTGCCGGAGGTGGCGCACCTGACCGTCGGCCGCGCGCTCGAGTTCTTCGCCACGCTGAGTCTTGCGGGCTGGCGCGGCGAGGTCGCGGCGAAAATCGTCAAGGGCGTCATCCAGCGGCTGAAGTTCCTGAGCGATGTGGGCCTCGACTACCTGACGCTCGACCGCAGCGCCGAGACCCTCTCGGGAGGTGAGTCGCAGCGCATCCGGCTCGCGAGCCAGGTGGGCTCGGGCCTCACCGGCGTCATGTACATCCTCGATGAGCCCTCCATTGGCCTGCACCAGCGCGACAACCGCCGCCTGCTGACGACGTTGCGGCAGCTGCGCGACCTCGGCAACACCGTGATCGTCGTCGAGCACGATGAGGAGGCGATTCAGGAGGCCGACCACGTCGTCGACCTGGGTCCCGGCGCCGGCGCGCACGGCGGCCAGCTGGTGGCGCAGGGCACCCCGGCGCAGGTTGCCGCCAACCCGGACTCGATCACCGGCCAGTATCTGTCGGGACGGCGGCGCATCGCGCTGCCGACGCTGCGCATGCGCCCCGATCCGGCGCGCGAGCTCACCATCCTCAACGCGCGCGGCAACAACCTGCGCAATGTCAGCGCGCGCATTCCGCTCGGACTGTTCACCTGCGTCACTGGCGTATCCGGCTCGGGCAAGTCGACGCTCATCATCGACACACTCTTCGGACACGTGGCGGCGCGGCTGAACGGCGCGCGCGTGGAGGCCGCGCCCGCCGATGGCGTCAGCGGCCTGGAGCAGATCGACCGCGTGATCGACATCGATCAGAGCCCGATCGGGCGCACGCCGCGCTCCAATCCCGCGACCTACACCGGCCTGTTCGCACCGCTGCGCGAGCTGTTCGCCCAGGTGCCCGAAGCCCGCGCGCGCGGCTACGACGCCGGGCGCTTCAGCTTCAACGTCAAGGGCGGACGCTGCGAGGCGTGTCAGGGAGACGGCGTCATCCGCGTGGAAATGCATTTCCTGCCGGACGTGTACGTGCCCTGTGATGTGTGCAAGGGCGAGCGCTACAACCGCGAGACGCTCGAGATCCGTTACCGCGGCAAGAACATTCACGAAGTGCTGGAGATGACCGTGGAAGAGGCCGCGCGCTTCTTCCAGAATGTGCCGGCGGTCGCCGGCCGGCTGCAGACACTCACCGAGGTCGGCCTGGCGTACGTGAAGCTCGGTCAGAACGCGACCACACTCTCCGGCGGCGAGGCGCAGCGTGTGAAACTGTCGCGCGAACTCGCCAAGCGCGCCACCGGGCGCACGCTCTACATCCTCGATGAGCCCACCACCGGGCTGCACTTCCACGACGTGGCGCAGCTGCTGCAGGTGTTGCATCGCCTGCGTGACCAGGGCAACACCATCGTCGTCATCGAACACAACCTCGACGTCATCAAGACGGCCGACTGGCTCATCGATCTCGGGCCCGAGGGGGGCGAGGGAGGCGGTGAGATCATCGCGACCGGAACCCCGGAGGAGGTGGCCGCTAACGAGCGCTCCTGGACCGGCCGGTACCTGAGGCCGCTGCTCGCGCGCGAACGCGCTTCGCAGGAGGGTGTGGGGTTGGCAGCCGGCCCCGCCCGTGTTGCCGCCGGCGGATCCTAATAGTCTGATCCACAAAGACTTTTAGAGCCCGCATTAAGACAAGCGGGCGACCGTCGTGGGCGCGTCATCTGGACGTGCTAACGCGATTGCAAATGCGAACCGTTCTCATCCATACTGCCTGCCATGGACGCCGTTGTCGCCCCTGCCGGCCTCGCCCTCGACCCAGGCTTCGTGAGCCTTGCAGCGCTGCCGCCGGGCACCTGCGGCCAGGTGGTGGGTGTGGGCTCGAGCACGGCGCCGCTGTCGGCGCTCGAGCGGCGGCTGCTCGAATTCGGCTTCGTTAGCGGCGAGCGCGTCGAGATCCTGGCGGAGGCGCGCCCCGGGCGCGACCCGTTCGTGGTGCGCGTCGGCCAGACCACACTGGCGCTGCGGCGGCGCGAGGCACAGAGCGTCTGGGTCGAGCTCGAGCGCTCCGGGACCGGATCCTCGCCATGAACGCCCCCGCGGCCGCGGCACTGGCCGCGCCGCAGCTGAGCCTCTCGCTCATCGGCGTCCCCAACTGCGGCAAGACCGCTCTCTTCAACCGCCTCACCGGCAGCCGGCAGAAAGTCGCCAACTACCCGGGCGTCACCGTCGAGCGCAAGGAGGGGCGGCTCGTCGGTCCGCGCTCCGGGCGCATCTTCCGCGTCGTCGACCTGCCGGGTGCCTACAGCCTCGAGCCGGCGACCCTCGATGAGGCGATCGCGCGCGACGTAGTGCTCGGGCGTCACGCCAGCGAACCGCCGCCGGACCTTTTGATCTGCGTGGTGGATGCGACCAATCTGCGGCTCAATCTGCGCCTGGTGCTCGAGCTGAAGCGCCTGGGCCGGCCGATGCTGGTGGCGCTCAACATGAGTGATATCGCCACGCAGCGCGGCTACACCCTGGATGTGAAATCACTCGAACGCGCGCTCGGCGTACCGGTGGTGCCGACGGTCGCGGTGCGCGCGGGCGGAGAGCGCGAGCTGGTGCAGGCGATCGACAGCTACGGCTTCGCGGATCGGGCGGTGGCGCGCTCACGGCTCGAGCCGCCGCCATCGGCCACCGCCGCCGACATCGAGGCGACGCAGCGTGAGGTGCGCCGCGTGCTCGATGACTCGGGTTACCGCGTGCCGGCGCGGCAGCGAGCGTTCGCGCGCCTCGATGCCGTGGTACTGCACCCGCTCGCCGGCCCGCTGCTGCTCGGCTCGGTCCTTTTTCTCATGTTCCAGGCGGTGTTCAGCTGGGCCAAGGCGCCGCAGAACCTGATCAATCTCGGCGTGCAGTGGCTCAGCAGCTGGCTCGAGCAGGTCCTGCCGGCCGGACCGTTGCGCGGGCTGCTGCTCGATGGTGTGGTCGCGGGCACGGGCAGCGTGCTGGTGTTTCTGCCGCAGATCCTCATCCTGTTCCTGTTCATCCTCGCGCTGGAGGACAGCGGCTACCTGCCACGCGCGGCCTTCATGCTCGATCGCCTCATGGGACGCGTGGGATTGTCCGGACGCGCATTCATTCCACTCCTGTCGAGCTTCGCCTGCGCGATCCCCGGCATCATGGCGGCGCGCACCATTCCTTCGGCACGCGACCGGCTGGCGACCATCATGATCGCGCCGCTGATGACCTGCTCGGCGCGGCTGCCGGTTTATGCGCTGCTGATCGGCGCCTTCATCCCGCAACGCGCGGTCGGCCCGTTCAACCTGCGCGGGCTGGTGCTGTTCGCGCTCTACCTGGCGGGCGTAGCGAGCGCGCTCGGCGTCGCCTTCGTGCTCAAGCGCACCATGATGCGCGGTGAGTACCGGCCGCTGCTGCTGGAGCTGCCCGAGTACCGCCTGCCGCACCTGCGCAATCTCGCCCTCGGCCTGTGGGAGCGCACCAAGATCTTTCTGACGCGCGTCGGCACCATCATCCTCACGCTCATGGTGGTGCTGTGGTTCCTGGCGAGCTTCCCCGCCCCGCCCGCCGCGGCCAGCGGGCCTGCGATCCAGTACAGCATCGCCGGCATGCTCGGGCACGCGCTCGAGTACCTGTTCGCCCCGCTCGGCTTCAACTGGCAGATCTCGATCGCGCTGGTGCCGGGACTGGCGGCGCGCGAGGTCGCGGTGAGCGCGCTCGGCACCGTGTACGCGATGTCCGGCACCAGCGACGTCGCCAACGCGCTCAGCCCGGTGATCGCGCACAGCTGGAGTGTCGCGACCGGACTGTCGCTGCTCGCCTGGTACGTGTTCGCGCCGCAGTGCCTGTCAACACTCGCCGTGGTCAAGCGCGAAACCAACTCGTGGCGCTACCCGCTGTACATGGCGGCCTACCTGTTCGCGCTCGCCTACGCCGCGGCGTTCCTCACCTATCGCGCGGCCTTGCTGTGCGGAGGCGGCGCGTGAGCCTGCTGCTGCAACAGCTGGCTGTCGGCGTCGTGGTGAGCGCCTGTGCGCTGTTCAGCGCGTGGCGGCTGTCCTCGCTCACGCTGCGCCTCAAGTGGTTGACGCTGCTCGAGCGGGCGCCGCTGCTCGCGCGCAGCGCGTGGCTGCGGCGGCTGCGCCAGCGTACGCTGGCGCGCCAGCTGGATGCCTGCGGTGGCTGCGCCAAGGCGCCTACGCCGGACGCGGCTTCGCCGAATCGAAGACCTGGCGCACTTCGCCGTTGACGATGCGCTCCTGGTAGGTGCCACGGGTGTAGCCGGCGACCACGCGGCGCCAGAAATTCACGGCCACGGCGTTGCGCAGGTATTCGCTGATCTCCCAGCGTCCGGCGAAACGACTCAGGATCAGCTGCACTGCCGTCTGGCCGATGCCGAGGCGGCGCCGTGCGCGTGTCACGAAGAACTCCGCCATGCGGTAGTCGACGCGCGGTGCTGTGCCGCCCGCGAGCGCGCGCTGCACGCGTGCGAAACCCACCGGTTCGCTGCCGCGCACGATGATGAGCGGGTAAGTGTTGGGATCGCCGAACCAGTGCGCAATCTGATCCGGCTCGCGGTGACCGACTTCGCCCAGCGCCGGGAACAGTCCGGTGCCGGGATTGAGGTCATCAAGGTAGTCGCGGTAGACGCTCTGAATCCACAACCGGTCAGCCGGTGCTGCCCGGGCGTCGCGCACACTGACCGAGGCCACAACCATGTCGCGCCATCCCTGAAACGAAAACGGCCCGGACAGCTCGCGCGCGGCGAACCGTCCAGGCCGGGTGTTTTACGCTCGCAGCGTGAAACTTATTGCTTCGGCGGCGCAGAGCTGTCAGCCGGCGGCGGCGTCGCCGGCTGCGCGGCCTGGCCGGCAGCCTGAGCGGCCGAGGCAGCCGAGTCGGCAGCACCAGCGGCAGCGTTGCCGGCGGACTGGGCGGCATTACCCGCGGCGTTCGCGGCGTCGCTGGCAGCCTGGCCCGCGGCCTGGGCGGCGTTGCCCGCGGCGTTCGCGGCGTCGGAAGCAGCCGGAGCAGGAGGAGCTGCAGCCTGATCAGTGCCTGCGGATTCCTGCTTCGCGCAGGCCGTCAGCATCAGCGCGGCAACAATAGCGCTAAGAGCAAGTTTGGTTTTCATCGATCGGTACCCCGAGAGAAGCAAGAGTTGTGTTGATAAGACGGCGACCCGTCCTGGTCGTTCCCCGCGCCCGTTACCAGCACCGCGGGGGCCAAATTCTATATAAGTCCCGGTAGGATTGGAAACGGCACGCCGGTTTACTGTTGTCTGTCCGGGGAGACAGACGCAAGCTGTCGCAACATAAGGGGGGTTGGAATGTCAGCGGTTGTTTCGCAGCAGCTACAGGCGAAGCTCGCAGCCACCTTCGGTTCACACCTTGCAACAGTCTGTGGGCGAACCGCTCAGGCGCTCGATGTTTATGGCTATACCGGTCTCTTGCTGCACGCCGGCGCGCCGCTGCCCGTGTTTGAGGACGATCGCCACTACCCGTTCGAGGCCCATGCGCCCTTCAAGGTGTGGGCGCCGCTTGCGGATGCGCCGGACAGCTTCATCTGGTTCCGGCCCGGCGAGCCGCCGCGGCTGATTCTGGCGCGCGCCGCCGATTACTGGCACAAGCCCGCGGAGGTGCCGACGGGCTACTGGGTGAGCCATTTCGACGTGCGCGTCGTGCCGGATCGCGCCGCAGCGCGCGCCCAGCTGCCCTCGGACCTGTCACAGGCGGCCTACATCGGCGATGCCTTTGCCGAGCTTGGCCGCTGGGGCGTGGGCGCGGTGAATCCGCGCCCGCTGATGCAACGCCTCGATTTTGCCCGTGCCATCAAGACGCCGTACGAGCTCGAGTGCCTGCGCGAGGCCAACCGCCTCGGGGCGCGCGGACACCAGGCGGCGGCGGAGGCGTTCAACCACGCGGCCTCCGAGTTCGAGATCGAGCTCGCCTTCCTCAAGGGATGCGGATTGCGCGAGCAGGAGCTGCCCTACAATCCGATCATCGCGCTCAACGACGGCGGCGCCGTGCTGCACTACCAGCTGCTGCAACGCTCGCCTCCCGCCGAGCGCCTCTCGCTGCTGATCGACGCGGGGGCTGAGTTCGCCGGCTACGCCAGCGACATCACGCGCACCTATGCGCATGCGGATGCGGAGTTCGCCGCGCTCATCGGCCGCATGGATCAGATGCAGCAGACCCTGTGCAAGGCGGTGCGTCCCGGGGTCGACTGGCGCGACGTGCACCTGCAGGCGCATGAGCTCACCGCGCAGCTGCTCAAGGATGCGGACCTGCTGCGCGGCAGCGCCCAGGCAGCGCTCGCTGCCGGTGTGACGCGCGTGTTCCTGCCACATGGCATCGGCCACCTGCTCGGACTCGAGGTGCACGATGTCGGCGGTTTCATGGCCTCCGCCGACGGCGGCGAGATCCCCAGGCCCGAGGATCACCCTTACCTGCGGCTCACGCGCGTGCTCGAGGACGGCTTCGTCGTGACGATGGAGCCGGGGATCTACTTCATTCCGCAGCTGCTCGCGGCCGCCCGCGCCGATGCGCGCGGGCCGCTGATCAACTGGTCACGGGTCGAGGCTCTCACACCCTTCGGCGGAATCCGTATCGAGGACGACCTCGCCGTGAACCCGCAGGGGTGCGAAAATCTGACCCGGGACGCCTTCCGCTCGCTCTAGAACGGCGGGCGCATCTGCCACTTGCCCGAGTCGTCCTTGTAGAAATTCGCCCCGGGGATGTCGTTGTAGAAGCCCGCCGCCATGTTCGCCGAGGCCACCTGCACATCGAACGTGCAGTGCACTCCCTGTCCGGTGGGCTTGTCGCAGGCCTCTTTCTTGAAGAACTTGATGCTCACCGGGTCCGAAACCGTGACCCCGGGCGGATGATTCATCTCGAACAGCATGGCATCCTTCATCTGCGACTCGGACGGCTCGCCGCCCCCCGCTGCTCCGCAGCCTGAAAGTGCCGCAGTCAATACGCCGGCCACTGCCAGCGCCATGAGCCCTCTCTTCATACTGCCTCCCCTGGGGCCTGTGGCCCCTTGGTTATTGTTTCTTTAATGAGACAATCAGGGCTTCTTCGCCAGAATATCGCGGATGTCCTGTAACAGAGCCTCGGTCTTGGTCGGCGGGGGCGGTGCTGCCGCAGCCGCAGGCGCGGGCCGCTTCAGCCGGTTGATGCCCTTGATGACGACGAAGATCGCGAGGGCAATGATGATGAACTCGAAAATGGTCTGGAGGAAAGAACCGTACTTGAGCAGCACAGGCTTGCCCGCCGAGTCAGTGGCGATGCGCAGCGACAGGTCGGTGAAATTGACGCTGCCGAGGATCGGTGACAGCGCCGGCATGACGACGTCGCCGACCAGGGAAGAGACGATCTTGCCGAACGCGGCGCCGATCACGACACCGACCGCGAGGTCGATGACGCTCCCCCTCATTGCAAACTCTTTGAATTCAGAAGCGAGGCTCATGGCGGGTCTCCTCCCCTTAAGCGCCGGTTCGTGGCGCCGGCTTGAGGTCGGAGCCTAACGGAGTGCTTCCAGCCAAGGCAAACCCGTGAACGGGGCCATCGAGTGCCACGCTTACGGTGCAGTCGGCAAGCGTCTGCGGACCGGATACCCGTCCCACGCCCGCTCGGCCGGCCGCCTCCGGCGGATCAGGCGGCGGCGGTCTTCTTCTTGCGCGTGCGCTTCTTGGGAGCGGCTTCCACAGCGGTCTCTTCGGGCGCCGCAGCGGCCTTGGCCTTCGCTTTCGACTTGGCGCGCCGAGTGGTCTTCTTCTTGTCCGCCGGCTCCTCCGCGGCCACCGGCTGCGGCCCGTCGACCAGCTGCATCAGTGCCATCGGCGCGGAATCGCCCGGACGCGGCAGCATGCGCAGGATGCGGGTGTAGCCACCCGGACGCGCCTTGAAGCGCGGACCGAGATCCGCGAACAGCTTCTCGACGATCTGCGCATCGCGCAGGCGTGCAAAAGCGATGCGCCGGTTGGCATCCTGATCGTGTTTGGCGAGGGTGATCAGCGGCTCGACCACGCGCCGCAGCTCCTTGGCTTTCGGCAGCGTCGTGCGGATGGTCTCGTGCCGCAGCAGCGAGACTGACATGTTGCGCATGAGCGCATGGCGGTGCGTACTGTTACGCGACAGCTGTCGCCCGGAGAGATGGTGACGCATAGATCAGACCCTGTTTCTGCAAAACGGGCCGCGCCGGTGGCGCGGCCCGCGTGTCGCTTCAGATGACGTCGCGCTCTTCGTCGTGCTTGAGTCCGGCCGGCGGCCAGCCGTCCAGACGCATGCCGAGCATCAGACCGTGGCTCTGCAGCACTTCCTTGATCTCGGTGAGCGACTTCTTGCCGAGGTTCGGGGTGCGCAGCAGCTCGACCTCGGTGCGCTGCACCAGATCGCCGATGTAGTGAATGTTCTCTGCCTTGAGGCAGTTGGCACTGCGCACGGTGAGCTCGAGCTCATCCACCGGACGCAGCAGGATCGGGTCGAACTGCATCTCCGAGACCTTGGTGGCGGTCTCTTCCTCGCCCTGCAGGTCGACGAACACCGACAGCTGATCCTTGAGGATGCTGCCGGCACGGCGGATCGCCTCCTCAGCGTCGATCGTGCCGTTGGTCTCGATGTCGATCACCAGCTTGTCGAGGTCGGTGCGCTGCTCGACGCGCGCCGCATCGACCGAGTAGGTCACGCGCCGCACCGGCGAGAAGGAGGCATCCAGCTGCAGGCGCCCGATCGGACGGGTCTGCTCCTCGAAGGCCACGCGCGATGCCGCCGGGCGGTAGCCGCGGCCGCGCTCGACGCGCAGCGTCATGGCGAGTTCGCCCGCTTTGGTGAGATTGGCGATCACCAGCTCCGGGTTCACGACTTCGACGTCGTGATCGGTCTGGATGTCGCCGGCGGTCACCGGTCCCGGTCCCTTCTTGTGCAGGCGCAGCTCGGCGGAGTCACGCGCGTGCATCCGCAGCGCGACCGTCTTCAGATTGAGCAGGATGTCGACCACGTCTTCCTGCACGCCCTCGATGCTGGTGTACTCGTGCAGCACGCCATCGATTTCGACCTCGGTGATGGCGCTACCGGGCATGGACGACAGCAGCACGCGGCGCAACGCGTTGCCGAGCGTATGGCCGAAGCCGCGCTCGAACGGCTCGATCACCACGCGCGCCTGGCGCGGGGCCACCGGCTGCACCTTGACCACCCGCGGCCGCAGAAACTCGCTCACTGAACCCTGCATTGCAGTCTCACCTTGCCGGCGAACACCGGCGCAAAAGGAAACACGGCTGGACCGGCTTCAATGGGGGCGCTGCGCCCCGATTGCAAGCCAAGCCAGTTATTTCGAATACAGCTCGACGACCAGGTTCTCGTTGATGTCCGGCAGAATCTCGTCGCGCCCGGGAGCCGACTTGAACACGCCACGGAACTCCTTGTCGTTCACTTCCACCCACTCCGGCAGGCCGACCTGCTGGGCGACGTTGAGTGCGCTCTGGATGCGCAGCTGCTTGCGCGACTTCTCGCGCACCTGAACGATGTCGCCGGCCTTCACCTGATAGGAGGCGATGGTCACCGGCTTCTCATTCACGCTGATGGCCTTGTGACTCACCAGCTGGCGCGCCTCGGCGCGCGTGGCGGCGAAGCCCATGCGGTAGACCACGTTGTCCAGGCGGCTCTCGAGCAACCGCAGCAGGTTCTCGCCGGTGGCACCGGCCTTGCGCGCGGCTTCCTCGTAATAGTTGCCGAACTGCCGCTCGAGCACGCCGTACATGCGCCGCAGCTTCTGTTTCTCGCGCAGCTGCAGGCCGTAGTCGGACAGCCGCTGGCGGCGCTCACTCTTGAGACCGCCGGGAGGCACAGTGAACTTGCACTTGTTCTCCAGGGGTTTCACACCGCTCTTCAGGAACAGATCGGTGCCCTCGCGGCGGGCGAGCTTGCACTTGGGACCTATGTAACGCGCCATAACTTCCTCTTAAACCGTTACACGCGACGCTTCTTCGGCGGACGACACCCGTTGTGCGGGATCGGCGTCACGTCGGAGATGCTGGTGATCTTGAGTCCACAATTGTTGAGTGCCCGCACCGCGGACTCGCGCCCGGGGCCGGGGCCGCCGACGCGCACTTCCACGTTCTTCACGCCGTGCTCCTGCGCGGCCGTGCCGGCCTTCTCGGCCGCCACCTGCGCGGCGAACGGCGTGCTCTTGCGTGAGCCGCGGAAGCCGCAACCACCGGCGGTCGCCCAGGAGAGCGTGTTCCCCTGGCGATCGGTGATGGTGATGATGGTGTTGTTGAAGGACGCGTGTACGTGCGCGATCGCATCGAGCACGTTCTTGCGCGCCTTCTTGGGCTTCTTGGCCGCCGCGGATGCCGCAGCGCCGCCCTGTTGAGTACTTTTCTGCTCAGCCATTCGTTATGCCTTACGCCTTTCCGGGGGGTGCATTCAGCTTCACCGCCTGCTTGCGCGGGCCCTTACGGGTGCGCGCGTTGGTGCGGGTGCGCTGCCCGCGCACCGGGAGTCCGCGGCGGTGACGGATACCACGCCAGGAGCCCAGGTCCATCAGCCGCTTGATGTTCATGGAGACTTCGCGCCGCAGGTCGCCCTCGACCGCGAACTTGGTGACCTGCGAGCGGATCGCATTCACCTCGGTCTCGGTCAGATCCTTGACCTTGGTGGTCGGCTTGACGCCGGCCGCCTCGCAGACCTTGCGGGCACGCGCCTTGCCCACGCCATAGATGTGCGTGAGCCCGATCCACACGTGCTTGTTCATCGGGATATTGATACCGGCGATGCGTGCCATATGTGCCTACCTCAACCCTGACGCTGCTTGTGACGTGGGTCCGTGCAGATGACGTAGACCACGCGGCGGCGGCGCACGATCTTGCAGTTCTTGCAGATCTTCTTGACCGACGGACGTACCTTCATGATTAACCACCTGGACCCGAACGGCCGTAGCCGAGCAGGTTCGCCTTCTTGAGCAAGCCGGGATAGTGATGCGACATCGCGTGTGCGGACAGCTGCGACATGAAGTCCATCACCACCACCACCACGATGAGGAGCGAAGTGCCGCCGAAGCGGAACGGCACGCCGTACCAGGAAATCAGGATCTCGGGGATCAGACACACGGCGGTGACGTACAGCGCACCCCACAGCGTGAGTCGCGTCAGCACCGCATCGATGTACTCGGCGGTCTGCTGTCCCGGGCGGATGCCACGCACGAAGGCGCCGGACTTCTTGAGATTGTCGGCGGTATCGCGCGCATTGAACACCAGCGCGGTATAGAAAAAGCAGAAGAACACGATCAGCACGGCGTAGATCACCAGGTGCAGCGGCTGGCCGTAGCCGAGCGCCGCGGCGATATCCTGCATGGCAGTCCCGAGCCGTCCCTGCGAGCCGGTGCCGGCGAAGGAGGCGAGCGTTGCCGGGAACAGCAGCAGGCTGGAGGCGAAGATCGGCGGGATCACGCCCGACATGTTGATCTTGAACGGCAGGTGACTGCTCTGGCCGGCGTACATGCGCCGCCCCACCTGGCGCTTGGCGTAGTCGACCGGGATGCGCCGCTGGGCGCGCTCCACGAACACGACGAAGTAGGTGACGCCGATCACCAGGCCGAGCAGCGCGAGGGCCACCGGACCGGGCATTTCGCCCGAGCTCACCGCATCGAAGGTGTTGCCGACCGCACCGGGCAGTCCGGCCACGATGCCCGAGAGAATGATCATGGAGATGCCGTTGCCGATGCCGCGCTCGGTGATCTGCTCGCCGAGCCACATCAGGAACAGCGTACCGGTGGTCATGGTGATCGTGGCCGTGAACAGGAACGGCCAACCGGTGACCAGCGTCAGGCCACCCTTCACGAGCGCACCGGCGGCGGCGAATGACTGCACCAGGGCCAGCGCCACCGTGCCGTAGCGGGTGTACTGGGTGATCTTGCGGCGACCCGACTCGCCTTCCTTGCGCAGCTCCATGAGCGAGGGCACCACCATCGACATCATCTGGATGATGATCGAGGCGGAGATGTACGGCATGACGCCCATGGCAAAGATCGACAGGCGCGACAGCGCACCGCCCGAGAACAGGTTGGCGATGCCGAAGATGGTGTTGCTCTTGTCGCCGAAGAAGCGCGCAACTTCCGCCGGATTCACCCCGGGCACCGGGATGAAGGTGCCGATGCGGTAGACGATCAGCGCGCCGATCAGGAACATCAGCCGACTGCGGATCTCGCCGTAGCGGGCGACTTCGCCGAACGCGCTTGCCGGATTGACTGTGGTTGCCATCGGTCCTGTCTTTGAGGCCTGAAGTCTCTAGGCCTCGATCTTGCCGCCGGCGGCCTCGATCGCCGCGCGCGCGCCCTTGGTCGCGGCCACGCCCTTGAGCGTGACCGCCTTCTTGATCTCGCCCGAGAGCACGACCTTGGCGCGCTCGGTGCCTTCCGGCACCACGCCCGCCTTGATGAGCGAGGCCAGGTCCACCACCGCGGCGTCCACCTTGCCGAGCTCGTTCAGGCGCACTTCGGCGCGCGTGCGCTTCATGTCGGAGCGGAAGCCGACCTTGGGCATGCGCCGCTGCAGCGGCATCTGGCCGCCCTCGAAGCCGACCTTGTGGTAGCCGCCCTTGCGGGCGC
>Ga0070761_10000307_pt1 | contig 32494 bp, 26 predicted proteins | sample HubBroMetageREF1_FD_66724 | JGI IMG/M metagenome (GOLD analysis project Ga0070761, IMG submission 66724) | Reference soil microbial communities from the Hubbard Brook experimental Forest, New Hampshire, USA - Hubbard Brook CCASE Soil... | ecosystem: Environmental > Terrestrial > Soil >... | reverse complement strand
TCTGCTATAGATTCGGCGCGCCACTGTTCTACGCCAACGCCAATCGTTTTTCCGAGGAAGTGCGGATGCTGGCCAGTTCGGCGCCGTCGCCACTAAAATGGTTGATCGTTGACGCTGGGGCCATCACGAATGTGGACTTTTCGGCCGCTCGCGTTGTGTGCGAAATTCAAAAGGACCTCGCCGCTCAAGGCACGGGTCTTGTCTTTGCTCACGTTCAGTCCGATCTCAGGCCTGATCTGGATCGCCATCACCTGACCGAAGCCATTGGTCCTACTCGCATCTTTGACACGCTACGCGAAGCCCTTGGCGCCCTTCGGGGCGCGGGCCCGGCTTCGAGTCCCTCAACAGGAAAATAGTTGGTGCCCAAGACGCCTTTGGACTCAAGTCTTGGTAGACGCGCTTACCGTATATCTGGAATCCCGGCCAGAGGCAGATGTCCGGTTACGCGACTGACCAGGCAAGTAGAATTGTATTGCTGGAGGATCACTTCTGAGTTGCCCGTCATCACTCGGGAACAATTGCCAAGGTGCCAGAAGCAACCGCGTCTAGGGTCTTGCCGAATTCCCGTGCCAAGGTAAGATCGCCCAAGGGAGAAGGCCGACCGCGACCATGACTAAAGATGACATTCAGCTCCTCTACGAATTCGACCGCTGGGCGAACAACCGGGTTTTGCAAGCAGCCTCCACTCTCAACGCGGAGGAGTTCACGCGTGATCTCGGCGGCAGCTTCCGTTCTGTGCGCGACACACTCGTGCACATCGTCGGCAGCGAGTGGAGTTGGTTAGCGTGTTGGAAGGAACCGTCCCCCAGCTCCGCGTTCGTCGATGATGTGTGGACGCGGCACGACGCCCGATTTAATCCAAAAGCATTTCCTGACCTCGCTTCGGTGCAGTCAAAGTGGGCGGAAGTCGAGAGCGAACAACTCGACTTTGTGAACCGCGTAACCAACGAATCCTCGGCAAGGATGCTTCCTGTTCGCACCACACAAATCAGTCTGGGGCACCTCATGCAACATTTGGCGAACCATTCCACATACCATCGGGGTCAAGTCGCGCTAATGATGCGGCAGCTCGCCGCCGAGCCGCTCGCCACAGACTTTGCCATGTTTTTGATGGGGAGCCGACGCGAGAGAGCCCACGAACAGTGATTTGCTCGAAGAAGACTTGATAGAGCCGAAAAAACTGGCTGGGCAGCTCCGAACTTGCCAATAACCGCACTAGAAGTTTCGATTTGGGCCGCTATGAGATAAGTCCCGTTTGGTCGACGACTCGGAACTAATCGGGCAAGTCCTGGTAAACGCGATTACCGGAGAAGCGAAGTCCTAGTACGCCGAATGGCTCGGATGGCGATGCGCGTACCCAGTTTTGGATGCGGCGAAAAAACTTTGTTCCTTCAGCATTGCGTTTTGCACCGCTGATTTCCCACCGTTCCGATTTGCCCAAAATCCTCGCCGCCGGGCGACTGCCAAATGATTGATTCTGTTCACCGCAAAATGAAAAGATGTACTGCCCAGAATCAGCTGATTTTGGGCGCGAAGTGGCCACCGGCAATGAGGCATCCAAACCCGCGTTAAGGCGGTTTCAGGCGCGCCTTTGGCGCAACTCTTCGTAGCATGGCGCGATGAATGGATTCAACCTTACTTGATTGCATTGTAGGGTTCAGTGCACAACCATTCTCCTTTGCCGATTTGGTCCTCTCAATTGATTCGGAACATCGCGCCTGGCTGAAAACAAGAATTACTTCAAAGGGCAAACGCATCGTGTTGAGTCTTACGGCGACCCGACGATAATTCGAATGCGATGGGGCTGGAACGCGCTACGAGCAGGTTTCTTCAATACAATGTTCGTGACGCTGTGTAGACTTGGCATGGCAGCTTCTCGGGAGACGAGATGGTCGCAAAGATGAAACCGCGAATTGGCGCCATTATTTTGGCGGCGGGGATGTCCTCGCGAATGGGCGAAGCGAAGCAACTACTCCGCTTGGGCGGGACCACGTTGCTGGATCAGGTAATGCTCAACCTTCGCGGCTCCCGCGTGGACGAGATCGTCTTGGTCCTCGGTCACGAGGCGGAAACAATAAAGCAGACCATCGCGACCAAGAAACTCAAGATAGTGGTCAACGAATCCTATCGCGAGGGCATGGGAACTTCGCTGCGGGCTGGACTCTCCGCATTAGCTCCCGAAGTGGACGCCGCGTTGATCGTTCTAGCGGACCAGCCGTTCGTTCGCTCTACAACTTTCGATCAAATTATCGACCATTACCGGGAGAGCAACGCGCAAATTGTGATCCCTATATTCAAGGGCTTTCGCGGTAACCCAGTTCTGCTAGACCGCTCCGTCTTTCCAGAAGTCATGGCTCTGACCGGAGACATTGGCTGCCGCGCTATTTTCGGGAATCACCTGGACGGGATTGCCAAGGTGCCGGTGGAAGACGTTGGAATTCTTCTCGACCTCGACAGTAAAGACGACGTTGCGCGTTTGCAGGATTTCCGCCACGGCACCACGGGTGACAGCTCCGCAGTGGAAGCAGCCGATCTGGTGGGCAGAGAGATTGCGGGCGACGACCAGCCGTCTCAGGGTCCAGAACTCACCATCGTCGGCAGGGATCCCGTTGCTATCGCGCTCGCGAAAATCGGGAAGCTCCTGCGATTCGGAGTTACCGTCGTGGATCCTTTTCTGAAATCTTCTGATTTGCCGGACGCTGATAGGTTCCTTTATTCCCTGGACTTTTCAATGTTGCCGGCCGCGTCCACTCGATATGTGGTGGTGGCCAGCCGCGGACAGTTCGATGAAGAGGCGGTCGAGCAAGCGTTGCACTCGAATAGCACTTATATCGCGCTGGTCGCCAACAAGAAACGAGCGCAAGAGATTCGCCGTAGCTTGGAGCTGAAGGGCGCGCCAGCTGAGAAATTGGCGAAGGTGCACGCCCCGGCCGGACTATCCATCGGGGCGGAAACTCCGGAGGAGATCGCTCTCAGCATCATGGCCGAAATAGTTTCGGAAATTCGCAGTGGTGGCGGCAGTAAATCCGCGGCTAGTTCGTAGGAATGCGAATCGGGAAGCCTGCGGTTCTGGATCAGCGAGACGTGTCTGTCTCGCACTGGTGAATTACCCTGTCGGCGGCGGTGCTTTCCGAAGCTGGGTTTGATTCCTTCAGTGCTTTAACGCTTCCGCCCCGCCGCAATGCCACCATTTGACTCACGATGCTCAGCGCGATCTCCTCCGGCGTTGCCGCACCCAGGTCGAGACCTGCCGGCGCCCAGACCATCTCCACTTTTTCCGGCGCTATTCCAGTGGCAAGCAGATAATCGAGCACGAGTCTGGAGCGATGCCGGCTGGCGACGAGTGCAACGTAGGCCGCATTGCCTTCCAACGCCTTCTGTAGCCAGACGTGGTCCTGCTTGTGCAGCGTCGCGATGACCACGAACGTTCGGGGCGTGATCGGCGTCTCTGTGAGATCGAAGTCTCCGGTCACCAGATGATCGGCGTGGGGAAACGATTCGCGGTCCGCTGCCGGATCATTGACCGTGACCGAAAAATTCATCAAGTGGGCGATGTTGGCCAGCACTTCCGCAATTCGCCCGTGGCCCACGACTAGCAGCTCGGGCCGCGGGAGGATGGGCTCGATATACACATCCATTTTCCCTCCACAGGGCATCCCCACGCCCAATAGCTCGTCCGTCATATCCAAGGTGATTAGCTCTGGCCTTTCCATCTCGATGCATTTGAGCGCTTCGTTTCTCACCGCGCTCTCCGCGCAGCCGCCGCCCACCCAGCCCAACGCGATCTTGCCCTGCGCGTCTATGATGGCTTTTGAGCCTTGTTTAGCGGACGAAGAGCCCTCCACGCGCACGATCGTGGCGATCGCAAATGATTTCCCTTGCGCGGCAAGTGCAGAGGCGACGGAATAAAATTCAGAGGACATAGTCCATCACGTATCATATTCTCGCATATCGTGCATTTCAACGCAGGCGACGGATCCCAATTTGTACAGCGAACAAATCCGCGAACACTATGCCAACCCACGAAATGCGGGGAGTATTGCCGACCCGTCCGGCAAGGCCATCGTCAAAAGCCCGGTGGACAGTGACACCGTACTGATCACGCTGCGGATTGAAAATGATGTGCTTCAGGATGTGAGATTCAAGTGCATGGGGTGCGCCGTGGCCATCGCTTGTTCATCGGTAGCGACAGAATTGGTGCGGGGCAAGCCCGTCCACGAGGCCTATGGGATAAGCAAGCAGGCTGTCGCGGATGCTCTAGGTGGCATTCCTGAGTACAAGATGCAATGCAGTAATCTCGCGCCGGAAGCGATCCGCAAGGCCATAGACGATTGGCGTCTTGCGCGGAGAAGCGAATCCGAAAAGACGCCGTAATCGCCAAGCTAAGGGTCACTTGCCGGACCGTTTACGTTTGCTTAAATCATGGACCGTGCAAACTGGGATGTAGTATCCTCACCGAGTCACATGGGGATTTCATCTGATTTCGTCCCTGTTTTGGGAACCAAACGCCCTTCTCGCAGAAATCTATCCGTTACAACTCTTTTCCGCGGCACCCATTCGAGGTGATAGCCAAACATGATTCCAGCATCCTTTGAATATCTTCGGCCAAAAACACTTCCCGAAGCCATCGGTTTGCTGCAACAGTATGGCGACGACGCCAAAATCCTGAGTGGCGGACAAAGCCTGATTCCCATGATGAAGCTCCGGCTGGCAAGGCCCGGCTATCTCGTGGACATCAATCGCATCACCGGCCTCGCGCACATCAAGGAAGAAGGCGGCTATCTAAAGATCGGCGGGCTCACCCGCGAAGCCGAGCTGGAAGCTTCTCCGCTAGTGCGTGCAAAATATCCGATCATCATTGATACGGCTCACGTGATCGCCGATCCCCAGGTGCGAAATCTGGCGACGGTCGGAGGAAATCTCGCGCACGGTGATCCGGCCAACGATCATCCAGCGACCATGGTAGCGCTGGGCGCTGAAGTGGTTGCGACCGGAGCGAAAGGCGAGAGAGTAATACCCATTGAGGATTTCTTCCTTTCCCTGTTTAGCACCGCCCTCCAGCACGATGAAATCCTCACCGAAATTCGCATTCCGATTCCGCCGCCCCGCAGCGGAGGCGCCTATTTAAAGCTGGAGCGCAAAGTCGGGGATTTCGCCACGGCCGCCGTGGCCGCCCAGCTCACTCTGGACGATAAAGGCGCCTGCCAAAAAGTAGGCATCGGTCTGACCAACGTCGGTCCTACGCCGGTGAAAGCCAGAAAGGCGGAAGACTTTCTGCGCGGCAAGAAGCTTGACGAAGCAAACATTGCACAAGCAGCGCAATTCGCAGCCGACGAAGCGGATCCGAGCGCCGATTTGCGCGGCCCCGTGGAATATAAAAAGGGTCTGGTGAAAGAACTAGCTAAGAGGGCACTCACGCGCGCTCTGCAGCGCGCCGGCAAGTAGTAAGTAGCAATTTCCAGAGAGATCGGGGGAAATTCCATGGCAAAAAAGCGGACGGTTCACGTGAAAGTGAATGGCCGGGAGCGCGAGGCCAACGTAGAGCCGCGCACTCTGCTGGTGCACTTCATACGCGATCATCTGGGCTTAACCGGCACGCACGTCGGCTGCGACACCAGTAATTGCGGCGCTTGCACCATTGTCTTGGACGGCAAGAACATCAAATCCTGCACCATGTTTGCCGTGCAGGCCGACGGCGCTGAACTTCTCACTGTCGAAGGGCTCATCCAAGGCGGTCAGTGGCACCCTCTGCAAGATGGTTTTAAACAAGAACACGGGCTGCAATGCGGATTCTGCACTCCCGGCATGTTGATGTCCTCTTACGCTCTGCTGCAAAGAAATCCTCAGCCGACCGAAGAAGAAATCCGTTGGGGTATCTCCGGCAATCTGTGCCGTTGTACTGGCTATCAGAACATCGTGAAAGCAGTTCAGTTCGCCGTCGGCAAAGCGGCGGCAGGAGCGGCCAAGTGATCACCAAAACGACTCCCGAAGTGGGTGGCATGGGCCATCCCATCAAGCGCAAGGAAGATGCCCGCTTCATTCAGGGCAAGGGCAACTACGTGGACGACGTCCACCTGCCCGGCATGGTCTTTGGACACATGGTGCGTAGTCCGTACGCGCACGCTCGGCTCAAGTCCATCAACACGGAGAAAGCCAAGAAACTTCCCGGCGTGCTGGCCATCATCACCGGTGAAGACCTCGCCAAGGCCAATCTCGCCTGGATGCCCACCCTGTTCTTCGACAAACAGATGGTGCTGGCCACCGGCAAAGTACTCTTTCAATCACAGGAAGTAGCTTTCGTCGTCGCTGAAGATCAGTACACCGCCGCCGACGCGGCCGAATTGGTGGAAGTCGAATACGAGGAGCTGCCCGTGTTGGTGGACCCTCACAAGGCCACGGATCCGGATGCGCCGATCCTCCGCGAAGACCGCGAAGAAAAATCCAATCACATTTTTCATTGGGAAGTCGGCGATCGAGCCGCCACAGACAAAGATTTTCAGAGCGCTCCGGTGAAGGCCACCGTGCATGCGATCTCCCAGCGCTGCCATCCCGCGCCGCTTGAGACCTGTGGGTGCGTCGCCGATTACAACAAGGCCACCGAAAAGCTGACGATATACCTCACTTCGCAAGCGCCGCACGCGCACCGCACTCTTTTCTCCATCGTGGGCGGAATACCGGAGCAGAATATTCGCGTCGTCTCTCCGGATATTGGCGGCGGCTTCGGCAACAAAGTGCCCATTTATCCGGGATACGTTTGCGCAGTGGTAGCGTCGTTAACGCTCGGCGTCCCCGTGAAATGGATTGAGACCCGCTCCGAAAATCTGCAATCCACCGGCTTCGCTCGCGATTACCACATGACGGCGGAGATCGCCGCCGATCAGAACGGCAAAGTGAAAGCTCTGCGCGTGAAAACACTGGCCGATCACGGCGCCTTCAACGCCGCGGCGCAACCTACTAAATTCCCCGCGGGATTGTTCAGCGTTTGCACCGGCTCCTACGATTTCGCCAACTCCTTCTGCGAAGTAGATGGCGTGTACACGAACAAAGCGCCCGGCGGAATCGCCTATCGCTGCTCGTTCCGCATCACCGAAGCCGCTTACCTGATCGAGCGAGCGATTGATGTCCTCGCCGCACAGCTGAAAATGGATCCGGCGGAATTCCGGCGCAAGAATTTTATTCAGCCGGACCAGTTCCCCTACAAAACTCCTCTTGGCTGGACGTATGACAGCGGCAACTACGAAGGCGCGCTAAATAAGGCGTTGGAGATGGTCGGATACAAAGAGCTGCGCAAAGAGCAGGAAGAAAAACGCAAGAAGGGTGAGCTGATGGGCATCGGAATTTCCAGCTTCACGGAAGCCGTCGGCGCCGGCCCTGCTCACACTTTCGATATTGCCGGCATTAAGATGTTCGACAGCGCCGAGATCCGAGTTCACCCCACCGGAAAAGCGATTTGCCGCATGGGCACCAAGAGCCAGGGACAAGGCCACGAAACCACCTATGCTCAGATCGTCGCGCAGGAGCTGGGAATCCCGGCTGCCGACGTAATCATTGAGGAGGGCGATACCGATACTGCTCCCTACGGACTGGGAACCTATGCCAGCCGCAGCACTCCCACGTCCGGCGCGGCAACGGCCATGGCCGCGCGGAAAATTCGCGACAAAGCGAAAAAGATCGCCGCCCATTTGCTCGAATGCAGCGAGGAAGATTTGGAATGGCAAACTGGCAAGTTCTTCGTGAAGGGAGCGCCCAGCAAATCCAAGACCATTCAGGAAATTGCCTTTGCCGCTTACACTAATATTCCCGAGGGGCTCGAGGCCGGACTCGAAGCGGTCAACTATTACGATCCGCCAAACCTTACCTTTCCGTTCGGAACTTATATCTGCGTAACGGATATTGACAAAGGCACGGGCGAGATCAAAGTTCGCCGTTTCGTGGCGGTGGACGACTGCGGAAACGTCATCAATCCCATGATCGTCGAAGGTCAAATCCATGGCGGCTTGACCGAAGGGCTGGCCATCGCGTTCATGCAGCTGATTGACTACGACGAAAGCGGCAACGTGCAAGGTGGCACGTTCATGGATTACCTGATCCCCACGGCAGTCGAGACGCCGCACTGGGAAACGGGCAGCACTTGCACGCCATCGCCGCACCATCCCTTCGGCGCGAAGGGCGTGGGCGAATCGCCCAACGTCGGCTCTCCGGCTGCCTTCGTCAACTCGGTTGTGGATGCGCTGTCTCATCTGGGCGTGAAGCACATCGACATGCCCATAACTCCGTGGAAAGTTTGGAATATCTTGAAAGAAAAAGGCGTGGTGAACTGAGGCATGGCTCTGCAAATCCAAAAGACTTTCCAAGTAAACGAGCCGCTGGAAAAAGTGTGGAGCTTGCTAAGCGATCCCAGGAAAGTGGCTGCGTGCGTGCCCGGCGCGCAAATCACCGAGCAAGTGGACGAAAAAACCTACAAGGGCGCGATCAGCGTGAAAGTGGGCCCCAGCGTCACTGATTACAAAGGTGAAGTGCAGATCGTCCGCCTCGACAACCAAAACCACGAAATCGAAATCTTGGGCAAGGGGCAGGACGTCCGCGGTCGCGGCAGCGCGTCTATGAAAATGACGGGCAAGCTCCGGGCGCTCGATAGCGGTGGCACGGAGGTCACCAGCACTTCCGAATTGAACGTAGTAGGCATGCTGGCGCAGATGGGCTCGCGCGTCATCAGCGAAGTCTCCAACATCATGTTCGGCGAGTTTGTGAAGAATTTCCAAGCCCGCCTCGCGCAGCCTGAAGGTGCTCCCGACCCGACCGCGCAGGCAGCGCCTGCCAAACCGATCAGCGCTACCTCGGTGGCGTGGCAAGCCGCCAAAGGTGTGTTTCGCCGCGATTCCTGAAGCATGAGTGAGCGCCCGCGAATGCATAATGAAGATGCTGCAATTTGACTTGAACCCCTCATGACGGCCTCTCCAAAAGCTCCCGACGATAAAGGAATCACCGACGTAGATAATCTCGCGCAGAGGTTCGAGGGGCTGGGCTACGTCACCGACCGCGCCCTCGCCACTGCCGTCTACCTCGTCACCAAATTGCGCAAGCCGCTGCTGATCGAAGGACACGCCGGCCTCGGAAAGACCGAAGTGGCTAAGACGCTCGCGGCGATGTTGGGAGCCCGCCTGATTCGCCTGCAGTGCTATGAAGGCCTGGACGTCAACTCTGCCGTGTACGAATGGAATTACCAAAAGCAATTGCTGGCGATCAAGATCGAGGAAAAAACCGAGCAGACGGTCGAAGAGAAGGAAAAGCACATTTTCAGCAGGGAATTTCTTCTGGAGCGGCCTTTGCTTCAGTCCATTCTCGCGGAAGATGCTTCACCGGTTCTGCTGATTGACGAAATTGACCGCGCCGATGAGGCCTTCGAGGCGTTTCTGCTCGAGTTGCTCTCCGATTTTCAAATCACCGTCCCGGAGATGGGCACCATCAAGGCCAAATATGTGCCATTCGTTATCCTGACCTCCAACCGAACACGGGAATTGAGCGACGCGCTGAAGCGGCGCTGCTTTTACCACTGGATTGACTATCCCAGTTTTGAAAAAGAGATGAGAATTGTCCGCGCGCGGCTGCCCGGGATCGCGGAAGAGCTTGGCGAGCAGGTCGTCCGCTTCGTTCACGCCGTGCGCCGATTGGATCTCATCAAGCCTCCCGGCGTGACCGAAACTTTGGATTGCGCCCAGTCCGCGATGACCTTGGGAAAACAGCGGCTGGACGTACAGGCGGTCGAGGAAACATTGGGCTGCGTGGTGAAATCGCAGGAAGACAGCGCGAAGCTCAAGGCGGCGGGCATCGAAAAAATGCTTTCGTAGTTTCGCTCCTTGATTGCGATTTTTGCCCGCGAGTTGGAATAGCCAAGTCGGCGCGAGATGGATGGTTACAATGCTGCACGAAGAACGCGATCGCTCCGCGGCGTCCATCATCGAATTTTGCCGTTTTGCGCGCGACAATGGTTTGTCCATCGGCGTGCAGCAGACCTTGGACGCGGTGGAAGTTGCGAAAACGATCGGCGCCGCCGATCGTGAGGAATTGGCGTTTGCTTTGCGCGCCGTGCTCACTTCGTCGAAAGAAGAGTGGGACCGGTTTAACGAGCTCTTCGAAATATTTTGGAGCACTTCGCAGCGCGCGCAGGGGTCTCCGTTAGAAGAAAGCAAAGAAGCCCGTTTCCGCACACACCGGCCGCAAGCCAGTTCACGGGCGTTGCTGGCGCAGTCTCCGAACGAAGCTTCCTCCGCGGACCGCGAAGGCAAGGACGTATCCGGCGCCAGCGCGCAGCAGCGCCTGCAGTCCGTGGACCTGTCTGACGTGCCGGGCGACGACCTTGCCGCGCTGGAGCAAATCTCGGCACGCCTGTTCCGCAAGATGAGCCTGCGGCTTTCTCGACGACGCCACATCCAGAATCTCGCCGATCGCGTGGACGTGCGCCGGACCATCCGGCGCAGCATTCCTCGCGGTGGTGATCCGATTGATTTGGCCTTCCATGGGAAAAAGCCGCGCAAGCAGCGCCTGGTGATTTTCCTGGACGTCAGCGGTTCCATGAATTCCTACAGTTTATTTCTGGTGCGATTTGCCTATGCCCTGCAAAAATACTTCCGCAATGTGCATACGTTTCTCTTCAGCACCAACGTGGTCGAAATCTCCGACCTGCTGCGGAATCGTGAGCTGTCCGTTGCTCTGCGAGGGCTTTCAGGAAGAGCCGCGGGCTGGGCAGGCGGCACCAAAATAGGCGAGTCACTCAAGGAATTCAACCTGCGCCACGGCGGAAAATTGCTTTCCCGCAACACGGTGTTCATAATTCTCAGTGATGGCTGGGATACAGGAGAGCCCACGGCGCTGGCCGCCGAACTTCGCAAAATCAGACGCCGCGTGCAAAAGCTGATATGGCTGAATCCGCTCCTGGGCCTGGAAGAATATGCCCCGGTCACGCGGGGCATGAGCGCCGCGCTGCCTTGCGTCAACGTATTTGCCGCGGCGCACAATTTGCAGAGCCTGCTGGCTCTGGAACGCTATCTGTAGCGCCCGGGAAGGTGATCCGAAATGTTTGATCAATTCCTCAGCAAAGCCGAGGAGCTGCTGGCGAAAGACCAGCCGTTCGCGGTCGCCGTGGTGGTGCGCTACCAGGCGCCCATCTCTGGAAAACCCGGAAACAAAGCGATTATCTTCCCCGACGGCAAAATGTGGGGCTGGATTGGCGGCGGTTGCGCCCAGCCCGTGGTGGTGAAAGAAGCGCTGAAGGCGTTGGCAGACGGTCAAGCTCGGCTGATTCGCATCAGTCCTTCCTCGTCTCCAGAGGAGGGCATCGTGGATTACGCCATGACCTGCCACAGCGGCGGCACGCTGGACATTTTCATCGAGCCGGTCTTGCCTAGACCGCACATATTGATTCTGGGCCGCTCTCCCGTTGCTGTGGCCTTGGCAAAACTTGCCTCCACGACGAACTACGCAGTGTCTGTCGCCGCTCCCAGCGCGGAGCGAGAGTATTTTCCCGATGCCGGCCTCGTGCAATCCGACCTGGATTTGAGCCAACTGAAGATCACGCAGCAGACTTTCATTGTGGTTTCCACGCAAGGAGAGTACGACGAAGAAGCGCTGGAAAAAGCGCTCGGGACCAGTGCCGCGTACATAGCGTTTGTAGCCAGCAAAGCAAAGGCAGGCAAAGTTCTGGAATCCTTGCGAGGTCAAGGAGTGGCGGACCGGAGGCTGAGCCAGGTCCGTTCGCCGGCCGGGCTCGACATCCGCGCAGCCTCCCCCGAGGAAATCGCGGTCAGCATTCTCGCCGAGATCATTCAGGTGCATGGAACGAAAGCCGCAGCACCGAAAGCCAAGGCGGTCTGGCCGGTGTTGAGCCAAGAAGCCAAAGATCCGATTTGCGGAATGTCCGTGGATGTAGCCTCCGCAAAGCACAAATCGGAGTTCCGCGGAAATTCGTTCTACTTCTGCTGCGCCGGCTGCAAGCAGAAATTCGATAAACAGCCCGACAAGTACGCGGCGGTGATCGCAGGGTGACGGAGTCAACCACGCGCTTTTCCCTCTGAATGTCGAATTGTCGGATGCCCAGAATCATGTGTTTGTGGGCAAGAAATTTTGAGGATTTGGAATCAATCGGCTCAGCGACTTACGAGCTAAACATTTAGAGGGTTATTGGGCAACGTCGAGAAAAGTCAATGCCACTTTGCCGGTTTGGCATTCCGTAGGCGCGTGGAGTCTTTGTGGCGAAATCCTAGCCGCCATCGTTCCCCGTTGCGGTTCACCGTCATGCTCTACCGTACTAAATGTCCCGAAAACCGCTCGGCGTAAGAGATCGTACGTAGTTCACATTGTGGAGATTATCGAAGTCCCGGTCGTAGTCTCCAAAATTAATGCTTTGGGGACGGAAGGCTGTGAGCGCACAGATGCCTTACCCTGTTGATGACGGAACATCGTTCCGCAGCTTTGCAGTCTCCAATTCAAGCATTTCGGAGGTGGCTGAAACACCGAGGGTACGGTAAAGCTTTGCGATGTCAGAACCGCTGGCCAAAATTATGTGGGTACCCTTCCTAGTCACCTTACAATGCTTTAGATCCGCCATTTTCTCCCGGATATTGTTTCTGAGCGCCAGGAGCAAGGCGTGATTTTCGCGGAGCTGATGCAAGTGAGAAAATTGCGCCTGGCTGTCCACGAGGGTTAAAATTTAGCATCGTTGTTGATGATTTCTTAGGCTAGCGGGATTGAAAACCACCCTCCCCGCCATCCATCATTGGCCTGCCGCCGCACACGCCCCAATCGCCCCTTGAAATTGCATCTTCAACATTTCTGCTTTCTCTTCCGTTCGCACCCGCACCCACGCGCCGGAAGTCTTAAGCTGCTCCACGTTAGCGATGGGCCCCCGTTTTTCGTTGAACACCATGTCCTGGTCCACCACGTTCACCGTTTTGTTTCCGTCCGCGGATTGCAGGGACACCACATAGTAGTCGCCCGCCTCGATCCCCGGACGATCGCCCTGTCCTGCGTGCACCGCTTCGACGGTGACCTTCCTTGCGTCCATCGTAGCCAGCGAGACCTCAAAGCGGTGCGTCTCGATGTAAATCAGCTGCCGGGCCGCGGTCCCTTCCTGCATTTGGTTCCAAACAACCGTGCAGCCATCAAAGTTGATCGGCGCCACGGAGATCGTCGTGGTCACTTCGCCAAAATGCGGCACGGTGTGTTTCCAGCGGTCGGTATGCTCGATCGAAAACTCCCGCGCCAGATCCTTCAGAAACCGGGAAATTCGCGACGGCTGCGTGTCTTGTGGCAGCAACGCACCAGGCGCGGGGTGCGCTTGTGTGGCGGAGCCGTTGACCCCGAGCAGCATCAGCGTAAAAACCAGCGCGCTCTCGAACCAATACCGATGTTTGTGCATCGCCGGCGTTTCCCTCAAAGCTGAAGAATGTGGCGCATGAAGCCGAACCTCACGCCGTCGCAAATTATCCTCCCAATCGCGCCCGCAGAACCATACCTTTCACTTTCCTTCGCCTCTCGAACCCACCGACCACGCCACCGCAGCCACCCTGTACCGGTACCTCTAGCGTGCGAGTACTGCGGTAATCGGTACTTGGCTAGACGCTACACTCCGAGTACGCTTCCTTCGGCATCCGAGCAACAATCACCCGGCAGCCAAACGCAAGAAGTCCAGGAGCTGCGCACGGCCGTTTCGTCACATTCTTCTTGCACGGAACGTCTCGCTGTAGCACGATTCCGACCTCGGCGCCCAGCCGGGACCGGTTCTTTTCCCGTCTGATCAGACGGTTGCTCGCTTCGCCGAACTTGTTCGGCTGCTGTCAGGATTTTCGAGCGAGGGGAATTGGGAGGGCCAAATGAATAGAACCGCGCGATTCTCTTTGCTCCTCGCCAGCGTAGGGACTGTTTCTCTTCTTGCCGGCTCTGCGTCCGCCAATACCGCCACCGTCCGCTGCGTTTCGCGACAAGAGCAGATCTCTGTCTATGATTCGCTAAGCACGCGCGGCGTCGAAGCCAAACTGAAGTGCGGCGAGGAAGTCGAAATAATTGGCCGCGTGCAGGACTACGTAAAGATTCGCGCGCAAAATGGCGTCGAAGGCTACGTGCCAGCTACTTCGTTCGCAGGCCTCACAACTTCCGCAAACCATCCGGACGCGTCTCCCAGCGTTGCCTCGGATCAGGCCGCCTCGGTCAATGCAATTCCGGCGCAAAACTCTGCAGCGAAAAAGCAAACTTCCAGCGCGCCTGTCGCACCGTCCGACACCTTTGCGGAAATGAATCCAGCTGCCGATCCACCGCCGCTGGCGGATACACCGGCCAAACCAACCGCCGGCGCGCCGGCGAATCATCCTGCGGCTACCAACACAACTTCTTCTTCACCGGCGAAACCCGCCGCCAACGGCGACGACATGCCCCCTGCGCAACCGGAGTACGAGAGCGCGGACCCCGCCTGCCAGAATTATTTTTCCGCCTACGGCCTCGCGCCCAGCCAGGTGAAATGGATCGCGCAAAATCGCAGAAAACTTTTCGCCAACGTTTGCCCCGCGCCCGATATTTCGAAAGTGGACTACGTGATCATTTTCACTCACGATGTGGACTTCTTCAGCGCCACCATGCCCACACCGGTTCACCAGGTGGAAGGATTCTCGGATTTCAAGGCCATGACCGCCATGGACCCGCAGCTGATGTCCGCATCCGACGCGGACAAGGCCCACCGCCAATACGTCTGGATCTTTCACTTCGCCCCAGGCGCTTTCGATCCGGCCAGTTTCTCTCCGCGCCGCCGCTACCAATTCTCCACGGTCGAATCCAGCGCGCTAGGATCGAAAGCCGGCCTCAAGACGGTCGAAGACGCGTTCCGCTTCGTATCCACCGCAAGCCACTAAGACTCAACCATGATTACAGGCGGCACACCGTCAGCGTTTCACGAACTTTTCTTCGCAGTTTTTCCTGATGTGACCGGTCCGCCGATCTTGTTCAGCGTGTCCAGCGCGCGCGATTTGTAAGGGCTGTTCAACGAAATCACTTCCGTCAGCACCACGCGCGCCTCCGGAATCCGCTGCATTTTCGCCAGCGTGAATCCCAGCCGGTACTGATTCTGCGCGTAACTGAACGTATCGGACTTCAGCAGCGGCGCAGCCTGCTTGAACGCGTCAATCGCCTGCGGATTGCGATTCTTGTTCACGTTCACTTCGCCCAGCGACGAATACGCCAAGCCTTTCTGCAGCGCGACCTGATTCTGCCATTGCGCGTCGTCCACGTTGTCCGGTTTCTTGGCTTGCGCCAGCAGTTCCAGCGCATGCTGGGCGTACGTCCCGGCTTTATCGAGGTGCGCCGTGTCGTTGCACCAGGTGTCCGCCAGCAAAATCAGCATCGAAATGTCATCCGGATTCGAGGTCAACAAATTCTGCGCCGCCGCCAGCATCTTCGGCGAGTTCTGTGCTTGCTGATAAGCGATCGCGGTTTGCTCGCGCGCGCTCACCGTGTAAGTAGATTCCGGAAATGTCGCGGCGTAGCCTTCCAGCAGCGCGGCGCGCGCGCTGGCGTCAGTGGCCTTATACGCGGCGTTCAGCAGCGCGTATTGCACGTAGCCCACATCGCCCTCCACGTTTTTCAAAACGATTTCGCGTTGCGCGTTCCAGGCATCCGCGGCAGTGCCCTCGGGCGGCGGCCCCGATTTATATCGCTTTATAATGTCTGCGACTTTCTGGCAAGCGTCGAAAAGCTTCTTGCTGTCGCCCTGCTCTTCGGCGGCGTGCACCATAATCACCGCCGTGGAAAAATTATCGGGATCGAGCGCCAGCACTTTGTCGCCGTACTCATAAACTTTCGCGTAATTCTTTTGCGCCAGGTACGTTTGCACGTACAGCTGGTCGCCCAGCAGCTCCAGGTCGCCCTTGCCGTAATCCGCCATGAATTTGTCCAGCAGTGCGACCTTGTCCGGCCCGTCCGGCGCGGCATAAATGTCCGTCAGCGCCTTGTCCTCGGGCGTGCCCGCCGCCACCGAAACGCTCTTGCCGATCTGCGCCGTCGCGCTGCCCGCCGCGACCATCATCAATATCACGCCCATCGCCGCGCACACCATCAAACGTCGCATGCCGCACCTCCGTTGAAACATTCCGGCCCGCAAATTTTTCGCCCCGCTAACCTTCGCGCGGATTAGGCCGCCAGCCCAAGGATCTCCAACGCGCGCATCTTAGTCGAACCGCGCCCTGCGCGACAATCTTTTCATTGCTGTGCTGTCGTCTACATCCGAAGCGCCGTCATCCTGAGGAGCGCAGCGATGAAGGATCCCTCTTCGGTGTCCCGTGCCTGCCGCAGCCGCAGAGAGATCCTTCGCTTCGCTCAGGATGACGGCCGCATTGCGGCGTCAAGCCATTGACGATTCGACCGTTTCGGTGGAGGATTCTCTGTCGCGTAATCACGCAAAAAGAGGAGCACGATGCCCGCAGCCACATCCTTCGAAAAAGTAGAACACGAAAAACTCAGCTCGCACATTTCCCGCCAGATGATGAGCGGCCAAGACGCCACGCTCGCCCGCATTTTCATCGCGCGCGGAGGCATCGTGCCCCGCCACTCCCACCGCAGCGAACAGTTTTCGCTCATCATCTCCGGCGCGCTTAAATTTTTCTTCGACGATGGCGAAACCACGGTGGTGCACGCCGGCGAAATTCTCCTGATCCCCGCCCACGTTCCGCATAAGGCCGAAGCCCTGGAAGACACCGTGGACATTGATTTTTTCGCCCCGCGCCGCGAAGACTGGATCAACAAAACGGACAACTACCTCCGCAACGACCCGCAACTCAAAAAGGACTGACGTCATGGACCTCGGACTCAAAGGACGCGTCGCCATCGTGGCGGCGGCCAGCAAAGGACTGGGCCGCGCCATCGCTGCCGAACTCGCGAACGAAGGCTGCGAGGTAGCGATCTGCGCGCGCACTGCAGCCGACTTGGAACGCACCGCGCAGGAAATCGGCTCGGCTGCCGGCCGCGATATCTTCTGGCGTGCGCTCGACGTAACCGACGCTGACGGCGTACGCGATTTCGTTGCCGCCGTGGAACAGAAATTCGGCCACATCGACATCTGCGTCACCAATACCGGCGGCCCTCCCTCCAAAAAATTCATGGAAATCACCCTCGACGAATGGCGCACCGCCGTCAATCTCGTCCTGCTCAGCAGCGTCTATTTCGCCCGCGAGGTTCTGCCGCGCATGCAGCGCCGCCGTTGGGGCCGCTTGCTGACCATCACCTCCATATCCGTGAAGCAACCGATTGATGGCCTGATGCTATCTAATTCTCTGCGAGCCGGCGTCGCGGGCATGGCCAAGACGCTGGCGAATGAATTCGGAGCCGATGGCATCACTGTCAACAACGTCTGTCCCGGCTACACGCTTACCGACCGCTTGACCGAGCTTTTCGAAAAGCGCGCGCAAGATGCGGGCGTCGCCTACGAGCAAGTTCTGAAGCAATCCACCGCCAACGTGCCGATCGGGCGCTTTGCGCGTCCGGATGAACTGGCCGCGCTGGTCGCCTTTCTAGCATCGGAGCGCGCCAGTTCGATCAACGGCACCACCATCGCGGTGGACGGCGGCAGCACGAAAGGGCTTCTATAAATTGACCTGCAGCAGAATTGTGGAACACACCAATCCCGTAGCGCGTTATATACTATTCACTTTTGTCGCGATCTTTGCATCGTCTTGAGCTAGAGGAGAAACGAATGACTCAGATTTTCGGACGTTTTCGTCCGCTTGTGCCCGCTGCCTGCTGCGCCCTGTTTTTGTCGCTCGCGTTGTTGATCCCCGCGCGCGGACGCGCCGATGAACCCTACGCGCGCAGCCGCGATTATGATTTGCAAAATGTGAAGACGCATCTGTGGTTCGACACCGACCAGCGCAAAGTCCGCGGCGAAGTCACCCACACCATCGCCATGCTGCGCGACGACGTCACCCAGATCCAGTTCGATTCCGTCGAACTGAAAATCGCCACGGTCACGCTCGACGGCAAGGACGCGAAATTTTCCAACACGGATACAGCGCTGATCGTCCCGCTGTCCGGCCCTTCCCGCCACGGCGAACATCACGAAGTTTTCATCCGCTACGAAGGCCAGCCGAAAAAGGGCCTGTACTTCGTCCTCCCCGATAAAAATTATCCCAATCGCCCGAAAGAAGTCTGGACCCAGGGCGAAGCCGAAGACACGCGCTACTACATCCCCATTTACGATTACCCGAACGCTCGCACCACGTCCGAAATGATTCTCACCGTGCCATCCACTTGGCTCACCGTTTCCAATGGCAGCCTGGTCGGCGTCAAAGATGAAGCCGACGGCACCAAAACCTGGGACTGGAAGCAGACCGAACCGCTCTCCACATATCTGATCACCGCGGTAGCCGGCGAATTCGTCGAGAAGAAGGACATCTGGCGCGGCATTCCTGTGCGCTACGTCGTCCCGCGCGGCCAGGAAGACACCATCGATCCCACTTTCTCCCGCACGCGCCAAATGCTCGATCTCTTTTCAGACAAGCTCGGCGTCCCATATCCCTGGACGCAATACGCGCAAACTTCGGTGAACGATTTCGTTGAAGGCGGCATGGAAAATACCAGCGCCACCACGCTTACCACGCGCGGCCTCGTCGCTCCCGGCCTCGTGCCCGAACTCCGCCGCGGTTCCGATGATCTCGACTCGCACGAACTCGCGCACCAATGGTTCGGCGATCTGGTCACTTGCCGCGATTGGGCCAACATCTGGCTCAACGAAGGCTTCGCCACTTATTTCGAACATTATTGGGCCGAGCAGCGTTATGGCGCCGATGAAGCCGCCTACGAATTCTGGCGCGATCAAGCCGGCTGGTTCCGGCAGAAGCGCCTGTATCCCGTGCCAATCGTCACGCGCAATTTCACCGATAGCATCGAGTACGCCGGGAACGTGTACGACAAAGGCGGCTGGGTGCTGAAAATGCTCCGCACCAAGCTCGGCGACGACGATTTTTTCCGTGGCCTACATTCCTACCTGGAAACCAATCGCGGACAAAATGTCGTCACCGCCGACCTGGAAAAAGCGATTGATCATTCCACCTCGACGAATGTTGACCATTTCTTTCATCAGTGGATTTGGCGGGCCGGTGCGCCGAAATATGAAGTCAGCTACACCTACGACGCGGCCGCGCATCAAGTGAAACTGAACGTCAAGCAAACGCAGAAAGTCGAAGGCGCGGTGGATTTGTTCGACATGCCCGTCGAAATCGAAATCGCCACCGTCGGCGGACGCAAGACGTCCACAATCCAGGTGAGCCAGGCCGACGAAACTTTCACGCTGCCCGCCGAGAGCGTCCCGCAAATGGTGCTGTTCGATAAGGGCGACAATATTTTGAAATCGCTCGAGTTCAAGAAAGACGCTGCCGCGCTCATCTATCAATTGAAAAATGCCGAGACCGTACCGGACCGCGCCGATGCCGCCCTCGCGCTCGGTGCCATCAAGGACAATTCGGATGTCGTCGCGGCTCTCGGCAACGCCGCGCAGCACGATCCTTTCTGGGGCATCCGCGCTGAATCGTTGAGAGCTTTGGGAAAAATTGGCGGCTCGCCGGCCGAGAAACAAATTCTTACCGCCCTGAACGATCCCAAGCCTTGGGTTCGTCAGGTTGCGGCGCAAGAACTCGGCGGTTTCACCGACGACGCGTCGCTCGGACCGCAGCTCACCGAAATTGCCACGAACGATAAAGCCTATCGCGTCCGGGCGGCTGCGCTGAACGCGCTCGGTGAAATCAAAGCGCCCAATGCGTACGACGTGTTGACCGCCGCGGTGAAACTCGATTCGCCCGACGACACTCTGCGCAACGGCGCGCTCGAAGGGCTCGGCTCCCTCGCCGACGATCGCTCCGTCCCGCTGCTGCTGGAATGGTCCGCGCTCGGCAAGCCTTTCGAAACGCGCGGCGCCGCGATTGGCGCAGTCGCCGGTCTGGACACAAGAAACAAAACCATCACGAAGACGCTAATTTCGTATTTGCAGGAACCCTACATTGACATCAAATACGCCGCGCTATTTGCGGTCACCAAACGCGGAGACCCCGACGCCATCGCCCCGCTAGAAGCCATGCTCAAATCCGGCGACCTGAGTCTGGGCGCCGCGCCGTACATCGAAATGCAAATCGACGCGCTCAAAGCCAAAGCCGCGGGCAAACCCCCTGCCGGTCCCGGCACCGCGAATGCTGCGGGCGCCGGCGCAGGTGCAAACGCAGGTGCAGGTACGGGAACAGCTGCGGGATCAGGTAGCGGCGCGGGAGCAGGCCAAGGCGCAAGTTCGAATCAGCCACCGTCGTCAGCAGCAACCATGTCGGACAACACTCTGGACGCGCTGAAAAAACTGCAGCAAGAAATGGACGAGGTAAACGCGGTCCTGGCAAAAATCGAATCGCAGCTAAGCTCGACGAAGCAAAAGTAAACAGAACGCAAATTTATAGGGAGTGCGGCGGCTTATGAATCGCGCTGCAGCGCGATTCATCCTGAGATCCCGCAGTGCGGGATCGAAGGGCCGCCGCTTTCACTCAGCGAGGCTCGCCTCGCGAACCAAACACAAACGTAGGCAAGCGCGTTCGACGTTGCAGTTGAAGTTGCCGTAGTAACGCCGGCGTCCCGCCAGCTCTGTCGCAGTTGAGTCTGACTTTGTAGCGGCCGCCTGCCTCTTGGGCGGCCGTCTTTGAAGTTGCCTCTGACTTCGTAGCGGCGCACTTCAGTGCACCATCCGCGTTACGGCAACAACCGACGCCACGTTGAACTTATACGAAAAAGCATCGTACGTGTCATCCCGAACGTAGTCCCGCGCTTTTTGTTTCTCGTCCCGACCCGCAGTCGCGGGACGCAGAGAGGGATCTGGTTTCTGAGGAAGCGCCAAGAATTTTAGGGGCAGGCGCGCGTCCCGCGCACCCCTCACTCCGCCAACAAAATCCTCAAATCCCGCAAATTATTCCCGGTGGGCCCAGTCACCACCGCATCCCCCAACCGCGCGAAAAAACCATGCGCATCACACCGCCGCAAGAACTCCCCAGGCTCCATCCCCGCCGCCCGCGCCCGCGCCAAACTCTCGCCATCCGCCACCGCCCCCGCCGCAGGGCTGTTCCCGTCCACGCCGTCCGTCCCAGCGCTCAAAACGGCGATCTTCTTCCCCGCGATTTTCGGCACACACGCCAACACAAACGCCGAATTCCGCCCGCCGACTCCGTCACCCGTCACCGGGCTGCTCACCTCTCCCCCGGCAAAAATCGCCACGCGCCGCTGCGGATTCTCTTTCTTCAGAATTTCCAGCTGCGCCAGCAAATGCTCCGCAGCCTTTTCCAACGGCCAATTATCCGTTTCGGTATCCACCATGCAGGAAAATCCTTCGCCCTCGCAACAATGATGCGCCGCATGCATCAAATCATGCTCCCGCAGCAAAATCTCAAATCGCGCCCGCGCAAACGCCGCATCGCCATCCTTGGGAGTCTCACGCAATCCACGCCGCTCGGTCATTCCACGCAACGAAGCCGGCAATTTCGCCAGCAATCCATATTTCCGCACGATCCGCTCGGTGTCGTCCACCGTCGTCGGGTCCGCCACAGTAGGCCCGGAAGCCAGCGCGGACTCATGCCCGTCCGGCACATCGCTTATCGCAAAAGTTATTTTCATTGCCCGCGGCGCGGCCGCCGCGAGCCGCCCGCCCTTGGTTGCCGAAAGATGCTTGCGCACCACATTGATCTCTTCGATTGGCGCACCGCAGGTAACCAGCGCGGAATATAGCTGCTGAATATCCTCGAGCGTCACGCCAGGTTCCAGCGGCTGCTCCACCAATGCCGACCCGCCGCCCGAAATCAGAAAAAATACCAGCGTTCGTTCGTCGCAACGCGCTAAGCGCTCCAGAATCGCCTTGCCCGCCGCAAAACTTTCCACCGTAGGCAAAGGATGCCCGCCCACAAACGTTCTCCAACCAGGCGGCGGCAATGAAGGAGGCGCAGGAACCACAAGGATGCCGTCAGGAGGAAATTCTGGCGTCAAGATTTCGTGCAAACCCCGCGCCATAGCCAGCGCAGCCTTGCCGAACGCAATGGCGACTATCTCGCGGAAGCCGCGCAGGTCAGTGTCGGAAGAGCCGCCAGCAGAAATCAGCGAGCCGCGCCGGTCCAGTTTTCGCCCCAGCGCCGCGGGAATATCAATCGCCGCCAGCGTATGCCGAAAAACGTGTTCAGCCGTTTTCTTCACGGCGTTATTTTAAACCCAAAGCATCCGCGTTCAACGCATTCGGCGGCCGCCGCCCTTCAAAAAGCGCCACCACATTCTCCGCCGCCATCACCGCCATCTTCGTGCGCGTGTCCAAAGACGCGCTCGCAATATGCGGCGCCAAAATCACATCGCGCCGCGTCAAAAGCGCCGGATGCACCAGCGGTTCATGCTCGTACACATCCAGCGCAGCCCCCGCGATTTGTTTATTCTCCAGCGCTTCCGCCAAAGCCTCCTCGTCCACCACCGGCCCTCGCGATGTATTCACCAGATACGCCGTGTGCTTCATTTTTCCGAGATTCTCGTGCGAAATCAGATGCCGCGTATCCGGCAGCAGCGGCACGTGCAGGCTGATAAAATCCGCTTCGCGGAACAACGTGTCGCGATCCACAAATTCCGCATGCAGCTCGCGCTCCACGTGTTCGTGCGCCCGCACCGCGTCGCTATAAATCACGCGCATGTTAAATCCCAACGCGCGCCGCGCCACGCCGCGCCCAATCCGCCCAAATCCCAGCACGCCCAAAGTTTTTCCCCACACGTCGCCGCCCACCAATTGATCCAGGTCCCAACCGGGCCACGTTCCGCTGCGCATCCACGCGTCGCCCTCCAGCAGCCGCCGCCCGATGGCCATCAGTAAAGTCCACGCAAAATCCGCGGTGGTATCGTCGAGCACTCCCGGCGTGTGCGTCGCCGCCACTTTGTGCCGAGTGCACGCCGCTACGTCTATATTGTCGTACCCCACCGAAACCGTCGCCGCGATCCGCAATTTCGGCGCCGCCGTCAGCAGCTCCTCGTCCACTTTCTCGGTGAGCAGGCACACCAACCCTTCCTTGTCCGCCACGCGCTTCAACAACTCGTCGCGCGTGATGCGTTCCGGCGGCGTCCAGTAATCCACCTCAAAATGTTGGTCCAGTACAGCCCGCGCCGCCGGAAAAAGCGGTCGCGTCGAGAGTATTTTCGGTTTGGTCAACGCATCCCTCGCAAATAATCCCCGCGCAGAATTTGTAACATATACTGCCAAATTAGCAAACGCGTCGAAAGCGCCCGCGCCCATGCGCCCGCGCCGCCGCGACGAGTCATATTAATGTTGGAGGGAGAAAGACTCATGACGCATCTACGAAGAACCATCGTACTTCTATTTTTCAGCTGCTGCATCGCTCCGCTAGCCACGGGCCAAGTCACTTTCAAAGTAAAAATTCAATCCACGCCCATGGAGCGCCAACTACTGTTCACCAAACTCAACGAACGCGCCGCAACTCACCATATCCAGTTCGTCCTGGTCGAATCCGGCTTCGACTACCGCGTTGCCTACGGCGTTGCCGGCCCGGTCGTGACTCCCTACGGCCCCGCTGCCCCCAGCGCCTCGGTCACAAAAGTTTTCGACCCCGCCGGCGCCGAACTCTTCACCTTCGCACGCGACGGCCGCTGGACGCCAGACGCCGCCGCCAACGCTACCGCCAAAGAAATCATCAAACGTATAAGAAAACTCCGCGGCATCTGATAACACCACCGCGCGCCCAGTCCCCACTCGTTGACGCCCATCGTCGCACACGGCTATAGTGACCGTGAGAGCGCGCACGATTCCGTTTCCGTGTAAGCTCCACACGCCCATGGATCCGCAACTACTGCAAGCCCTGAAAACGACCCTCGGCCCCGAAGCCGTCCTCCATCGGCCCGAGGAACTGATGCTCTACGAATACGACGGCTCCGTCGAAATCGCCCGTCCCAACTGCGTCGTCTTCCCCCGCACTACCGCCGATGTCTTAGCCATCGTAAAACTAGCCAACCAATATCAAACTCCGTTAGTCGGCCGCGGCGCCGGCACAGGGCTTTCCGGCGGCGCACTCTCCCGCAAAGGCGGCATCCTAACAGTTTTTTCGCGCATGAATCGCATCCTGGAAATTGACATCGAAAATCAGCGCGCCACGGTCCAGCCCGGTGTAGTGAACTCCGATCTCAGCGCCGCCGTGACCCACGCCGGCCTTCATTTCGCGCCCGATCCTTCCAGCCAGAAAGCCTGCACCATCGGCGGCAACGTCTCCGAAAATTCCGGCGGCCCGCACACGCTCGCTTACGGCGTCACCACCAATCACGTGCTATCGCTCGAAGCCATTCTCCCCACCGGCGAACTCATCCGTATCGGCAGCCCCGCGCTCGATTCCCCGGGTTACGATCTCCTCGGCCTGTTCGTCGGCTCCGAAGGCACGCTGGCGCTGATCACCGAAATCACCGTGAAACTCACGCGCCTCCCCGAAGCCGTAAAAACTCTTCTCGCGATTTTCGAAACTCTCGACGACGCCACCGAAACCGTCGTGGACATCACCGCGCGCGGCATCACTCCCGCCGCCTGCGAAATGCTCGACGGCTGGACTCTGCGCGCCGTCGAAGCCTACGTGCACGCAGGATTTCCTCTCGATTGCGCCGCCGTGCTATTGCTCGAAGTGGATGGCATCAACGAAACGGTGCTGCAACACGCCGAAGAAGTTGCCGACATTTGCCGCGCCCATCACGCCCGCGAAGTCCGCGTGGCCCGCGACACGCGCGAACGCGACCTGCTCTGGAAAGGCCGCAAAAACGCGTTCGGCGCCGTCGGCCGCCTCTCGCCCACCTATTACGTGCAGGACGGCGTGATCCCCCGCACCAAACTTCCAGCCACTCTCCGCCGCATCAACGAGATCGGCGTGAAGTACGGCTTCCAGATCGGCAATATTTTTCACGCGGGCGATGGCAATCTCCACCCGCTGATTCTTTTCGACGCGCGCGACGAAGCGCAGTTCCATGGCGTTGTCGCCGCTGCCGACGAAATCATTCAGTACTGCATCGAAATGGGAGGCTCCATTACAGGCGAACACGGCGTGGGCATGGAAAAAGATCGCCTGATGCCGCTGCTCTTCAGCGAAGCGGAACTGGACGTGATGCGCCGTGTGCGCGATGCCTTCAATCCGCAAGGCCTGCTGAATCCCGAGAAAATTTTCCCGTCGAAAAAAGGCTGCGGCGAAATTCACGTCCGCCCGCTGCCCGTGGTCGGCGCGTCAAACGCATAACATGAACGCCTCCGCCATCAGCGCCAGCGTCACCTCGCGCCTCAACGAAATTGTCGGCGCCGCAAATGTCGCGAGCGATTTTGTGCAACTCGCCACTTACGAAATTGACCGCAAGCTGCCCGCAGCCGCCGTGCGCCCCGCGACCTGCGAAGAAGTAGCCGAAATCGTAAAATTTGCCGCGGCAGAAAAATTGGCGCTCGTGGCCACCGGCGCGCGCACAAAATTGGGCATCGGCTACGCGCCCAGCCGCTACGATCTCGCCCTCGATATGACGCGCCTCAACAAAGTGATCGCCTACGATCCTGGCGACCTCACTCTCAGCGTCGAAGCCGGTGTGCCCCTCGCAAAACTCGCGCAAGTTCTCGCCGAGCATCGCCAATTCTTGCCACTTGCGCTTCCCTTCTCGGCGCACACCACAGTCGGCGGCGCCGTCGCCTCCGGCGTGGACTCCCCGCTGCGCCAATACTACGGCACCGCGCGCGATTTTCTGCTGGGCATGGAATTTGTCACCGGCGAAGGCGTCGCGGCGAAAAGCGGCGGCCGCGTGGTGAAAAATGTCACTGGCTACGACATCCACAAATTAATGATCGGCGCTCTCGGCACCCTCGGCGTAATCACCCGCGTAAATTTCAAAACTTTTCCGATGCCGCTCGGCACCCACGGCTTCGTTGCGCGATTCCCCACTCCCGGAAGCGCCCTGGACATGCGCCATCGTATCGCGCAGTCAGCGCTCACGCCGCTGACGATGGAAATCACCAGCCCGCGCGTAGCCGAACTTTTCGCCAGCGACGCGGCCTTGCGTTACGAGCGCGCGCCCATGCTGCCGAACGTAATTTCCAGCAGCGAATGGGCTCTCTCGACCGGCTACGCCGGCAACGACCGCGTGCGCGATCGAATCGCGAAAGATTTGCAGCGCATGGCCGAACAATCCGCCGCCACGGGATTCACCATCCTGGGCGAAAACCTGCCGCCCGCTTGGGCTCGCAAGCGCGAATTCATCCCCATCGCACTCGCATCCTCGCCGGCGACCACCATCGTGAAAATCAGCGTGCTGCCGATGCGCATCAAAGACGCGCTGGCCGCCGCGCAAAAATTCGCCGAAAGCAACAACCTGCGTTGGGCCGCCATGGCCCGCGGCGTCGGCATAATTTACTTCGCGATTCTCCCCGGCGACCACACCGAAGATTGCCGCCAGCACGTCGCCACCGCCGCCAGCGCCACGCAGGAAGCCTGCGCAAAACTAGCAGGCCACGCCACCATCCCTTGGGCCCCCGCCGAATGGAAAAGCACGCTGCAAATCTGGGGCCCGCAGCGCCCCGATTTCGCCCAAATGCAAAAAGTAAAAGCCGTCTTCGATCCGCAAAAAACCCTAAGCCCCGGCCGCTTCGTAGGAGGCATCTAAAATCATGGCGTCCACGTCTCCTCCTGCGGGCCCGCCGCAAAGCTCACCACCCATCGTTGAACGTGTCGCTCACTCTGTCGCTCACGAAGAAGCCCAGCGCGAATTCCAACTCACGCTCAGCGGCTTCTCCGCAATCGACAAGCCCGAATACGAAGACTATTCCCGCTGCGTGCACTGCGGCCTCTGCGCCAATAATTGCCCCACCTATCGCCTGTGGGGACGCGAAGCCGATTCGCCCCGCGGGCGCATTAAGCAAATGGCCCTCGTGGATCAAGGGCGCCTGGAACTGGGCGAATCATTCGTCCTGCACATTGATCGCTGCCTGAACTGCCGCAACTGCGAAACCGTCTGCCCCTCTGGCGTCGAATACGGAAAAATTCTCGAGCTCACCCGCGCGCAGATCGAACAAAAATACAAACGGCCGCTCGCCTCACGCATCGCCCGCGATTTCGTCTATCGCCGCTTGCTTCCCTACCCCGCCAGAATCGCCGCCGCCGGCCGCGCGCTGAAAATCTATCAGCGGTCGGGACTCGCAGCCGTAGCCCGCGCCACAGGAATCCTCCGCCTGCTCGGCCTGCAAGACCGCGAAAAACTACTCCCGCGCATCGATTCCGATTTTTTCTTCAGCGAGCTCGGCAAGACGTTCCCAGCGAAAGGCCAGCGCCGCGCCCGCGTAGCATTTTTCGCCGGATGCATCGCGCAAGTCACTTTCAGCGATCTAAATCGCGCCACCATCCGCGTCCTGCAAGCCAACGGCTGCGAAGTAGTCGTCCCCGCATCGCAAACCTGCTGCGGCGCGCTAGCAGCCCATGCCGGGGTGCGCGACACCGCCCGCGGCCTCGCGCGCAAAAATCTCGATGCGTTCCTCTCCGATGATTTCGACGCCATTATCACCAACGCGGCCGGCTGCGGCTCCACTCTGAAGGAATACGCGCATCTCTTCAACGCGGACAACACCTCGCACTCCCGCGCGCAAAATTTTTCCGCGAAAATGCGCGACATCAGCGAATTTCTGGTGGATCTCGGCGTCACCGCCCCGCTGCGCCCGCTCCCCATGCGCGTCACCTATCAGGATTCCTGCCACCTCGTCCACGGCCAGAAAATCCGCGAAGCTCCGCGCCAGCTGCTCCGCGCCATCCCCATCCTCGATTTCGTAGAAATGCCCCTCGCCGACCAATGCTGCGGCTCCGCCGGCGTGTACAACGTCACCGAAACCACAACCGCGCTGGAGCTCCTCGACCGCAAAATGGACAGCGTGCAACAAACCAATGCCCAAATCATCGCCACCGCCAACCCCGGCTGCATCCTGCAACTCCGCGCTGGTGCCGCCCTGCGAGGCACCAATCAAGAAGTCCTGCACGTCGTCGAACTTCTCGACCGCGCCCTAGCCTAGCCCAATATGGAGTGCGGCGGCTTGTGAATCGCGCTGCAGCGCGATTCATCCTTCGATCCCGCAGTGCGGGATCGAAGGGCTGCGCCCCAGCTTGCCACGACGTCATCCCTTCCAAGACTTGTAGCGGCGGTTCGCGAACCGCCCGCGCCGTGGGAACGCCGCGCTCGATCTTCGGGGCACACGCGATCCTGCGCACGCGAAACAAACCGGATTGATCAAAAAGGGATCTTGCGGGCGGAGCGTGGGGGGAATTTTCCGCCCGCAAGCTGAGGCTGACCTACTGGGGGCCGTGCAAACTCGAACGCGTGCCGCTTACTCCTCCGGCGCTGCTGGAGGCGCACCCGGTCCGCCGCGAAACGCCCCGCGCGGCGCGGCCTTGGCGACGGTGTAATCCGTCGGCACCTGGAACAAACTCGCCGCCGGCTCCGTCCGCGCGATGCTGGTCATCTGAAAAGTAGTCTCGCCCGAACGCGGATCGCTGCGCTTGGTCATCACCACCATCTGCAAATCAGCTGAGTACCAGCGCTCCGTGACGATCACCAGCGGTTTCGCGTTCCCAATCTGTCCCGCGGGAATCGTGCGCGTGTAGCGCGTGCCCTCAGCCGTCACGCCGCCGATGGTCTGCGTGCCCAGCGAAGTCGTTACCGTTTCCTTGTCCGCCGCGTCCGCGCCCGGGCCGCCCGAGTGCGCCTTCCGCGTGAACTCCGCCTGGTTGGGAGGCGGCGGCATCAGCCGCGCGGTTTTCGTATCCGCCTCGAGAATGTAACGCGTGCCCGCGACCGGATCGTTGACGAACGTCACATGCGGCGCCGTCTGTCCCGCCACGGCCATCGGACCAAACGCCGGCACAGTCATATCGCGCCGCGTGCGCCCCTGGCCATCGCGCGCAATCGTGCCGGTGGAGGTGTGCTTGATCTGGTTTCCATCGGCCAGAGTCTCCGTCGATTCCGTCGTGAAGCTCGCGCTGAATGGCGCGCCCGTCACGACCTTGTCGCCCAGTCCCGCTTCGAAACCCAAGAAGCGGATCTCGTCGCGCCCCGGCCCGTGCCCGAACCCGTGGCCTGGAGGCGGCGGAGGTGGCGCTGACGCCGCATCCTGCGCTTGCAACCCGGCGCCGGCCAGCAGCAGAATCATCGCCACTCCCGCCATCGCAAACAACTTCGCCTTGTGCCTCATCTCAAACTCCTCCGAGAAATAATTCGTGGCTCTAAAAATCCGTATCAGAATCGGAGTTCGCATTAGACTGCGCCACCAGCCGAATCGCTTGCGGCGTCCCGTCCTGGCTGATCACCATGTCCGCCGTCACCTGATCCCTCAGGCCCATTCCCTCCACCGGCAATCCATAAGAAGCCAGCGCGGCGCGCGGCAGCACCACGCGCACCACCGCTCCGCCCTCGAGTCCCGATGGATCGTATGCATACGGCAGCGGTATATACGCGGTGGAATATTCGGTGTCGTCGGTCTCAGCCGCCTGCGCTGAATTGCCAGTCGCCTGCGCGTGACTCACGCCCGGTCGCGTGTTGCTATCCGGCGCGGCAGTGGAAGTTTTCGTCGCGGCCGAATGATCCAGCGCTATGGTGACAGCCTGAGAAGAATTCTGCGCCGAATTCACGCCCGTCGGCGTCGCCAAATGTTGCCGGTGCAAGGAAAGCCCCAGCGCCAGCAACACCGCTGCCGCAATGCCAAACGCCGCCAGCTGCCAGCGCACTCCGCGCGAAGCCGTCGCCGATTTTCCCCGCCGAAATTCCTGCACCAGCAAAGTTTCCAGTCGCGGCGGCGCCTGCGCGTCCGCCGATTCCTCCGCCAGTTGCCGCAACGAAAAAGACAGCGACTCCATTTCCGTCAGCTGCGCGGCGCAATCGCTGCACGATTCCGCATGCGCCAGCGCGCGCTCGCACAGCGCGTCACCGTCGGCGCCGGGCCGGTCCAGCTCGTGCAGCACTTCCCGAAATTGCATGCAGTCCATGTGATTCGTCCTGTTCACTTCTGTGAAAATGTCCTTGCCGGGGTCCTCTTTCATTCGCCCACCGCCGATGCGCGCCGCACCGGTTGCGCGTCGCGCAATTTTTCCACCAAAATGGCCCGCGCGCGGTGCAGCCGTGAACGCACCGTGCCCACAGGGCAATCCAGCGCCGCCGCCGCTTCCTCATAACTCAATTCATCCAGCTCGCACAGCACCACTACCTCACGATAATTTTCCGGCAGCGTGGCAATCGCCTGCCGCACCCGCGTCACATTTTCCAGCGCTGCGAAGTCGTCGCGATGCAGCAAGTATGCGCTAACGCCCGCGCCATTCCCGTTTCCGTTTCCGTTCAAATGCCCGTTCCCGTTTCCATTACCAGACGTCCCGTTTTTCCCGCCCACGCGCCCCGCATTGCTCCGCGCCATCATCGCATCCAGCTCGTCAGCCGATTCCGGCAGCGGCACCGAATTCCGTTCCTGTTCCCAGCGACGCCGCAAATGATTCCGCGCGACGCCAAAAAGAAACCCGCCCAGCGTCCCTCGCGCAGGATCAAACCGCTTGGCGTCGCGAATCAAAGTCATGAAAACCTCTTGCGTCACATCCTCCGCGATCGCCGCGTTCCCGCTCATGTGCAGCGCAAAGCGGTATATCGCCGGATGCTTCCGCCGATACAGCAGCGTGAACGCAGCCTCGTCTCCGGCCACCATCCGCCGGAGCAGCAGCCCCTCATCTATGGTTTCCATGCCCCTATTCATCTCAGACGATTGGACGGCCCGGCGTAACTCTCGTTACATATTCCGCCCCAGCCCCAGGAAAGTTCCAGGAAATTGCGCCGCGCCCGGCCCCATATGGACTGCGGCGGCTCGTGAATCCCGCCGCAGCGGGATTCATCCTGAGAACCGGCGGTGCCGGTTCGAAGGGCTGGCCCTGCGGCGCGATTCATCCTTCGATCCCGCCGTGCGCGATCGAAGGGCCTCTCCCATCCATTGCGGCGATTATACCCCTTACTGACAAGTGACGGCCTCCCCACGCTCCCCCGCCCACCCCGAACAATCCCCTCCTTGACCAAATCCCCCCCTTTCAATAACGTAGGGGCGGGCAAACGGCCATTTTTGCCCCAGCCGACAAACGCCGCTGCCGACGGACTGCGGCTAATCCACAATCCCAGGGCCGCGCACGAACCACGGAGGAATCGCCATCATGCAGGAATTCGATCCGCATGTCTTAGAAGAGAAGCCCATCCCGCCGCCGGAAGATTTCAGCAAGAAAGCTCATGTCGGCTCGCTCGAGGAATACCGCGAAATGTACGCCGCCGCGCAAGCCGATCCCGCTGCCTTCTGGGGCGAACAGGCGAAACTTCTCCACTGGTTCGAAGCCCCCAAAAAAGTCTTGGAATGGAATCCTCCCCACGCCAAATGGTTCCTCGGCGGCAAGCTGAACGTCGCCTATAACTGCCTCGACCGCCATCTGGAAAAGAACTCGAACAAGCCCGCGCTGATGTGGGAAGGCGAAGACGGCTCGACCATTCAGTACACCTTCGCCGAGCTGCACGAACGCGTCTGCAAATTCGCCAACGTCCTGGGCTCGCTTGGCGTCAAGCCCGGCGATTGCGTCGCCATCTACATGCCCATGGTGCCGGAGTTGCCCATCGCCATGCTCGCCTGCGCGCGCGTAGGTGCCGTGCACTCCGTGGTCTTCGGCGGTTTCAGCGCCATCGCTCTCTCCGACCGCATCGCCGACTGCAAAGCCAAACTCCTGATCACCGCCGACGGCGGCTTCCGCCGCGGAAAAATCGTTCCGCTAAAAGAAACTGCCGACGCCGCCCTGAAAAATTGCCCCACCATCGAAAAATCCATCGTCGTGCAACGCACCAACGCGGAAGTCGGCTGGAAAGAAGGCCGCGACCTCTGGTGGCACGACCTGGAAGAAAAAGCCGCCAAGGATCATATCGCCCCGCCCTTTGATTCCGAACATCCGCTCTACATTCTCTACACCAGCGGTACCACCGGGAAACCCAAAGGCGTGCTGCACACTTCCGGCGGCTATCTGCTCCAATGCACCTGGAGCAGCCAGCTGGTTTTCGATCTGAACGAAGACGACATCTACTGGTGCACCGCCGACATCGGCTGGGTCACCGGCCACAGTTACGTCGTCTATGGCCCGCTATCGAACGGCGCCAGCATCGTGATGTACGAAGGCGCGCCAGACTTCCCACAGAAAGATCGCTTCTGGGAAATTATCGATCGCTACAAAGTCACCATTTTTTACAGCTCCGCCACCGCCGTGCGCGCTTTCATGGCCTGGGGCATGGATTGGATCACTCCGCACAAACTTTCCAGCCTGCGTCTGCTCGGCACCGTAGGCGAACCCATCAATCCCGCGGCGTGGAAATGGTATTTCGAAGCCATCGGAAAAAATCGCTGCCCCATCGTGGA
>Ga0070761_10000301_pt1 | contig 32739 bp, 35 predicted proteins | sample HubBroMetageREF1_FD_66724 | JGI IMG/M metagenome (GOLD analysis project Ga0070761, IMG submission 66724) | Reference soil microbial communities from the Hubbard Brook experimental Forest, New Hampshire, USA - Hubbard Brook CCASE Soil... | ecosystem: Environmental > Terrestrial > Soil >... | reverse complement strand
GTCATCGGCCACGAGATGGGTCACGGCTTCGATGACCAGGGCGCCAAGTCTGATGCGCGCGGCGTGCTGCACACCTGGTGGAGCCCGGAGGACACCGCGGCTTTCCACAAGCGCGTGGATGCGCTGGCCGCGCAGTACGACAGTTACACCGTGCTGCCGGGACTCAACATCAACGGCCGGCTCACGCTCGGGGAGAACATCGGTGACTTGGGCGGGCTGTCGGTCGCGAACGCGGCCTATCACCTCTCGCTGCATGGCGCCGCGCCACCGGTACTCGCCGGCCTGAGCGCTGATCAGCGCTTCTTCCTGTCGTGGGCCCAGGTGTGGCGCACCAAGCAGCGCGACGAGGATCTGCGCTCGCAGGTGACCAGCAACCCGCACAGCCCGGGTCAGTGGCGCGTCAATGGCGTGGTACGCAACGTCGATGCCTGGTATCCGGCGTTCGACGTCAAGGCGGGCGAGAAGCTCTATCTGCCGCCGGATGAGCGCGTGCATATCTGGTGAGTTCGGGGCTGCCGATCGATGAAGCGCTGCCGGCGCTTCGTGCAGCCCTGCTAACGCACCGGTCGGCCGTGCTGCAGGCGCCTGCGGGCGCCGGCAAGAGCACGGTCGTGCCGCTCGCGCTGCTGGATGAGCCGTGGGTGGCTGGCCGGCGCATCCTCATGCTCGAGCCACGCCGGCTGGCCACGCGCGCGGTGGCGATGCGCATGGCGGACACGCTCGGCGAGCGCGTCGGCGCGCGGGTCGGCTACCGCATGCGGCTCGATACGCGCATCTCCGCGGCAACGCGCGTCGAAGTGGTCACCGAGGGCGTGCTGACCCGCATGCTGCAGGAAGACGCAGCCCTCGAGGGCATCGCCGCGGTGATCTTCGACGAGTTCCACGAGCGCAGCCTGCAGGCGGATCTGGGTCTGGCGCTGACCCTGGACGCGCGCGCCCACCTGACACCGCAGCTGCGCATCCTCGTGATGTCGGCGACGCTCGACGGGCAGGCGCTGGCGGGGCTCCTCGGTGATGCGCCGCTGATCAGCGCCCCCGGCCGGCTGTTTCCGGTGGAGACGCGCTATGCCGGGCGCGGTCTGCCACTGCTGACCCAGCCCGCAGCCGGCGAGCCCACGCTCGAGCAGGCGCTGGCGCAGCTGGTGCGCCGCGCGCTGCGCGAGCAGCCGGGCGATCTGCTGGTATTTCTGCCGGGCGCGCGCGAGATCCGTCGACTGCAGGCGCAGCTGCAGGATCTGGCCGCCGAAGGCATCGCCGTGCGGCCGCTGTTCGGTGAGCTCAGCGGCGAGCAGCAGGACGTGGCGCTCGCACCCGCTGCATCCGGCACCCGTAAGGTGATCCTGGCGACCAACATCGCCGAAACCAGCCTCACCATCCCGGGCGTGCGTGCCGTGGTCGACTGCGGCCTTACGCGCCGCGCGCGCTTCGATCCGAACACCGGCATGCAGCGCCTGGAGACGCAGCGCATCTCGCGCGCCTCGGCCGAGCAGCGCCGCGGGCGCGCCGGACGCACCGCGCCGGGGGTGTGCTACCGGCTGTGGAGCGAGGGCGCGCAGGCGACGCTCGCACCCTTTACTGCCGCCGAGATTCAGGACGCGGATCTTGCGCCGCTGGCGCTCGAGCTCGCCGGCTGGGGCGATGAGGCGGCGCTGCGCTGGCTGGATGCGCCGCCAGCGGCCACGCTCGCCAGCGCGCGCGAGCTACTGCAGCGCCTGGGTGCACTCGATGCTCGAGGTCGCATCAGCGCCCACGGGCGCGCGATGGCCCGGCTTGGCGTGCACCCGCGGCTCGCACACATGCTGCTGAACGCGCGTGAGCTGGACGCCATGCCGCTGGCAGCCGAGCTCGCAGCGCTGCTATCGGAGCGCGATCTGCTGCGCGGCGGCGCCGGCGCGGCAGACGCGGATGTGCGCACCCGGCTCGAGATTCTGCGCGGCGAGAGCCACGGCGGCGCGGACCGTGCCACCGTGCAACGCGCGCAGCGCGGCGCGCGTGAGCTTGCACGGCGTCTGCCGCCGGCCGAGGGCGCGCACCCGCCGCGTGATGCGAGCGCCGGCGTGCTGCTGGCCTTCGCTTATCCGGATCGCATCGGCCGGCGGCGCCCGGGCGCCAGCGGGCGCTACACGCTCGCGAACGGCCGCGGCGCGGAGTTTGTCGGTGCCCAGGCGCTCGCACGCCAGGAATTCATCGTGGCCGTGGATCTGGATGACCGCGAGCGCGATGCGCGCATCCTGCTGGCCGCACCGCTGCAGCGCGCCGAGCTGTTGCAACACTTCGCTGCACAGCTGACGCAGCACGAACGTATCGAGTGGGACACGCGCGAACAGGCGGTGCTCGCGCGCCGCAGCGTGGAGCTTGGCGCGCTCGTGCTGGAGGAGGGTCCGCTCACCCCACTGCAGCCACAGGACACACAGGCCGCGATGCTCGCCGGCGTGCGCGCGCTCGGGCTGGACGCGCTGCCCTGGAGCGCCGAGACGCGCAACCTGCAGGCGCGCGTCGGCTTCGTGCGCAGCGGGCTGCCGGCCAGCGCGGCAGCCGCGTGGCCGGATCTGAGCGATGCCGCGCTGCTGGCCTCACTCGAGCTGTGGCTTGCCCCGTATCTCGACGGTGTCACGCGCCGCGATCACCTGGCGCGGCTGCCGCTCGCGGATGCGCTGCGCGCGCGGCTCGATTTCCAACAGCAGCGCCAGCTGGAGGAATGGGCACCCACCCATCTGGGCGTGCCGAGCGGCTCGCGCATACGCATCGATTGGCTGGACGAGAGTGCGCCGCTCGTGGCGGTGCGCCTGCAGGAGGTGTTCGGACTGACTGCGACGCCGCTGCTGGGACCGGCGCGCGCGCCGGTCACTTTCCGCCTGCTCTCGCCGGCACAGCGCCCGGTGCAGGTCACGCAGGATTTGGCGAGCTTCTGGCGCGCGGGTTACGCCGAAGTGCGCAAAGATCTGCGCGGCCGCTACCCGAAGCACTACTGGCCCGAGGATCCGCTCGCAGCGCAGCCCACGCGCGCGGCACGGCGGCCGCGCTGAAGGCGCGGCAACGGCCGAACCGGGCACGCGCTGATCAGGTATATTTTCCGCATACCTGCCGGAGGAACCGCATCAGATGGTATCGGCACGCGCTGCACTGGCGGCCCTGCGCGAGGGCAACCGCCGCTTCGTCAATGATCTGGGCGCTGCCACCAGCTCCTCGACCGCGCAGCGCCGTGCCCTGCCGGAGCGCCAAGAGCCGCTCGCCATCATCCTAGGCTGTTCCGATGCGCGGGTGCCGGCCGAGATCGTCTTCGATCAGGGGCTCGGCGATCTGTTCGTGATCCGGGTCGCGGGCAACATCGTGGCACCCTCGCAGGTCGGCAGCGTCGAGTTTGCTGCCGAGGCCTTCGGCACGCGCCTGGTGGTGGTGCTCGGGCATTCCAGCTGTGGTGCCATCCACGCCACCCTCGAGCAGCTGGCGCGTCCCTCGCGCGAACAGTCGCGCAATCTGAGTTCCATCGTCAACCGCATCCGTCCGGCGGTCGAGAACCTGCTGGAGCGCGGTCCGCCCCACGACCAGCACACGCTCGAACAGCTGGCCGTGCGTGCCAACATCCGCATGTCGGCCGATCACCTGCGCCATGGATCGGAGGTGCTCGAGCAGCTGATACTGAAGGAAGGGCTGATGGTCGTCGGCGCGGAGTACTCGCTCGAGACCGGGGTGGTCGACTTTTTCGATGGGGTGCCGGTCGGCTGAGGCGAGCGCGCGCGGCAGTAAACAACAAACCCCGGTGCGCTGCCTTCAGGCGGCGCACCGGGGTACGGCGCGGATGCGGCAGCGCCGCACGCGCCAACGACCGGCTTACTTGCCGGAGTCGCTCTTCATCTTGGCTTTGGCAGCGTCGCAGTCCGCCTTGCTCATCTCCAGGAAGCCCTGCCCTTTGCAGGAGTTCTGGCCCTTGCAGGAGTTAGCGGCGCTCTTGCAGGCCGACTGGCCCTTGCAGCTGTTCACGCCCTTACAGTGAATGGTGCCGTCAGCCGCTGCGATCGAGCTCGCCATCAGACCGGTACCGAACAGCATGGCCGCTGCCGTGGCGACGGCGATGCCGGAAGTATTTTTCAAACGCATAGTGCAACCCCTCGTTGTGTGAAAGAACCACCGGACCACGCGAGGCCCGGTTAGGGAGTAGACCGGCAACAGAGGCAAATTGTTACGCCACCGCGCTCCCGGCGCGGGGGCGTACCCCGGACACTCCATTGCCCCCTCGTCCGAACCAACGCTCGATCCAGTGATCGACCGAAACCGCGCCAGCGCCGGCGATGGCGAGCCACAGGAACAGCGCAAGGTATTCGAACTCGTCGAAGCCTAGCAGGGTCTCCAGAGAATCGACATCCGCCCACTTGGCGGCGCGGATGGCCACGATCATGGTTACGCCGAGCGCCCCGGCGGAGATGCGTGTCAGGAAGCCGAAGAGCAGGAACAGGCCGCCGAAGAACTCGATGCCGGAGGTCAGCGGTGTCAGCAGGTGCGGGTGCGGGATCCCCCAGCCGATGAAGTTCTCGGTGACCTGCGCAAGGTTGTGCAGCTTGCCCCAGCCGCTCCACAGGAACACCCAGCCCACGGTGATGCGCGCGAACAGCGGCCCGAGCCAGATGAGGTGACCGGCGACGCGCCGGGGCCAGTCGATGAGCCATTGCACGAGAAACTTCACGGTTACACCTGTTTTTGTGGTTACGGGAACAGTTGGACGATAAGACCGGGCCCCTGGACGCGATATTGCCGGGCATCCCGGGGCGCATGCGTATAATCGCACCCCCTCGGCATGCGCAATTCTCCGCCCGAATCCCCGGTCTCCTCAATCAGCGAGCGTCTGTCCGGACCGGACCGGCGTTCGCCGGAGGGGCGGCTGTTCGAGTCGCTGCGGCCGGACCTGGTGCGCTTCGCGCACTGGCTGGCACGCGACCGGGCACTCGCGGAGGACATCGTGCAGGAGTCGCTGCTGCGGGCCTGGCGATCGCGCGACGCGCTCAAGGATCCCAGCGCGGCGCGGGCGTGGCTCCTGACCATTGTCCGGCGCGAGCACGCGCGCCTCTACGAGCGCAAACGCCTGGAGCTGGTGTCACTCGACGAAGTGGCCGAGACCCAGGCCGGCGCGCAGCTGGGCGAGTCCGACGGCGAACTGTTTTCCTTGCGTCATGCGATCATGAGACTACCGATTGAGTATCGCGAGCCACTGCTGCTGCAGGTACTGGGCGGCTTCACCACCGAGGAGATCGCACGTGAGCTCGCACTGTCGTCCACGGCGGTGCTGACCCGTCTGTTCCGCGCCCGCAACAAGCTGCGCGTGATCTGTGGCATTCCTGCGGCGCCCGACGTTTCTGACAGCGAGGCCGCATCGTGACCTGCGACCAGGCCCGTTTGCTGATCGGCGCCCAGCCCGGCGCGAGTGACCCGACGCTCGAAGAGCATCTGCGCACTTGTGGCGCGTGCCGGCAGTTCCGCGAGGAGATGCGCGCGCTGGATGGCAACATCCGCCGGGCACTGGAGCGGCCGCCGGCGCTCGCGGTACAGCGCGCGCCCGCGCGCTCGCCGTGGCGCGAGTGGGCTCTGGCTGCGGGCGTGCTGCTGGCGACGATGGCGGCTGTGAGTGTCTGGCTGCTGCGTCCGAGCGAGACACTCGCCCACGAGGTAGTCGCGCATGTGCAGGCCGAGCCCAACAGCTGGCTCGCGCAGCAGCATGTCAGCGCGGCGGAGATTGGCGATGCGCTCAAGGGCGCCGGCGTTGCGCTCCACGTCAACTCCGACAAGGTCATGTACGCCTCGAGCTGCTGGTTCCGCGGTCACTACGTGCCGCACCTGGTAGTGCAGACCGACGCAGGTCCGGCCACGGTCATGCTGCTGCGGCACGAGCACGTGCGCGCGCAGCAGAGTTTCAACGAGGACGGCCTGTCGGGGGTGATCGTGCCCTCGGGCGCAGGCAGCATCGCAGTGCTGACGCGCGGTGCCGGGAATCCGATGGCGATCGCCGGACAGATGCAGCAAGACGTGCAGTGGCTGCCGCAGGGAAAGTAGTGGAGCCGAAACTGACGACCCGACCGGAGGATCAGGGCGTGCTGGAGGAGCTCAGGCGCCGCGAACCGATTTTCCACCGGCCCGAGTTCTGCGCTTCACGCGCAGATCTCGAGGCGGTGACTGCGGAGGACTTCTGGGAAATCGGCGCCTCGGGGCGCCGCTACAGCCGTGCGTTCGTGCTCGACACGGTGGCGGCGCGACAGGAGGAGCCGGTCGCGGAGGATGACTGGCAAGCCACGGATTTCCACTGCCGCAGGCTCGCGCCCGAGTTGTATCTGCTCACCTATACGCTGCTGCAGGCCGGGGAGCGTCTCACGCGCCGCGCGTCCATCTGGCAACGCTCCGGTTCCGGCTGGCGGATCGTCTTCCACCAGGGGACTCTCGTCCAGGACTGAAGCTCTCAGACCCGCCTGGGGATGTTCACGGCGCGCACGACCGCCGGGCGTGCGACGAAGGTGGTCAGCACCCGTGTGACGTTCGGGTAGCTGCTGATACCCACCAGCTCGCCCGCCCCGTAGAAGCCCACAAGGTTGCGCACCCAGGGGAACACCGCCATGTCGGCGATGGTGTAGCTGTCCCCCATCAGCCAGCTGCGACCGCTGAGCCGCCCTTCGAGCACCCCGAGCAGGCGCTGGGCTTCGCCGACGTAACGGTCGCGGGGTCGCTTGTCCTCGAAATCCTTGCCGGCGAACTTGTGAAAAAACCCCACCTGGCCAAACGTCGGCCCGATACCGCCCATCTGAAACATCAGCCACTGGAGGGTTTCGTAGCGCGCCGCGCCGGCCGCGGGCAGGAACTGTGCGGTCTTGTCCGCCAGATAGATGAGGATCGCGCCCGACTCGAACAGCGGCAGCGGTTTGCCACCGGGACCGTCGGGATCGAGGATCGCCGGAATCTTGCCGTAAGGATTGAGTGAGCGGAATTCCGTGGACGCCTGGTCGTGGGTGTCGAAGTTCACCAAATGCGGCTCGTACGGCAGGGCGGTCTCTTCGAGCATGACCGACACCTTGACGCCGTTCGGTGTGGGCAGGGAGTACAGCTGCAGGCGCTGCGGATGCTGGGCCGTCCATTTACGCGTAATGGGAAAGCTCGACAGGTCGCTCATACGCCGCTCCAGATGCTCGCTTCGCCGTGGGATTGCAGCAGTTTACACCCCCGGCAGCGCTCCTCTCCTTAGCGTGGTGCTTGACATGTCCGTAAGTATTAACTTACCGTAAGTAATGACTTACGCCAAAGCACTGCACTGCCTGAGCGATCCGACGCGGCGGCGCGTGTTTGAACGGTTGCGCGGCAACCCACAGCCCGTGGGCGTGCTGGCGCGGGGGTTGCCGGTCAGCCGCCCGGCGGTGTCACAGCATCTCAAAGCGCTGAAGGAGGCCGGCCTGGTCGCGGACCGCGCCGAAGGAGCCCGGCGCGTGTATTACATCGACCCCGACGGCCTGGGAGAGCTGCGGCGCTGGCTCGACCAGTTCTGGGATGAGGCGCTGGAGTCCTTTAAGGGCGAGATGGCGCGGGTGACGACGCCACGCAACCGGAAGAAAACATGAACACGACGCTGCGCATTGCGCCGGTGAAGAAGTCGGTCCTGGTCGCCGGTACGCCACAGCAGGCGTTCGAGGTATTCACCGCAGGCATCGATCGCTGGTGGCCGAAGCAAACACACAGCCTCGGCAAAACCCCGGCGGTGGCTTCGGTGATCGAGCCGCGCCAGGGCGGGCGCTGGTACACGCGCCACGAGGACGGCAGCGAGTGCGTGGTCGGCCACGTACGGGTGTGGGAACCGGGCGCGCGCCTGGTCATCGGCTGGGAGATCAGCCCGGACTGGAAGCCCGACGCGCGCACGGCATTCGCTTCGGAGGTAGAGGTGCGTTTCGTTGCGCAGGCCGGCGGCACGCGCGTCGAGCTCGAGCACCGCGACTTCGAGCGTCTGGGCGCTGAGGGTGGCGCGAAGATGCGCAGGGACGTCGACGGTGGCTGGCCGACGATCCTGGAGCTCTACGCCAAACAATTCAGCGCGGAGAGCAACAGGTCATGAGCGAATTCATCGTGCACAGCATCCCCGGCAGCCCGTACGGTCGGGCGGTGTTGATGACCCTGGAAGAAAAGGGCGCGGCCTATCACGTCGCGGCCGTGCGGCCCAGCACGCTGCGCTCGCCCGAGCACCTCGCCCGCCATCCGTTTGGCCGCGTGCCGGTACTCGAACACGGGGATTTCCGCCTGTTCGAAACGCAGGCCATCCTGCGCTATCTCGAGCGGCTGTTGCCGCAGCCGGCGCTCACTCCGCAGGATACGCGCGCGGCTGCGCGCATGGACCAGCTGATGAATGTCAACGACTGGTATCTGTTCCAGGGTGTCAGCAGCGTCATCGGCTTTCAACGCGTGGTCGCGCCGCGCCTGTTCGGCACAGCGCAGGCGGATGAGGCCGCGATCGCCGCGGCCATGCCCAAGGCGTATCAGGTGATCGCGGCGCTCGCCGCGGAGCTGGATACGCAGCCGTTCTTTGCCGGCGCGACACCGACTCTGGCTGACATGCTGCTCGCCCCGCAGCTGGATTTTCTGCAGCAGACTCCCGAATGGCAGCCGCTCACCTGCCACCACGCGAATCTGCCGCGCTGGCTCGAGCGCATGCAGTCACGTTCCTGCATGGTCCGCACCACCTGGGATCGCGTCGCCGCCATGGCCTGCGCGGCCTGAGGAAGGCCGCGCCGCGGATCTACTGCTGCGGACTCGCCGGCGGCACGGTTTTGTCCGGCGCGGCGACCGGTCCGTACGGAACCCCGCCGAGGTAGGTGAAGTAGATCTTGCCTTGGCTGTTGGCGATGTAAACGCGGTGGGCGCGGAAAAAATCGGCGCCGACCACGATGTCGGGTTCCTGGAACCAGGTCTGCTCGATGAGTGAGCCGAGGTGCACCTCGCGAACATTGGCAAATACATCGGCGACAGTCAGCTCCGGGTGCTGGACCGTTTCCTGGCCGACGGTGATCGAGCTGAAGCGCGCGTGGGAAGTCTCCAGCGTCTTAAGGCCGACACCCCCCATGCGCCCGCCGTGTTCGAGCGGCGTCTCTGGTGCCAGTCCGCTGCGTTGCGTCACCCGCGTCAGTACCGTGGTGTAATTGGTGCCAGTGTCGAACAGCGCCATGAGCTGGTGGCCGTTGAGGCTCACCGGTCCCTGCAGCCAGTGACGCTCCGAGTGGTCAGCGTCGAGCTTCACCATGGCGTAGGCATCGGTCCAGTAGGCGAGGTCGCCGTTGCAGCCCTGTGGTTGAAACAGGCGCATGCGGTTGCTGGCGCGGTCGAACTCCACATCGAACTTGGAGAGAAAATCCTGTCCCAACAAACCGGCGATCTGCGAGTTGCCGATGCTCGCCGGGGAGGCTGCGAAGCGCAGGTCATGGACCACGTATTCGGCAAGCGCAAAGTCCTTGACGGCGACCAGCTTGGTTGCATTGCAGCCGCCGGTGCCGCAGCTACCCTCTGCGGCGCCCATGCGCTTCAGCTCATAGCGGTCAATTGCCGGCTGGAACAGCAGACTCGCCTGCCCTGCGGTGTCCACGATGAGTTGCGTCGCGTGACCGTTCAACGAGACATCGACCACGATGAAGTTCTCGAAGCGTATCGGCACTTCACCGAGTTTCACCAAACGGCAGGCGCCGGCGGCGCTCAGCGGCAATCCCACGGCGATCGTCACCAGTAGCGCGCAACGCGTGCGGAGTGCGTTTGCTTTCTCCATGAGGACCACTCCCGTGCTTGTTCTTCTCATTCGGGCCGTGCCAGCAGGCAAAAGATATCCTGACTCGCGCTGAAGACGTAAGTCATTGAAAATGCTGAGCCTCTTGTCGGATAACTACCAAATATCGCGTCTCCAACCGCTGTGCGACACAAGATCTAGTGGGCGCTGTCACAGAATCGTCGTATTCTTCTTTCCCGTCCTGAATAACTCATATCTCTCCGGGGCGGGGTAAGCCATGTCACACGAAGATTTAATGGCGCTGCTCAAGCGGGCGCGCGCCGTGCTCGACGGCTACATGTTTGAAGGCGACGGCGAGGCGATGCGGGATGACGTGGCGCAGGTGTGCATGGCGATCGACGATGCGCTGCCAGTCGAGGGGCGCGTGCTGCTGAAGAAGGCTGAGCTCGAGCGCTCGGCGGCCTGAAGGATGTGCGGCCGTTACATCCTGCGGATGCAGGACAAGTATCTGCGCGAATGGATGCTGCACGGTCCGCCGGCCTGGGTCACGGTGTCGTACAACATCGCGCCCTCCCAGCAGGTGCCGATCCTGCGCGAGATCAATGGTGTGCGTGAGGCGGCCATGGTGCGCTGGGGACTGATTCCGCACTTCGCCCGGGGTGTACCGGGCAAGTTCAGCACCATCAACGCGCGCCTGGAGACCTTCGAGACTTCTGCGTCCTACCGTCGGCCGTGGAAGCGCGCGCAGCGCTGCATCCAGCCGGCGTCCGGTTTCTACGAGTGGCATCTCGATGCGCAGGGACGCAAGACCCCGTACCTGATCACGCTGGTGGACCAGCCGCTATTCGGCTTCGCCGGTCTCTGGGAGCGCAGCGAACGTGCCGATGGCAGTGTCGTGGAGAGCTGTGCGCACATCACCATGCCCGCGAATCCCCTGATCGCCGACATTCACAACAGCGGCAGCCATCCGCAGCGCATGCCGGCGATCCTGCGACCCGAGGATTACGCGGCGTGGCTGCATGGCAGCCGTGAGGAAGCGCTGGCGGTGCTGCAGCCCTATGTCGCCGACATGATGCTCGCGCATCCGGTCAGCCCGCGTGTCAACTCGGTGCGCAATAACTCGCCGGAGCTGATCGAGCCGCTCGCGCCAGTCGCTGCCTGAGGCGGGCGCCAGCCTGCGGCTTTTTCGGCCCCGAAACGCGTCATCGGATTCCTACAGGGCGCGTTGAGCTTGCTGGCACGGTGTTTACGCCCTGCGCCGACAGGCTGAGCGCACAAAGCCTGTTGTTATGCCGGCCGGAGCTGCGCCGTGCGCTCCGCAAAGGGATTCCACGACCGTGCGCGCAGCGACGCCAACTCTTGCCCCGTTCAGACGGCTGATCCTGCCAGTCCTGGTGCTGTTGGCTGCCAGCAGCGTGGCCCGTGCCCAGACACCCTCACCCCTGCAGGAGTGGCAGTACTCGGGTGGTGTCATTCTGGCGCGGCTGTTCGAACCCGTGCCGCAGTGGCGCACCGTGGCCGGTGTGGGCTCCGACGTGCAGCCGGTCTACGACGGCGCACGCGCCTATCGCTTCAGCGGCGGACCGGACCTGTTGCTCTACTATCGGGACGCCGCCTTCATCTCCACCGGCGAAGGCATCGGTTACAACTTCCTGCGCGGCGATCATTATCAATTCGGTCTGGGCGTGACCTATGACCTCGGTCGCAAGGAAAAAGATGATCTGACCAACCTGCACGGCATGGGGGACATCTCCGCCGCGCCGGTCGCAAAGCTGTACGGCTCGGTGGTGCTGGCACGCAAGTTTCCGCTGATTCTGCGGTTCGATGCCCGGCAGTTCATCGGCGGCGCCGAGGGCGCGGTCGGGGATGCGGCGGTGTATACGCCGCTGCCGGGAAGCTCGAAGAGATTCGTGATGTTCGCCGGACCCTCGATCACGCTCGCCGACCATCACTACCTGCAGACACTCTACGGGGTCAGCGCACAGCAGTCGCTCGCCTCGGGGCATCCGGAGTATCTCATCACTCACAACGGCACGGTCGCGGCCGGGGTTGGGTTCAGTGCCACCAAATTCCTGGGCAAGCACTGGCTCGTCAACCTGGACCTCGCCATCAGCCAGCTGCGCGGCGATCCGGTCGATAGCCCGATCCTGGAGCGCCGCACGCAGCGTGTCATCGCACTGTCATTCGACTATCACCACGAGACGTCCAACCCGCAGTGACGGCGGGTTGCGCGGGCGGCCCGCGGCCGACTTACGACTGCGCGCGCTTCTTGAGCAGCTGCACCCGGTAGACCGTGAGCACCACGCCGACGAGCGCGAGAATCCCCGCCATGACCATGTCACCGCGCTGATAGGCGCGCAATGCCACGGCGAACCAGAACAGAGCCAACACCACGGTGACCGCCAAACCCATGCACTCTCTCCGTTTCCCGCTGGGTGACGGACTGATTATTCACCAAGCCGCTGCGCCGCGCATGCGCCGGGTCACGGTTTTGAGGCGGGACGCTTGCCGATGCCGACAGGGCGTGACCGCGGCAGGTCAGCGCAGCGCACTGCGCGATGCTCACGCGAGTGTTACCCAGTCACCGCTGTCAACTGTCAGCGCGGTGATCAATAGGGACACGCGCTACAGACAATGGGCCCGGTAGGATTCGAACCTACGACCAAGGGATTCACTTCGCCCCGGTGTTTCCGCCGGGAGTGGACTATCTCTTCACCCGCGCAGTTGCCATGCGTTGGGGTGCGGGATGCTCCAGCCTGTTATCAAGGGCACTGCAGCCCTCAGGTAGTCTCTGCACCTTCCGCCGGTGTACCGGCGGCTTGGCTCAGGATTGCCATGGGAGTCGACTCCCGAAGGTTTCCCTGAATTCATCCCGTCCACTTCGCGCGTTATCCGCGCGAAGGCACCTTTTTCGATGAGTCCCCTGCACTAACCGCTGTGCTACAGGCCCAACCGGCGTGGATTGTAGCAGCCGGCTACGCTCAGAAGCGCAGCAGGCGGTGCTGCTCACGGGCGTCGGGGTCGTCGAACGCCGGTTCCGGCGTCGCGTTTGGAAAGCCGGGTTCCGCGGGCGGATAGCGCGGCGTGTTTGCCGGCGGCGCTATGCGTGGCGCCGTGGCGGGGCGCAGTTCAGCGCGCATCCGCGCGGACTGCGGCGCCGGAACGGGCAGAGGTTTCCGGTGATGGCAGGCGGCCAGCACAGTCAATGCGCTTATGGTTACCAGCGTGATCAGAAGCGACCTCATGGCAACACCCCCTTGCCATCGCCGCAGGCAACGTTAGCATGGCGCTCCGCTCGCGGGTATGGCGGCCGCCCGCCGCGCCGCACATCGCAGCAAGGAGACCACCGATGAAGCTCTACTATTTCCCTGCCGCCTGCTCGCTCGCTTCCAACATCGCGCTGCGCGAGGCCGGCCTCAAATTCGAGCTGGTGAAGGTCAACCACCACAGCATGAAGACCGCCGACGGCCTGGACTTCAGCGAAATCAACCCGAAGGGCTACGTGCCGGCGCTGCGGCTCGATGACGGTCAGGTGCTGACCGAAAATGTCACCGTGCTGCAATACATCGCCGACCGCAACCCGGCCTCGCAGCTGGCGCCGGCGTTCGGCACCATGGAACGTTACCGGCTGATGGAGTGGCTCAGCTTTATCAACTCTGAGATCCACAAGACCTTTACCCCCTTGTTCCGTCAGGACGCGCCCGAAGACACCAAACAGTACGCCCGCAAGAACCTGACCACGCGCTTGGATTATCTGGAGCGTGTACAGGCGGATAAGACCTTCCTCATGGGCAATCAGTTCACCGTGGCCGATTGCTATCTGTTCGCGGTGCTCAGCTGGGCGGCGCTCGTGAAACTCGACATCGGCCAGTGGCCCAATCTCAAGCGCTACAGTGAGCGTGTCGGCGCCCGACCACACGTGGTCGAGGCGCTCAAGTCCGAAGGACTGGTCAAATAGACAGGTTCTAACCGGACCGGGCCTTCGCGGCGTGTCGTGCCGCTGTTTGCTGTTACCATCGCCGGGCAGGGTTTGCATTTGAGAGGAAGCAATGGCCACCAAACTCAACAAACAATTGAAGCGCGAGATCGACGTCGACGGTAAGCCCTACATGGTGACTCTCTCGCCCGAAGGCGTGAAGCTGACGGAGAAGGGCAAGAGGCTGGGACGCGAGCACAGCTGGAAGGAACTGATCGGCGGTGATGCGGCTGCCGCGGGGGGCGCCGCCGGCTCATCGTTCGGCGAGATCACCTGATCCAGGCCTGAGGCACGACACGATGGCGCAGGAGCGGCTGCGGGAACTGTTGGGGCGGGCGCGCGCGCGACTCAATGCCGGCAGCCTGGACCGCGAGTCGCACCAGCTGTTCACCACGGTGATGCGCGATGTCGAGATCGCGCTCGGCTCCGGCAGTGCAGCGGCCCAGGCGCCGCGGCTGGAAGCGCTGGCGGCGAAGTTCGAGGCGGGTCATCCGAAGCTCGCCGAGACGATGCGCGAGCTGATCGACGCCCTCGTCAAGGCGGGCATCTAGCCCTTTCCCAAAAGAACAGGCCCGGCGTTGTCGCCAACGCCGGGCCTGCTGTTGACGGGTGCGCGGCGCGCGCCGCGCACCACTTCAGTCGTCCATCAGGAAGCTGCGCAGCTGCTCGCTGCGGCTCGGGTGCCGGAGCTTGCGCAGCGCCTTGGCCTCGATCTGCCGGATGCGCTCACGGGTGACGTCGAACTGCTTGCCGACTTCCTCGAGGGTATGGTCGGTGTTCATGTCGATGCCAAAGCGCATGCGCAGCACCTTGGCCTCGCGCGGCGTGAGCTGCGCCAACACCGCGTGCGTGGTCTCGCGCAGCGACTCCATCGTGGCCTGGTCGATGGGCGAGGCCACCGAGGTGTCCTCGATGAAATCGCCCAGGTGCGAATCCTCGTCGTCGCCGATGGGCGTCTCCATGGAGATCGGCTCTTTGGCGATCTTGAGTACCTTGCGTACCTTGTCTTCCGGCATCTCCATGCGCACCGCCAGTTCCTCCGGCGTCGGCTCGCGGCCCATCTCCTGCAGCATCTGCCGCGAAATGCGGTTCAGCTTGTTGATGGTCTCGATCATGTGCACCGGAATGCGGATCGTGCGCGCCTGATCGGCGATCGAACGGGTGATCGCCTGGCGGATCCACCAGGTGGCGTAAGTGCTGAACTTGTAGCCGCGGCGGTATTCGAACTTGTCGACCGCCTTCATCAGGCCGATGTTGCCTTCCTGGATCAGATCGAGGAACTGCAAGCCGCGGTTGGTGTACTTCTTGGCGATAGAGATCACCAGGCGCAGGTTGGCCTCGACCATCTCTTTCTTGGCGCGGCGTGCCTTGGCCTCACCGATCGACACCTCACGGTTCACTTCCTTGATGTCGTTGATGGTGAGGTGATAGATCACCTCGAGCTGCTCGAGCTTCTTCTGGCGGCGCTCGATCTCGTCCTTGAACTTCGCGAGCGGCGCCGAGTACTTCTTGCCGCCCTTGACATGTTTGCCGAGCCAGCGCGGGTTGGTCTCGTTCTTGGGGAACGAGGCGATGAAGTCCTTGCGCGGCATGCCGGCATCGCGCACCGCGATGATCATGATCTCCTTTTCCAGCTGCCGTACTTCGGAGACGTGCGTGCGCAGGTTGAGGATGAGCGCGTCGAACATACGCGGCGACAGCCGCAGCTCCATGAACTCGTCGGCCAGCTTCTTGCGCTGGCGCAGCGTCTTCGGATCCTTGGCGCCGAGCTTGAGAATCGAGGCCAGTACCTGCTGGTGAATCTTGGCAATCGAGGCAAACCGGTTGGCGGCCTCGACCGGATCCGGACCGGTGTCGACGGCTTCCTCTTCGCTGTCGCCGTTGTCCTCGCCCTCTTCCTCCTCCTCGCTCTTCTCCTCGGCCGCGACCACTTCCAGCTTGGTCGGATTCTGCGGCTGAGCGATCACATCCGGCGCGTTCGGGTCGATGAAGCCGACGATCACGTCCACCAGGCGTGACTGACCGGTCTTCACCGGTTCGTAGGCCTTCAGCAGAAAGTCGAAGGTCGGCGGGTAGAGCGCGAGCGCGCGCCGCACCGCATCGAGACCTTCCTCGATGCGCTTGGCAATGCGGATCTCGCCCTCACGGGTCAGCAGCTCCACCGTGCCCATCTCGCGCATGTACATGCGCACCGGATCGGTGGTGCGGCCGAGTTCGGCATCGAGCGCGGCAAGCGCGGCGGCCGCCTCTTCAATCGCCTCTTCGTCAGCCGGTGCGGAGGGTTCGGACGCCAGCAACGACTCGGTGTCCGGTGCCTTTTCGTACACCGGAATGCCCATATCGTTGATGGTGTTGACGATATCTTCGATCTGTTCCGGATCGACGATCTCGGAAGGCAGATGGTCGTTGACCTGCGCGTAGGTCAGGTAGCTCTGCTCCTTGCCGCGCGCGATCAACAGCTTCAGCTGCGACTGGCGCTCCTCGGGCATCACCGGTACGCGCCGCTCGATACCGAGCGGGCGCTTGTCGTTGAGCTTGCCGGCCGCGGACTTGCCGTCCACCGGACGCGCGCTGTCAGCCTTGCCCGGCGCTGCGACCCGCGCCGCAGCAGGCAAAGGCTTCTTCGCCAGCAGCGCGTGCTTGCCGTGATCCTTGTCGCGCGGGCTGCTCGTGGCCGCGACCACCTTCTCGGCGGCGGACTTCACCGGTTTGCTGGACTGTGCTGCGAGGCGCTTTTTGTGTGCGGTCTGGGGCTTGTGCTTGCGTGTCATGGCTCGGGAAAGCGCAGAAGGCTTGGTTCCCCTATGTGCTGCCGAAACGGGAGCGGCGCAAGGGGGCCTGAGGCAAAGCGCGGAATTTTATTTGAGTCGGGGTGAATCACCAAACTTATTTCCATCAGAGTTGTGAACTGCTCAGCCTCCGCGTACTTCGCGGCGTCCTAATTTTCCTATAAGTCTATGAAATTCCTCAATTTCTGAGGCCGCCAGGCTACCGCCCTTGCTCTTCGTCTCAAGCGCCTCCAGGCGCCGCGCATCCGCCTGGTGGGCGAGCTTCAGCAGGGCGGCCCGCAGCTCCTGGCTGGCGGCCCCCTCACCGGTAATGACCTCCTCGCGCTCGAGGAGTTTCTGCAGCGATTCGCCCTCGGGACGGTCGGCGAAGCGCTGAATGATCTGGGCGGCAATCTGCGCCGGATGCGCCGCAAGGTCATCCAGCAGCTCGCGCAGCAAGGCAACACCGGGCTCCTCGCTCTCCTCGAGCCCGGCGCGCTCGGCCGCACTCACCTCGCGAGCGATGGCCGGATAGTGCAGCAGACGCACGATCGCCTGGCGCACCAGGCTGCCGCGTCCGGCACCGCGCGCAGCGCGCGACGGGCGCCGCGGCGGCTCGCTGAGCGGCCCTGCCGGACGTCCCGGATTCCACAGCTGCGCGAGCCGGGGCGCGGACAGACCGATCACGGTCGCGAGCCGCTCGAGCAGCAGTTCCTGGTACACGCCCTCGGGCACCTTGGCGTACAGCGGCCGGGCGCTCTCGGCAAAACGCGCGCGTCCGTCGGCGTGCGTCAGATCGCTCTGCTCCGACAGCTCGCGCACCAGATATTCCGACAGCGGCAGCGCCGACTGCAGGCGCTGCTCGAACGCCGCCGCGCCCTCGGCACTCACCAGGGTGTCCGGGTCGTGACCCTGCGGCAGAAACAGGAAGCGGATCTCGCGCCCCTCGCGCGCCTCGGGCAAGCCCTGCTGCAGGGCGCGCCAGGCTGCCGCGCGCCCGGCGCGATCGCCGTCGAAAGCGAAGACCACCGCGGGCACCAGGCGAAACAGGCGGCGCAAGTGCTCCGGAGTCGTGGCGGTGCCGAGGGTGGCCACGGCGTAATCGATGCCCGCCTGATGCAGCTGCACAGTATCCATATAGCCTTCGACGACGATGAGCCGCGAAAGGTTGGCACGCGCGCGGCGCGTCTCGTACAGACCATAGAGCTCGCGCCCCTTGTGAAACAGCGGCGTCTCGGGCGAGTTCAGGTACTTGGGCTCACCGGCATCGATCACGCGCCCGCCGAAGGCGATCACGCGACCGCGCGCATCGCGGATGGGGAACATCAGTCGGTCGCGAAAGCGGTCATAGTGGCGTTCGCCACCGTGTGACTGGCCGCGCTCGCGCTCGACGATGAGGCCGACCTCGGTGAGGCGCGTGCGTGCGCCGTCATTGCCACCGAAGCGCTTGAGTACTTCGTTCCAGGAGTTGGGCGCATAGCCGATGGCGAAGCGTTCGATGGTCTCGCGGCTGAGTCCGCGGGCTGCCGCATAGTCCCGGGCACGCGCCTCGCGCGCGAGTGCCGTGCCGAAAAACGCTGCCACCTGTGCCATCAGCTCGAACAGCGAATCATCGGCGCGCCGCGGCCCCGCATCAGCGCCGCCCTCGTGCGGTACCTCGAGGCTCAGGCGCAGGGCCAGCTCCTCGACCGCCTCGGGGAAACTCATGTGGTCGTGATCCATGAGAAAGCCCACCGCGGTGCCGTGCTTGCCGCAGCCGAAGCAGTGATAGAACTGCTTGTCGGGGCTCACCCAGAAGGAGGCGGTCTTCTCGTTGTGGAACGGGCAGCAGGCCTTGAACTCGCGCCCGGATTTCTTCAGCTGCACCCGTGCGCCGATGACCTCGACGATGTCGGTGCGTGCGATCAGCTCATCGATGAAAGTCTGCGGGATGCGTCCCAAGTGCCGCGCCCCCTTGAGCTCAGGCGACGTTAGCCGAGCTTCTGCTTGATGCGTGCGCTCAGCGCGCCCATGTCGGCGCGGCCCTGGGCCTTCGGCTTCACGGCCGCCATCACCTTGCCCATGTCCTTGAGCGAGCTTGCGCCGGTGGCGGCAATGGCCTCGGTGATGAGTGCCTCGATCTCCGCCGCGCTCATCTGCGCCGGCAGGTAGCCCTGCAGCACTTCGATTTCGGCGTTTTCCTTCGCTACGAGGTCGGCGCGCTTGCCGCTCTCGAACTGTGTCACCGCCTCGCGGCGCTGCTTGATCATCTTCTCGAGCACGGCCAGCACCTGCGTGTCATCGAGCGTGATACGTTCATCGACTTCGCGTTGCTTGATGGCGGCGAGCGCGAGCCGGATCGTTCCGAGCCGCTCCTTGTCGCCGGCGCGCATCGCCGTCTTCATGTCCTCGGTAATGCGTTCCCTCAGCGCCATGATGTGCGCCGGATCAGCGGGGAGTGCGCATCCCGTCGCGCGAAACCCGCTTCATGTGGCGCTTGATCGCCGCGGCCTTCTTGCGCTTGCGCTCCTGGGTCGGCTTCTCGTAGAACTCGCGCCGGCGCAGCTCGGTGAGAATGCCCGCCTTCTCACAGGCGCGCTTGAAACGCCGCAGGGCGGCATCGAAGTATTCATTCTCACGCACACGGACGCTCGGCATTCACGAACCTCAAGTCATTGATCGGACTGGAAATCTGCGGCCCGGAGCCTGACGGCCGCGTGCGACGCAGCCTGCAGGGGGCGGGGGATTCTAAAGGAGCCCCGCGGCAAAGGCAAAACGGCTGTGACGCTGTCTTTGTGCGGTTATTTCACTGGCAGGCGCAGCGTGCCTCGGTGATGCAGATGGCACTCCCCCCGGGGATCTCCTGGCCCGGAGCGCAGGAGGCATTCTGCGCGCCGCAGCTGACCGAGCAGCCCGCACAGCTGCCCTGGGGCGAGGACTTGGGCGCGCTGCAGCTGTTGTTCTTGGCCGGGGGGCTCACCACCGGGATGCCGATGATCGGCAGCACGGCCATGCCAGCGGCGGGGGGCTGCGCGCTGGCGGCATTCGCCGCGGCGGCCGCGCGCGCATCGGCGTAGGCCCTCGGCCCCTGCGCCACGCATTGCACGTAGGGATCGGTGCCCGGCTGCAGGCCGTAGACCTGGCTGCACTGCTGGGCGTTGGACGCCTGCTGCTGCTGATAAGCCTGATCCATCGCCGCACAACCGGCGAGCGCGGCCAGAGCCAGTGAGCAGAGCAGTCTCGCGACGAGGTTCATGTCGGTGTACTCAGCGTGTTGAATCGTGATGGCCGATCGGCACGACGTTTGTTCCATATATTACTCCCCGCTACCGCGGGTGCTCCGCCGTTTGCACTACAATTTTTCCCATGCGCGTGCTCGCCGTCGAATCTTCCTGCGATGAGAGCGCCGTCGCGGTGCTCGATAGCCGCGCCGGGCTGCTGGCGCACGCCCTGTTCAGCCAGGTGGACCTGCACCGCGCCTATGGCGGAGTCGTGCCCGAGCTTGCCTCGCGCGATCACGTGCGCCGCCTGCTGCCGCTGGTCACACTGGCGCTCGAGCAGGCCGGCAGTGCGCCGCGGGACTTGAGTGGGGTGGCCTATACCGCAGGTCCGGGGCTGATCGGGGCGCTGCTCACCGGGGCCGCGCTCGCGCGCAGCCTGGCGTACGCCTGGGGAGTGCCCGCGATCGGTGTGCATCACCTGGAGGGCCACCTGCTGGCCCCGCTGCTCGAGGCCGAGCCGCCGCCGTTTCCACACCTGGCACTCTTGGTCTCGGGCGCCCACACGCTGCTGATCGAAGTCGCCGCGATCGGCGACTACCGGGTGCTCGGCGCCAGCCGCGACGATGCCGCCGGGGAAGCCTTCGACAAGACCGCCAAGCTCCTTGGCCTGCCGTACCCGGGCGGCCCGCAGCTCGCGCAGCTGGCCGAGCAGGGCACGCCGCAGGTGTTCAGCTTCCCGCGGCCGATGCTGGACCGGGCGGGCCTCGAGTTCAGTTTCTCGGGCCTGAAGACCGCGGTGCTGCACGCGGTCCAGGCGCGCGAGCTGACCGCAGCGGTGCGTGCCGATGTGGCGCACGCGGTGCAGGAGGCGATCGTCGACACCCTGATCGCCAAGGCGCTGCGCGCGCTGGCGCAGACCGGGCTCACCGCGCTGGTGGTCTCGGGCGGCGTCAGCGCCAATCGTCGGCTGCGCGCGCAGCTCACGGCCGCCGCCGGCCGTCAGGGCGCGCGCGTGTACTATCCGCGCATCGAATTCTCCACCGACAACGCGGCGATGATTGCGGTGGCGGGACTGAAGCGCCTCGCGGCCGGCCAGCACGATGACCTGGCGATCCACGCGCGCGCGCAGTGGCCGCTCGAGAACCTGCCGGCGGTGAACGCATGAATCACGACCAAGACCGCATCTTTCTGCACGGGCTGCGCGCCGAATGCATCATCGGCTTCATCGACTGGGAACGCCGCGTCAAGCAGACCGTAGAGCTCGACATTGAGCTGCCGGTCGACTGCCATCGCGCAGCACTCAGTGACGAAGTCGCCGATACGCTCGACTACAAGAAGGTGGCCAAGCGCGTGCAGGCCTTCATCGAGGCCTCCGAGTTCAAGCTGGTGGAGACGCTCGCCCACCGCCTGGCGCTCACCATCCTCGAGGAGTTCGCGGTGGCCTGGGTACGCATCTCGCTCAACAAACCCGGCGCGATCCGCAGCTCGCGCGATGTCGGCGTCGTGATCGAGCGCAGCCGCGCGGATCTCAGTGGCGCGGCCGCGCGGAGCTGAGCCGTGCCCGCGGTGTATGTCGCCGCTGGGAGCAACATCGCTCCCGCACGCCATCTCGCTCTGGCGATGAGCGAGCTGGCGCGCGAATTTCCCGGCACGCGCTTCTCGACCGCCTACCGCAATCAGGCCGTCGGCTTCAGCGGCGAAGATTTCATCAACCTAGTCGCAGGCTTCGCTACGGCGTTGCCGGTGCGCGCCGTACTCGAGCGGCTGCACGCCATTGAGACGCTGTGCGGCCGGCCGCGCGCCGCGCCACGCTGGGCACCGCGCTCGATGGACCTCGACGTGCTGCTGTACGGCGAGCTGATCTGCGATGAGCCGGACCTGCGCTTGCCGCGCCCGGACCTGCTGAAGCGCGCCTATATGCTGGGTCCGTTGGCGCAACTCGCGCCCGAGGTGCGTCATCCGACAGAGCACCTCACCATCGGCGAGCTGTGGCAACGCTTCGACCGCGACGCCCATGCGCTCGAGCCGGTGACGCTGCCGGCCCTGGCGCGCTGAGGTGGTGCTCCTTCTTAATTACCAGCCGATGCTGCGACCGCCATCGACCGCGAGGATCTGCCCGGTGACGTAGGGGGCATCGCTGGCGAAATACAGGCAGGCGCGCGCCACGTCCTCGGGCGAGCCGATGCGCTTCAACGCCGTGCGCTGCGTAATGTTCTCCTGCAGCGCAGTGTCCAGGCCGTCCTCAGGCCACATCACCGGACCAGGGGCCACGGCGTTGACGCGCACCCGCGGGCCCAGCTCGCGGGCCAGGGACTTGGTGAGCATAATCAGCCCGGCCTTGGCGATGCTGTACACCGGGTAGCGACGCAGCGGCCGCAGCCCATGGATATCGGCCACATTCACGATCAGTCCCTGCGCGGCCTGCAGCAGCGGTGCGGCCGCCTGCGCCAGGAACAGGGGCGCCTTGAGGTTGGTGCCGATCAGATCGTTCCAGTCGATCTCGGTGATGTCGCCGAGCGGGGTGGGGTAGAACGTGGAGGCGTTGTTGATCAGCACGTCGAGACCGCCGAAGGCCGCGCCCGCACTGTCCACCAGCTGCGGCAGCTGCGCGACTTCGAGCAGATCGCAGTCGACGCTGCGCGCGCTGTCTGGTCGCAGCGCGTTCAGCTCGCGCTCGAGCGCCGCGGCGTCCTCGGCGGAGCTGCGGTAGTGCAGCACCAGATTGGCGCCGGCAGCGTGCAGCACGCGCGCGATACTCGCCCCCACCCGGCGCGCCGCACCGGTGATCAGAACCGTCTTGTGTTCGAGCAGCGTGCGCAGCGGCGGGCTGGCAGCGGCGGCAGCGGAGCGTTCGCGTTTCATGGGGGCGGATTATGACGGCATCGGCGCCGCGCTCAATCCTGCCGCCGCTGACCCCGGCAGAGGCCGTCCACAGCGGCAAGCTCGCCGCGCTCATCCGCGGCGAACTGCAGGCGGCCGGCGGCTGGCTGAGTTTCGAGCGCTTCATGGAGCTGGCGCTCTATGCTCCGGGACTGGGCTACTACAGTGCCGGCAGCGTTAAGCTGGGCGCTGGCGGGGATTTCGTCACCGCCCCGGAGACCTCCGAGCTGTTCAGCCGCTGCCTGGCACGCCAGTGCGCGCCGCTGCTGCAGACCGGCGGAGAAGTGCTCGAGCTCGGCGCCGGCACTGGCCGCATGGCGGCGGGGCTCCTCACCGAGCTCGCAGCGCTCGGTGCGCTGCCCGAACGCTATGCGATCCTCGAGGTGAGCGCTGATCTCGTGCAGCGACAGCGCGCGCGTCTCGAGCAGCTGCCCGCCGCACTGCGCGAGCGCGTCGTCTGGCTGGAGCGCCTGCCGGAGCGCGCGCTGAATGGCGTGATCCTGGCCAACGAAGTGGCGGATGCGCTGCCCTGCCGGCGGTTCGTCATCGGCAGCGGTGGTGTCGAAGAAGTCGGCGTGGCGCTCGCCGGCGGTGAGGCAGGCGGCGGCGCCTTCCGTGATCAGCTCGCCGCGACCGACGACGTGCTGCTGCGTGCTTGCGCTGAACTGGGCGCCACGCTGCCGCAGCCGCTGCCCGTGGGCTACCAGTCCGAGGTGTGCCTCCGGATCACGCCGTGGATCGCGACCCTCGCCGACACACTCGGGCGCGGCCTGCTGCTCATCTGTGACTACGGGCTGCCGCGCCGTCACTACTATCATCCGCAGCGCGCACGCGGGACGCTGCGCTGCCACTACCGCCAGCTGGCGCACGATGATCCGTACCTCAACCTCGGCGTGCAGGACATCACCGCGTGGGTCGACTTCACCCGTGTCGCCGAGGCTGGCATCAGCGCCGGTCTCGAGCTCGCCGGCTTTGCGACCCAGGCCGCCGTGCTGCTCGCGCTCGGACTCGAAGAGCTGGTGGCGGCGGCCGGCGATGGCATCGCGCGCGCGCGCCTGGCGGGCGAGGCCCGCCGCCTGGTGTTGCCGGAGGAAATGGGCGAGAGCTTCAAGATGATGGCCTTCACGCGCGCGCTCGATGGACCGCTCGCGGGATTTGCGCTGCAGGACCTGCGCGATCTGCTGTAACGCGGCGCCGTAGGCTAGGGCGCTTCGGCGCGCGTCTGCTTGAGTGTCGTGAGGGCGGCGAGGCGCCGGCGACGGATCTCCTCGCCGATGGCCGGGCCCGGCAGACCGGCGCGCTCTGCGGCCGAGAGTGAGGCGCCGGCGGCGGCCTGCAGCGCCTCGGCGAGGTAGATCGCCTGCGGGTAAGGATCGGATTCCTTGCCGGTGCGGCCGCGCGCGTCGGCCGCGCACGCGAGCAGCAGCTCGCCGAAGCGCTCGGTGCGGCGGAACGCGTCGCAGTGCTCGAGCAGGCTCAGCACGGTGGCGGGCTTGAGTTCCAGCGCCCGGTGCACGAGGGTGTGCTGGCGTGCGGTGAGCACGGCGAGCTCGCGGTGTGCGTGCGGTACCTTGAGCCGCGCACACAGGTCCTCGATCAGGGGCACACCCGCCTCTTCGTGTCCGTGATGACTCGGCCAGTACTCTCTGGGCGTGGTCCCCTTGCCGAGATCGTGCACCAGCACTGCGAAGCGCACCACGAGCGGTGAGTCGTGACGTGCGGCGTAAGCGAGTGCCAGCATGACGTGCACACCGGTGTCGATCTCCGGGTGCCAGCGCGGCGGCTGCGGTACCCCGAACAGCGCGTCCAGCTCGGGAAAGATGACTTTGAGCGCGCCGCACTCGCGCAGCGTCTGGAAGAACACCTGCGGATGCAGCTCGCCGAGGGCGCGCTCGGTTTCCTGCCAGACGCGCTCCGGCACCAGCGCTTCGACCTCACCGGCTGCAGTCATGGCGCGCATCAGCGCCAGCGTCTGCGGCGCGATGGTGAAGCCGAGCGCTGCGAAGCGCGCCGCGAAGCGCGCCACGCGCAGGATGCGCACCGGGTCTTCGCTGAAGGCCTCCGACACATGCCGCAGCTGCCGCGCTGCCAGGTCCGCCTGGCCGCCGTAGGGATCGATGAGCTCACCGCTCTCGCTCTCGGCCATCGCGTTGATGGTCAGATCGCGCCGCTTCAGGTCCTGCTCGAGAGTGACCTCCGGGGCGAACTGGGTGGTGAAGCCGCGATAGCCGGGACCGACCTTGCGCTCGAGCCGCGCGAGCGCGTACTCCTCGTGCGTCTTGGGATGCAGGAACACCGGAAACTCGCGCCCGACACTCACGTAGCCGGCGTCAATGAGTTCCTCCGGGCGTGCGCCCACGACGACCCAGTCACGCTCGCGCACCGGCAGCCCGAGCAGCCGATCCCGTACCGCGCCGCCGACCAAGTAGACTTGCATGATGCCGATGTTAACTGAGACGCCCGCGCGCCGTGGCGGGGCGTGCCGGCTGCTGCTGGCGCTCGTGTGCGCGCTGCTGCCGGGCTGCGGCAGCCTCTATGTGATGCAGGCGGCGAACGGCGAGATGCAGGTGCTGCGGGCACGGGTGCCGATCGACCGGCTGCTGGCCGATCCGGCGACGCCGGCGGACCTGCGTGCGCGCCTCGAGCAGGTGCGCGCCGCGCGGGCGTTCGCGAGCGGCACTCTCGGCCTGCCGGACAACCGCAGCTACCGCACCTACGCCGACATCCGCCGGCAGTATGTAGTGTGGAACGTCGTGGCTACGCCGGAGTTCTCGGTGCTGCCGCTGCACTGGTGCTTTCCGGTCGCCGGCTGCGTCGCCTACCGCGGCTACTTCCATGAAGACAAGGCGCGTGCCTTCGCCAACGAGCTCGCCGTGCGCGGCGACGATGTCGCGATCGACGGGGTGCCCGCCTATTCGACCCTCGGGCGCTTCGCCGACCCGGTGCTGTCGAGCATGCTGCCCTACGGCGATGATGAGCTGGCGGCCACGATCTTCCACGAACTGGCGCATCAGCTCATCTACGTGCAAGACGATTCCGCCTTCAACGAAGCCTTTGCCACCACCGTCGAGGAGGTGGGACTCGAGCGCTGGCTGACGCAGCAGGGGCAGGCGGCGCGTATCGAGGCTTTCCGTGCCGATCAGCGCCACGAGCAGGCGTTCGTCGAGCTGTTCACGCGCACGCGCGCGGAGCTGGTCACGCTGTATGCCTCGGCGCTGCCACGAGTGGAGATGCGCGCACGCAAGGCGGCGGTGATGCACCGCCTCGGCAGCGAGATCCAGGCGCTCGAGCGGCGCGAGCACGCCGAGTACCCGCTGTACGATGAGTGGATCGCACAGGGGCTCAACAATGCGCGCCTGGCCGCGGTTGCCACCTACTTCGACTGCGTGCCCGGTTTCCAGCACCTGCTGCTGCAGCAGCAGGGCGACCTGGGGAAGTTTTACGCGGCGGTGCGCGAACTCGCGCGCCTGCCGCGCGCCCAGCGGCACGCGCGCGTGTGCAGCGGGCCGCTGGCACCGGAGGATGAGGACAGCTAAGCGAATCCCTGTGGCGGCGGTGCCCGCAGATAGTTCGGCAGGTGCGCGAGCAGCGGTTGCGGTGCGATGCCGAGCGCGCGGCAACCGTCCTCGCGGCAGACGCTGTCGCGCGTCAGCGAGCGGAAGTTGTCGAGCGAGAAAGGTGTGCCTGGCAGCAGTCCCATCACGGCGCCCTGTACTCGTGCCAGCGCATCCGACAACGGCATGATGTGACAGGGCAGACCGGCCACCTGCGCGGTCAGGCGCACGATGCGCTCGAGCGTCAGCACTTCCGGGCCGCACAGCTCGTAGGTGCCCTGCTGTGGGCCCGGGGCCTGCAGCACGCGGGTAAAGGCTTCGGCCACATCGAAGACGCTGATGGGCGCGAAGCGTGCCTGCGGGCGCGCCAGCGGCAGGAAGCCGCCGCTCAAACGCAGCAGCCTGGCAAAGCGATTGGTCAGGGAGTCGCTGGGCCCGAAGATGACCGAGGGGCGGAAGATGCTCACCTCGGGATGCGAGGCCTCCGGGTGCGGCACCAGGCGCAGCTGGCTTTCGGCACGACCCTTGGAGCGCAGGTACTCGCTCGGGCCGTGCTCATCCGCGCCGAGCGCGCTCATGTGCAGCAGGCGGCGCACGCCGGCGGCGCGCGCCGCCTGGATGACTTTGGCGGCCAGCTGGTGGTGCACCGTCTCGAAGGTCGCGCTGCCGCGGGGGTTGAGGATGCCGACGAGATTGACCACGGCATCGCAGTCGGCGAACAGCTGGCTGAGAATGCGCGGCTCGTGCACGTTGGCGGCGACCAGCTCGGCCGTGGCGAGCACGCGCAGCTGCTCGCTGTGGTTCAGGTTGCGAGTCGGTACGCGCACCCAGTGGCCGGCCCGCACCAGCCGCGTCACCAGCTCCGTGCCGACGAATCCGCCGCCTCCCAGCACGCAGACGATCACACTCGCTTCCTCTTGGCACCCGCGCGCCGCGTGCGCGGCCGGTGCCAGATGCCTACTTGAGCGGAATCAACAGCACCGAGTTGCCGCGCCGCACCTCCAGCACCAACACCGCAGCGCCCTTGGAGCGCTCGCGCAGTTCGCGCAGGTTCGCCACCTTGCCGCGATTGGCGCCGACGATGACATCATCGGTTCGCAGCCCCGCTTGCGCGGCGGCGCTGCCAGGCTCGACGCTGCGCACCAGCGCGCCGCCCGCATCCGGCGCATCCGCCAGTGCCGCACCTTCGAAACTCTTGTGGATGCTCGCCGGTCCGCCGCTGAGCTCGACGCTGCTGTCGGCGATCACCGCCGCGACCTTGAGCGGCTTGCCGTCGCGCACCAGGCCGATATCGACCCGGTCGCCGACGCGCAGCAGGCCGATGGTGTTGCGCAGCTCGCTGTTGGACTTCACTGGCTGGCCGTTCACCGAGGTGATCACGTCGCCGGTACGGATGCCGGCCTTGTCGGCCGGCGAGCCCTCGACGACCTGCGACACCAGTGCGCCGACCGCGCTCGGCAGGCCGAGCGAGTGGGCGATATCCGGTGTCACGGTGTACATGCTGACGCCGAGCTGGCCGCGCTTCACCGAGCCGAACTTGATCAGCTGGTCCATGACGCTGTGCGCCATGTTCACCGGGATGGCGAAGCCGATGCCGATGTTGCCGCCGCTGCGCGACAGAATCGCGGTGTTGATGCCGATCAACTCGCCGCGCAGATTGACCAGCGCGCCGCCGGAGTTGCCCGGATTGATCGAGGCGTCGGTCTGGATGAAGTCCTCGTAGCCGTCGGGATTGATTCCCGCGCGCGACAGCCCGCTGATGATTCCCGAGGTCACGGTGTGCTGCAGGCCGAAGGGATTGCCGATGGCCACGACGAAATCACCCACCTCGGTCTTGGAGGAGTCGCCCAGCGGGATCTGCGACAGTCCGTCGGACTTCACCTTGAGAACGGCGACGTCGGAGGGCGCATCGCTGCCCACCACTTCGGCCTTGAGGTCGCGACCGTCCTGCAGGGTGACGGTGATCTCGTTGGCGTTTTCCACCACGTGTGCGTTGGTGACGATGTAGCCGTTCTTGGCGTCGAAGATGACGCCGGAGCCGGCGCTCTGGAACGGCCGCTCACGCGGGCCGGTGTCCGGCGGCACATCGAAGAAGCGACGGAAGAACGGGTCATCCAGCAGCGGGTTCTGCGGCCCACGCTCGCGGATCGTACCGCGCGTAGCGATGTTGACGACTGCGGGCGAGACCCGCTTGATCATCGGCGCGAGCGTCGGAATCGGCTGATCGCCGATCGACGGCGGCACTGCGGCGGGTGCGGGAGCGGTAGCCGCGAGCGCCACGAGCAGAACGAATGCCAGGTGAATGTGCTTCATGTGCAGGGAATTCTAGCCGGAAGCACGCGCCCCGGCTTGCACGGATGACCTGCGGAAGCGCCGCTTGTCGCGTTCACAAAAAGAGCGCGCCGCGGGACGCGGCGCGCTCGTTAAGGAAAGTCAGCAGCCGGTGCCGCGTACCGCGGCACCGTCGCGCTGAGCCTAGCCCTCAGGCAGCCTGGACGCTGATGCGCCGCGGCTGCTCCTGCGGGCGCTTCGGAATGCTGAGCTCGAGCACGCCGTTGACGTGCGTCGCCTTGATCTGCTCGGCATCCGCGCTCTCGGGAAGCGTGAAGCGGCGCAGGAACGTGCCGCTGGCACGCTCGACGCTCGCGAAGCCCTCCTGGGCCGACTTCTTCTCGGAGCGGCGCTCGCCCTTGACGGTCAGCACACCCTTATCGGCGGTGATTTCGATGTCCTTGCTGTCAACGCCCGGCAGGTCGGCCACGACGACGAAGCGCTCGGCTTCCTCGTGGATGTCGACGTGCGGGATCCAGCTGATGCTGGCGCCATCGAGGTTCTCGCCCAGAGCGCGGTCGAGCTGCCGCTGAAAGCGGCTCACGAGCGCCCACGGCTCATAACGTACTAAGGTCATAAAAAACTCCTGTTGGAATTCAAGTTGAAAAGCCAAATTAAAAAGTTGGGGGCGCAAGGCGCGCTTAGCACCGATGTGCGGATAGCACGGGTCGGTTTCAAGAGCGCTCTGTCAAGGGTTTTTTTCAAGAGGGCAATTTCAAGGGTGATGCCGTGTCTGGCGCAGCCGGGATCCCGGTCAAGGTCAGGGGCGGCGGCCTGCGATGCGCTGGTCAAAGAATGACCATGCGGCGCCGGAGCGCACGTCCGCGGCCACCACGCTGCGGCTCAAGGTGCGTGCCGCTGTGGGCAGCCTGTGCAAAACCTGTGCTTGCCCTGAGCACAATATATGGGGGTAGGAGGCTAGTGTGCGAGGCGTCTCACTTATGGAAAATATGTCGTGGAAGTTACAGCCGAAAATGATGTATCTATATAAAATTGCTAGCAAAAATCGACATGACAAAATCCCGTATGGAGCCTTGACGCACCCTGGGACCGTCATTAGTCTTTTGACCCCGACACAAGATCTTGTGTTCGCGCAAGGCGATCAAAGGGTCACGCAGTCGGGGGGAGGTTTCAGGGACCTGACTGTCACGAAGACAGCGGGTACCGGTCAGGCTGGCGGGGGCTATCCACAAGAGCTCCTCTGCGCTTTGGTCGGCATTCCCTGCAATCCGTGCGTAAAAGGCGTCAAGAACAGTGGAGCGCCGCGGATTAAATGAACACTGTCGTGAAGATCGAACCCAAGGACATCGATGCGATTGGTTTCCAGGAAGCCTCGCTCGACATCTGGGATAAGAAGTATCGCCTCACGGCGAAGGACGGTACGCCCATCGACAAGACGATGGACGATACCTACAAGCGCGTGGCGCGCGCGCTCGCCGACGTTGAGAGCGAGGAGACGCGCGAGCACTGGTATGAGCGCTTCCTGTGGGCACTGCGGCGCGGGGCGATTCCCGCCGGACGCGTGACTTCGAACGCCGGCGCACTCGCGCATAAGCCGGCCACCTCCACCATCAACTGCACGGTGTCGGGAACCATCCATGACTCCATGGATGACATCCTGAGAAAGGTGCACGAGGCGGGGCTGACCCTCAAGGCGGGTTGTGGCATCGGCTACGAGCACTCGACGCTGCGACCGCGTGGCGCCTACGTCTCGGGCGCGGGCGCCTATACCTCGGGGCCGCTGTCGTTCATGGATATCTTCGACAAGATGTGCTTCACCGTCTCCTCGGCCGGAGGGCGCCGCGGTGCGCAGATGGGTACCTTCGACGTCGGCCATCCGGACGTTCTGGAGTTCATTCGCGCCAAGCGCGAGAACGGCCGGCTGCGGCAGTTCAACCTCTCGCTGCTGATCACCGATGAGTTCATGCAGGCGGTGCGCGAGGACCGCGACTGGAAACTCGCCTTCCCGCTGTCGCTGCGTGAGTACGAGACGGACAAGCCCGATTTGGCCGATGCCAGCAAGTTCGTGTGGCGCGAGTGGTCGGTGCACCAGGGCTACGTCGTCAACGACGAAGGCCTGGTGGCATGCAAGATCTACAAGACGCTGCCCGCGCGACGCGTGTGGGACGTGATCATGGCGTCCACCTACGATTTCGCCGAGCCGGGCTTCATCCTCATCGACCGCGTCAATGAGATGAATAACAACTGGTGGTGCGAGAACATCCGCGCCACCAATCCGTGTGTGACTGCCGACACACGCCTGCACACCCGCCATGGGCTGGTACGCATCGGCGACCTGTACGACGCGCGCGTTGATATCCAGGCAACGGTCGACAATCGGGCGCTCGGGGAGGGCGAGGGCGTCTCGGTGCGGCCTGCGCTGCCGGCATTCATGACCGCCACCTCAGCGGACGTTTTTCGCGTCACGACCAGGGACGGTTATGAGATCAAGGCCACCGAATGGCACGACTTCTACACCACCCGCGGCAAGATCAAACTGAAGGAACTGCAGGTGGGCGATGAACTCCTGGTGCAGTCCGGCAAGGGGCAGTTCGGCGGTGGTGGCAGCGAGCAACTGGGAACACTCATCGGCCTGATAACCGCGGATGGCCATTTTACCAATCGTGGCAAGGGCCTCACCGCGGCGGTCGTCAAGCTCTGGGGCCAGGATCGCGCCTATGCGCAGGAAGTGGTTGGCTACATTAACTCCCTCATCGCCGATTGGGCTCCAAGGCAGCGGCGGCATCAGGTGAGCGCGGTCGCGGTACCCGAGCGCAATCTGGTGATGATTCGCTCGGTGCTGCTGGCTCGGGCGCTCGAGTACTACGGTTTCACGGCGAAAGCCAAGACGCAGGTGCCGGAGATCATCTGGCGCGGCAATGAGGACTGCGTCCGCGGGTACCTGCGGGGTCTGTTCCAGACCGACGGGACGGTGCAGCGTGACGATAAGCGCGCCTACTGCAGTATCCGTTTAGCCTCGAGCGCGCAATCGCTGCTGCAGGACGTGCAGTTGCTGCTCGCCAACTTCGGCGTCTTCAGCCGGATTCTGCGGCGACGCGAGGCAGGGCAGCTGCCAGACGGAACGGGCGGCCGTCGCCGGTACGACTGCAAGGCCGACTACGAGCTGATCATCGGCTCCTCATCCTGCGACCGTTTCATGGAGGAGATCGGGTTCATCTCTGATGCGAAAAATCAGAAGTACCGTGAGTGGAAGGCACAGCATCCGCAGACCCACGCCGACAAGTTCGTCAGCGCGATCGCGAGCATCCAGCACGCGGGCCGCGAGGCGGTGTTCGACACGACTCAGGAAGATAAGAACAACCTGATCTTCAATGGGCTGGTGACAGGCAATTGCGGAGAGCAACCGCTGCCGCCGTACGGCTCGTGCCTACTGGGTTCGATCAATCTGACGCGTTTTGTGAAGCACGCGTTTAGCGATTTCGCCGAGTTCGACTGGAGCGAATACCGCGAGGTGGTCAAGGTATTCACCCGCATGCTCGACAACGTAGTCGAGGTGAACGGTCTGCCGCTCGAGCAGCAGCGTAATGAGATTCTACGCAAACGTCGCCACGGCATGGGCTTCCTCGGCCTCGGCAGCGCGATGACGCTGTTGCGCCTGAAATACGGCTCGCCGGAGTCGACGCAGTTCACCGAGGAGGTGTCGCGCGAGATGGCCGTGGCCGGCTGGGAAGCCGCGCTCGAACTGGCGCGTGAAAAAGGGCCGGCGCCGATCATGAACGAGGAGTTCACGGTCACCAAGGAGCTGCTGCGCAAACGTCCGGAGATGGCGCGCGATGGCTGGAAGCCAGGTGCCAAGATCGCTGGCCGTCTGCTGCACGCCAAGTACAGCCGCTACATGCAGCGCATTGCGCAGGTGGCACCGGCGCTGGTGCACGAGCTGGCCGAGACCGGCGCGCGCTTCACGCACCACACCTCGATCGCGCCCACCGGCACGATCTCGCTATCCCTCGCCAACAACGCATCGAACGGCATCGAGCCGTCGTTCGCACATCACTACTTCCGTAACGTCATCCGGGAGGGCAAGAAGTCGAAGGAGAAGATAGACGTCTATTCATTCGAGTTGCTGGCGTACCGCGAGCTGGTCAACCCGAATGCCAAACCTGGAGCCACCACCGATGGGGAAAGACTGCCGGAATATTTCATCTCTTCCGAGAACATCACTCCCAAAGAGCATGTCGAGGTGCAGGCTGCGGCCCAGAAGTGGGTCGATTCATCGATTTCTAAGACGGCGAACGTGCCTACGGATTTTGCCTACGAAAAGTTCAAAGACATCTATCTG
>Ga0070761_10000299_pt1 | contig 32779 bp, 31 predicted proteins | sample HubBroMetageREF1_FD_66724 | JGI IMG/M metagenome (GOLD analysis project Ga0070761, IMG submission 66724) | Reference soil microbial communities from the Hubbard Brook experimental Forest, New Hampshire, USA - Hubbard Brook CCASE Soil... | ecosystem: Environmental > Terrestrial > Soil >... | reverse complement strand
CTCTGGGAGGATGAAGACTGGGCCAAGGAGGAAATCCGGACCAAGCCGCCGGGATCGCCCTATTGCTTCTTCCCGTTCACCTTGGAACAGGAAGAGGCCTTCGACCGGGTCTATGTCGAAGAGACGGGCGGGCTCGACAGTTGCGTGCCGCCCAACCCGCGCGGATTCTTCGCCCGCAGGCGGCCGCCGTAGCGAGGAGCGGCGGCGGCGATATCTGTCTCGTGCAGGAACGATCGAAGGGCAGTTCGAACGGCCGCCGATGCCGAATAGCTCTTTGAAATTATTGGATATCGGGCGTTCCCCACGCCACCCCGGCCCGCCCCGCCCCAATGGGGCGGAGAGGGAGGTGTCGTCCGTACGCCCGGGGTTTTGTCTCTGTTCCCATGTTCGGGATCTCCCCGTTCCAGCGCCTGCCCCGCGCAGCCGACATCAGCGAGACGCTGGCGCATCGCCGCCGAGCGCCTATAGTACCCGCCATGTCCCTCCTCTTCACCATTCTCGTCCCCCTCCTGCTGCTCGCGATCCTGGCAGTGCTCGGCACCGGCATCGTCCAGATGTTTCGCGGCAGCGATCCGCGCCGGTCGAACAAGCTGATGCAATACCGTGTCATCCTGCAATTCGGCCTGCTGATGCTGATGGGGCTGTTCATGCTCGTTTTCCAACGGTGAGGTGCCGATGGTTCAACTGACCCGGATCTATACGCGCGGCGGGGATGCCGGTGAGACCTCGCTCGGCGATGGCAGCCGGGTGCCGAAGCACGCGCTCCGCGTCGAAGCCTATGGCACGGTCGACGAGGCCAATGCCGCGATCGGCCTCTGCCGCCTCTACAGCCGAGACCTCGGCGAGGCCGACGCCATGCTGGCCCGGATCCAGAACGATCTGTTCGATCTGGGCGCCGATCTCTGTACGCCCGAGGGCACGGAACGCCACGGCAGCGCGCTGCGCATCTCGGCCGCCCAGACCGACCGCCTGGAACACGAGATCGATGCACTCAATGCCGGGCTGGCACCGCTCAATTCCTTCGTCCTGCCCGGCGGCACGGCGCTTGCTTCTCACCTGCATCTGGCGCGGGTGGTGACGCGCCGGGCGGAGCGGCTGGTCACGGCGCTGGCGGCAGTCGAACCGATCAACGCCGAGGCGGTCAAATACTTGAACCGTCTGTCCGATCATCTGTTCGTGGTGAGTCGCCACGTGAACGACGGCGGCGCCGGCGACGTGCTCTGGGTGCCCGGTGCCAATCGCTGACGAGAGCGCATTGCCCCTAGTCCGGGGTCGCGGTTGACAGGCCCTGGCGGCGCCCATATCGTCCGCGGCTCGGCCGGGGGCGACCTCGTTTCCGGCGAGGCTGCCGGAGGATGCGCGGCCGCCGTCGGGCTCGGATGCCGACCCTCATGACCGGAGATTGCTGATGAAAGTACTCGTCGCCGTAAAGAGGGTGATCGATTTCAACGTCAAGGTCCGGGTCAAGTCGGACAAGACCGGTATCGAGACTGCGAACGTCAAAATGTCGATGAACCCGTTCGACGAGATCGCCGTCGAAGAAGCCATCCGGCTCAAGGAAGCAGGCGTCGCCACCGAGATCGTCGCCGTGTCGCTGGGCGTCCAGCAATGCCAGGAAACGATCCGAACGGCGCTGGCGATGGGCGCCGATCGCGGCATCCATGTCGTGACCGATGCCGAGCTGGAACCGCTGGCGGTAGCCAAGCTGCTGAAGGCAGTCTGCGACAAGGAGCAGCCCCGGCTGGTGATCGTCGGCAAGCAGGCGATCGACGATGATTGCAGCCAGACCGGCCAGATGCTGGCCGCTCTCCTCGGCTGGTCCCAGGGCACCTTCGCCTCCAAGGTAAAGATCGACGGCGCCGACGCCGATGTGACGCGCGAAGTCGATGGCGGCCTCGAGACGGTGACACTGAAGCTCCCGTCGGTCGTCACCACCGATCTGCGCTTGAACGAGCCGCGCTACGCCTCGCTCCCCAACATCATGAAGGCCAAGAAAAAGCCGATCGAGCAGACCGACCCGGCGGCACTCGGCGTCGATATCGCACCGCATCTGGCGGTGCTGAAGGTCGAAGAACCGCCGAAGCGCCAGGGCGGCCGGAAGGTCGGCTCGATCGCCGAGCTGGTCGACAAATTGAAGAACGAGGCGAGGGTGATCTGATGGCGATCCTGGTCTTTGCCGAACATTCGAATTCGGCCCTGAAATCGGCGACGCTGAACGCGGTCACCGCGGCGGCGGCGATCGGCGGCGAGATTCATGTGCTGGTCGTGGGCTCGCAGGCGCAAGAGGCTGCCGATGCCGCCGCCAAGGTCGAAGGCGTCGCCAAGGTCCTGCTCGCCGACGATCCGGCCTACGAGCATCTGCTGGCCGAGACGGTGGCGCCCCTGGTCGTAAAGCTCGCCTCCGGCTATAGCCACGTGCTCGCCACCGCCACCACCTTCGGCAAGAATTTCATGCCGCGGGTCGCAGCCTTGCTCGATGTCGCCCAGATCTCCGAGATCCAGTCGGTGGTCTCGGCCGATACTTTCGTGCGCCCGATCTATGCCGGCAATGCGCTCGCCACCGTGCAGTCGAAGGATGCGATCAAGGTGATCACGGTCCGCGGCACAGGATTCGCGGCGGCCGCGGCCGAAGGCGGCAATGCCGCGATCGAGGCGATCCCGGCCGGCCCGGCGAGCGATCTTTCGCGCTTCGTCGGCGCCGAACTGTCGAAATCGGAACGGCCGGAGCTGACCTCGGCCCGGATCGTCATTTCCGGCGGGCGCGGCATGCAATCGGGCGAGAATTTCCATCTCCTGGAGACGGTCGCCGACCAGCTCGGGGCCGCCGTCGGCGCCAGCCGGGCCGCCGTCGATGCCGGCTACGTGCCGAACGACTACCAGGTCGGCCAGACCGGCAAGATCGTGGCACCCGATCTCTATATCGCCGTCGGCATCTCCGGCGCGATCCAGCATCTGGCCGGGATGAAGGACAGCAAGGTCATCGTCGCGATCAACAAGGACGAAGAAGCGCCGATCTTCCAGATCGCCGATTACGGCGTGGTCGGCGATCTGTTCAAGCTCGTGCCGGAATTGTCGGCCGAACTCGACAAGGTCAAGAGCTGAGCGGAAAAGGGGCAGACCGATGGCGTGTTTGACCGTGGGTTCCGCGACGAGGGCGTCATGATTTCGCGCATCGGCGTCATCGGCGCCGGCCAGATGGGCACCGGCATCGCCCAGATCTGTGCCAGGGCCGGCTACGAGGTCAAGCTGACCGATATCAGCGCCGACGCCGTGGCGCGGGGGCTCGAGGCCATCTCCCACAATTTCGCGCGCCAGATCAGCCGCGGAAAAATGACGGAAGGCGAACGCACCGCAGCCCTGGCGGCGATCGAAACCGGCACCGACAATTCTCTTTTCGCCGATTGCGATGTCGTCATCGAAGCGGCGACCGAGAAGGAAGCAATCAAGCGCGAGATCTTCAAGGCGCTGGTGCCGGCGCTGAAGCCCGACGCGATCGTCGCCACCAACACCTCGTCGATCTCGGTGACGAGGCTGGCGGCAGTGACCGACCGGCCCGGCCGCTTCATCGGCATGCATTTCATGAACCCGGTGCCGGTCATGGCGCTGGTCGAGCTGATCCGCGGCATCGCCACCGAGGAAACCACCTTTCAGGCCATTCGCGATCTGGCCATCGATCTGGGCAAGACGCCGGTCGCGTCCGAGGATTTCCCGGCCTTCATGGTCAATCGCATCCTACTGCCGATGATCAACGAGGCCGTCTATACGCTCTATGAAGGGGTGGGCTCGGTCGACGCGATCGACACGGCCCTCCGTCTCGGCGCCAACCACCCGATGGGGCCGCTCGAACTCGCCGATTTCATCGGGCTGGACACCTGCCTGTCGATCATGCAGGTGCTCCATGACGGCCTGGCCGATTCGAAATACCGCCCCTGCCCGCTGCTGGTGAAATATGTCGAGGCCGGCTGGCTCGGCAAGAAGACGCAGCGCGGCTTTTACGATTATCGCGGCGAGAAGCCGATACCGACGCGCTGAGCCGGAGACGCCGACCGCGCCTCCGGCTCCGGCTTCGCACCGGTCCCCACGCCCTCATCCGGTCCGACCCGCCGCCGCTGAACGCCCATTGGAAATATCGGAGAATTCCCGGCGATTTCAGCGGGGTCCGGGCCTTCCTCGACAAACCGTCAGTGTTCGATCGCCAGCGCCCGGGCGAGCTGGCTCAGCGCCTCCTGGTGTCGCTCGTTGGCGATGTGGCTGAAATTGCGGGCCAACTCCAGACACATGCGTTCGCGCGGCGAATGTGTCGTACTGTCATCTGCGGACTCGACCCCCTCGAACAGGTAGGAAATCGGCACGCTCAAGACACGAGCGATCTCGAACAGCCGGCCAGCCGAGATCCGGTTGATACCGCGCTCGTATTTATGCGCCTGCTGATAGGTGACGCCGATCAGATCGGCGATCTGCTGCTGGGTCAGGCCCAGCATGATCCGCCGCTCGCGGATGCGAGCGCCGACGTGGCAATCGATATCCTGGGTCCGCTGAGTACTTCTCTTCATGGTGCGCCTGCTCATCTGTCATGGGCGGTCATTCGCCACATTCGACACTCCGACGAGTGCGGCCGCTCGGGAGCGGTTGCACAACAAACGCATCAAGCGTCGGTCGGTTCCGCGCCGAAACCCGCGCGCGCGCCTGGATTTAACCGGGTTTTTTCAGGCTCGTCCCTCGCGCATGGCCGTGTTGCAGCCACTTTGGCGGGGTTGGGCGTGCGATGGTTTGACAGTGCGAAGCCCGGGTGATACCTGCCATCGAGGCACTATAAGAGGCGGGTCGCACCATGCCGCGTATGTCCGTAGGGGATTGCAGCCTCTATGTCGAGCGCCAGGGGGACGGTCACCCGGTCATTCTGATCTCCGGATTGGGCGGTCTGGCGAGCTACTGGCAAGACCAGAAAACGGCATTTTCCCGCGATTATTCGATCGTCTGCTTCGACCACCGCGGCGTCGGCCAGAGCGACCATGTCCGGATGAAATACACGGTCGAGAAGATGGCTCAGGATGTGCTGAGCCTCATGGAGGTTCTGGGCCTCGACAAGGCGCACATCATCGGGCATTCGACTGGTGCCGCCATTGCGCAGGTCTTGGCCCTGGATCATCCTCGGCGCGTCACCTCGATCGTGCTGGCCGCCGGCTGGCCCAAGCCGGATGCCTATTTCCGCCGACATTTCATCATGCGGCGCGAGATCCTGCAGGGTCTGGGGGCGACCGCCTATGTCCAGAACGCCAGCCTGATGCTCTACCCGCACGACTGGATCGCCAGCCACAACGAAAAGCTGCGGGGCATCGAAGCGCAGCTGGTGGCGAATTTTCCGCCGACCGAGATCATGATCAGCCGGATCGAGGCGATCATGGCCTTCGATCGCGCCGCGGATCTGGGCCGGATCAAGGTCCCGACCCTGGTGCTGGCGGCGGTCGACGACAACGTCACCCCGGCCTATTACAGCGAGGCGCTGGCCCGCGCGATCCCGAATGCCGAGCTCAAGATGTTCGGCGGCGGGGGCCATTGCTTCAGCTATATCAATCCGCGCGAGTTCAATCAGGCGGTGCTGCCGTTCCTGCTGGCGAATACGCCGAAAGCGTGAGGGGCGGGTGCCGGTTTGGAGTGGGATGGAAGCTGGAGCGGGCGGCCTCCTCTGACCGCCGGAAACCAACCGTAACCGAAGATCGTCTCTTCACGGCCGCACCCAGCAGATCCTGCCCACGGGGGCATCGTCGGGGAGCAGCTCGGCCGGGCGCAGGCGGCGGCACATATCGGTGAAGCTCTCGGCAAGCAGGAAAATGTTGCCCCAGCCGGGCCGACCGTCCGCATCGTCGGGACCAGCGTCGCCATGAAGGAAACAATGATAGATACGGCCATTGCCGGCTTCCGACACGTCGATGCAGATTTGATTGTCCATCAAGTCCGCACCGATCGGGACGAGGTTGCTGGGCATGCACTGCGCTTCGGCTACGGCCAATCCTCCGAAAACATTGTTATTGCTCGACTGCAACCCGTATAGGATGTGGATCGGCGGGTTCGAGCCGATACATTCGAACATCCCCCGCGCGCGCGGGGGAGGCGTCCCCAAGGACAGGATCTGGTTGAAATGTATGCCTGTCGCCCGGCGCAGCGAGAGCAATGTCGCTATATAGTCGTTGGGAAGGCGACCGGGGACGGCACGTCGATACTCTAGGAGCCGCGCCTCCGGATCCGGCACCTCATCGCCTAACTGGTATTGGATATAGGGGCGGAGAAGCTCTATGGCGGTGAGGGTGTTCATTCGAGGCTCCTCCCATATCGAATATCCGCCGCGGATCCAATGTGCTGGACAATACGGTTCAACGCTTCCGGAACCAGTTGGATACAAGTATCGGTCGCGTGATGTGGGGTCAAGCCGTTTGCCTTCAAATATTCCGCTGGCGAGCCTGCGGCCTCGACATCCGGGTTGCCGCTCTTGGCGAGGGCGGCGTGCGTCAATGCGACATCGGCACCGTGGTACCCAGTCAACTCGCCGGGCTCGAAGTTGATCGAGAGCCTGGACCAGCGGGTGAAGTCGGGCCGGCCATCGACGAAGGGGATCGGCGTGCCGCCGGTGATTGCGATCACCTCGGGGTTGTTGGACAGCCACCCGCTATTGCCGATCTCGCCTTGCCACGTGCCGGTCTTTGCCGACGGCAGGCGTGCGCGTGGTGAGGTCGGCCCGATATTGCCGTCCTCGTCGCACTCGCCGTCCAGCCGCACCTGCCCGGCCGGGTCGGGAGGCCGCTTCTGACCGGCTCCGCCGATGTCGGTTGCCGGTGCGGTGGATGCGGATGGGTCGGAGGTCCCGCCCGGGTCGGCTCGGCGCTTGCCCCGTCGTGCCTCGTCCAGGGCCGCCGCCACCCGGTCCAGATCTTCTTCGCTCGGGACCCATCCCGGATTATGCAACTCGGGGCCGGCGTCGGGGGCGGTCGGGTCAGGGTGACGAAATCGACGGTCGTGCGCATGATCGTGCGGCCGTCGATCTGGAGATCGATGGTTTTGCGCCAGTCGAGCAGGGCCTGGAGCAATCGGGAGAATTCCGCGAGGGCGGCGTCATCGGCGAGATCATCGGGATTGGGCATCGATGTCTTATCCTATTCCTATCTTGTTCACGAACGAAACAGCCGACGCTTGGTCTCGTCGGTGCTCCTGCGCATTTGACCGGTGGCCGGTAGCGGCCGAATTCTATGGTTCACTCCGAACCGCTCGGAGTTGCGTTTCGATCGCGGGGGCGATCGACTGCCCTGCCGATGAGGGCGGTCGATTTTGATAGGACATTAATCGGCTATTTGTCGTTATTCAATAGGTATAATACTATTTCGCGGGCGCAATTCCGATGACCTCCCGTCGCGGGATCCCCGGTCCCGATCGGCCTCGCCGCGATCGGCGGTTGCACCGCCGGGAGCAGCATCGGTCTGCAGCCCTCGTACGGTCTTTGGAAATTCCGGGATGATCGAGGGCGCCACCCCTCACCCGAACCTGTCCCTTCCGCGCTTTTTGCCCGGCTCGCGTCGCGACCGGAGCGCGACGCCCGCGCTCCCCCGAGGAGGCGAGGGCTTGAAATAGAAGCGATTTCAGCCGTCGCCCCATCGGCGAGCAGGTTCGAGGCAGGCCGCCGAGCTGTGCCGGCCGCGGCCTCCGATCACGCCGCCGCGCGCATGGCGCTCGCGACGAATTCCCATTCGGCCTTGCCGAACGGCAGCTCGCGACCGTCGGGATCCTGGTCGAGCGCTTGCTCCCAGAACTGCTTGCCCTTGGCCTCGATCCCGGCATCGCCGCCGCTGAACGCCTTGACCAGTTCGACCCAGCGCCGGGCCGCCGCCTGTGCGGCGGGGTCCGCCGGAGCGGTTCCGGCCGCGATCAGGTCTTTGATCTCGGCGATCAGGACGGCCCAGGCACCCTGCCCGAAGGTCGGATCATCGACCATGGCCATTTTTCGCGCGAGGATCTGCTCGCGCTCTTCGGGCGTGTGGAGAGCGCCGGCCAAATCCAACAGCGCTCGAGGCATCTTCGTCATGTTCATGCTCCTGACCAATTCGCAGAGTCGTTCGATCGGGAGAGATCGGCGCGATTGCACCGCCGCGAGCGCGAGTTGGGACAGGTCGAGCCCGTCGCGAGCCTGATCGACGAGTGCCTGCCAGGCGTCGATCCGAGCGCGCAGCAACCCCGCCAGATCGGGCGCGCCCGAGAGCGTCCCGCCGATTTCGGCGAGGCTGAGCCCGAGCATTTTCAGCGTGCCCACTGCCGCCAGCCGTTCGAGGTCTTTGCGACTGTAGAGACGCCAGCCCTTCTCGGTCCTGATCGGACGGATGAGGCCGCGCGTCTCGTAGACCCGCAGAGCCCGCACGGTCAAACCCGTACGGCGCGCGCATTCCGCTGCCGTCAGCAGCGTCTCGTCGAACCGGCCCGCCATCGCCTTCTCCCTCCGGTCGGAAGGTGTCGCCTATGACCCAGGGTCCGGCTCAAGGACAATTTCGACGGCTAGAGGTCGCATTCCTTGACCATCTTGCGCAGGACCGCATCGGCATCGAAGAACTCGTACGCCACTTCGATCGCCCCGATCGAGTGCCTGGCATAGTCGGCATTGATTCGAGCCACCGCCTCGCGGACTTCCTCGAACGAGTCGAACGGAAAGAGGCCTCGGCCCGTCTCGACGAATTTCGAGAAGCCGGTCTCCTGGGTGATCACCGGCCGTCCCGCCGCCAGATAACAGACCGAGCGATCGGAGAACCAGCCGCTGTTCGGCCGGACATAGATGTCCTTGGCGACGGTGAACTCGCCGCGCGAATTGACGATGTAATCGCGATAGGCCTGCATATCGGCGGAGACCGGCACCGGATCGACGATGTCCCAGCCGCCTTCGCGCACCCGCGCCTCGATCTCGGGCGTCGGCGGCGACATGGCGAGGCGGAAGGGCTGCATCAATTGCCGCGGCAGATCGAGGAAACGCAGGAAATTGACGTGCTTGGACCAGCGATAAGTCTCGGCCCCGATCCGGATGTCCTTGCCCTTGTTCTCCCAAGTGGCGATCGAACTGAAATAGGGCCCGGCCGCGACACAGCCGGCGTCCCAGAGGTCGACCAGGACCGGCGGCCGGGTCTTCTTCCACTCGAACGCCGCCATCGGCACCGGACAATCCGGATTGCCCAAATTCTCGCCGTAGGTGAAGTGATGAGTGTGCATGCCGAGATAGGCCAGGGAATCGGGATTACCGCCGGCGACCTTGGCCTGTTCGAACACGGGATCGGTGTCGACGAAGACCCGGATCGGACAGGCGAGATGCTCGTCTCTGAGCCGTGTAGCGCCGCACAGATTGAAGAGTGCTGCGGCTTCGCCATAGAGCGCCGACAGCCGCTCCTTGGATATGCCGTGGACCTCGTCTTTGGCTGCGTCCCAATAGGCCCAGCGATCGCCCAGATCGAAGCGCTCCATCATCGCCTTGACGAAACCCACATTGTAGCGGCAATCCTCGACGATGCTCTGCTGGCGCGGGTCGTAAGGGTTGGCACCCGAATCCTCGACATACCAGACATCGAAGCCGAGGCGCCGCAGGCCCAGCACATAATGCAGCGCCTGCCAGGCGATACCGGCCAGCGGAATCTGTCCGGCGAGATGCAGGACGAGGATTGTCTTCTTGCTAGACGCCAAGCTGCGTCTCCTCGGCTAGGTCGAACTGGGTGTTGTATAAGGTAGCGAACAACCCGTTGCACCGCATCAATTCCGAAAAACTTCCGCTTTCTGCAATAATTCCGTCTTTCAGGACCAGGATCCGGTCGGCGCGCCGGACCGTCGACAGCCGATGGGCAATGATGAAAGTAGTGCGGCCGCGGGTCAGCCGGTCGATCCCCTGCATGACCAGAGCCTCGGTCTCGGCGTCGAGCGCCGAAGTCGGCTCGTCCAGCACCAGGATCGGGGCGTCGCGCAGCAAGGCCCGGGCGATGGTCAGGCGCTGCTTCTCGCCTTCGGAAAAGGTGGCGCCGGATTCGCCGACGAGCGAGTCGTAGCCCTGCGGAAGACCTTCGATCATGGCGTCGATGCGGGCCAGACGGGCAGCTTCCTTGACCTCGTCGAGTGTCGCTTCGGGCCGGCCATAGGCGATGTTCTCGAACACGGTCAGCGGAAAGACCAGCGGCGGCTGCAGCACCATCGAGACCTGGCGGCGCAGCGATTTCAGCTGGAATTGCCTGATATCGGTCCCGTCGATCAGGACCCGGCCCTCGCTCGGATCGAAAAAACGGGCGAGCAAGCCGAGAAGGGTGGATTTGCCGGCACCCGTCGCCCCGACGAGCGCGATCGTCTGGCCCGGCTCGACGGTGAGATCGATGCCGCGCAGCACCGGCGTATCGCTCCGATAGCGGAACCCCACGCCCTGCCATTCGATCCGGCCCTCGGCGCCCTCCGGCGGAAACACCGAGGGCCCGTCGCGCAGATCGGCTTCGGTGTCGAGAATCTCGAAGCACCGGGTGGCGCCGATGCGGGCCCCGGCGATCAGCCCCCAGCTCTGCGTGATCTGGTTCACCGGCGTATAGAGCCGGGCCAGATATGTGGTGAACAGCACGAGCTCGCCGATGGTGAGGCGACCGTCGAGCACGTCGCGCGTGCCGACGAAGATCACGAGGCCGGTACCGGCGGCGACGATGGTGTTGATCACCCCGGAATAGGCACCCTGCCAGGAATAGAGCAGGCGATGGGCGTGGAGCGCCGCCCCGCTCGCCTGCATGAACCGGCGATGTTCCTCTTCTTCTTTGGTGAAGGCCTGGACATGCTTGATCGAGGCCATGCCCCAATGCACCAGAGTATAGACTTGGCTGTCGGTATCGCGGGCAGTGGTCGCGATCTGGGCGATCTTGCGGTTGAAGAGACTGATCAGGACGGCGAGCAGCGGCACGATGGTGAGCGCCACCCCGGTCAGAATCGGGTCGATCGGCAGCAGGACCATGATCATGAGGACCAGCATGACCGCGGCTTGCAGGATCGGCAGCAGCCCGTTCATGATCATGGTCTGGACCGCGTAGCTGTCCGCGGTGATCCGCATCATCAGATCGCCGACCTTCTGCCGGCTGTGAAACGCCAGCGACAGGCGCTGCAGATGAGCATAGAGCCGGGCACGCAGATCATTGACCATGCGCTGACCGAGCCCGATCGCGGTCCAGTTGTAGAAGACGTTGAGCGCACCGGAGACGAGGACGATCAGGACCAGGGCCAGGCAAAGGGCTGCGGCCAGAGCCGGTTTCGGCCAGGCGTTGAAATCGGGGAGCCAGGGCGCCCAGGACCCCAGATCCAGCACCTTGCCGCCGAGCACATTGTCGATGACCAGCCGCAGCGGCCAAGGCTCCAGCACGGCGAAGCCGCTGAGCACGAAGATCTGCACGAGGGCGCCGATGAACCGAACGCGATAGGGGCGGACGCTGCCCAGAATCTTCCCGGCGAGACCGTTCATCCTGGTTCCCCACCGACCTTCGATGAATCAGTTCCTTCTAGTGGGGCGGGCGTCCGGCCCGCCTGCCGGCGCCGGCCGGCATCTTTTTCCGTGCGAAATATATCGCCAGATAAGCTGGTGCCGCCTCCGGCGGCAGGCGGGCGAGACACCCGCCCCACTGGATTTCTCCCTCGAACCGGGCTCATAGCGGCCGCTGCCCCGTCATCGCGACCATCCCGGTCTCCAGCGCCACCTGTTCGATCACCCGATGCATGATTCGGCCGAAGCGCAGCGTCTCGTTGGCGATGAAGCCGAACAGTGCCAGTCCCGACAGCGCCAGCAACGCGCCCAGGACCGGCTGGCCGGCGATGAGGGCGACCGCGGTCGCCGCCGCATCGCAGCGCAGGACAAAGGCGGAGAGCCGCGACAGGCGCAGGCTGCAGCGAACGCGCTGCACCCGCTTCTCGCCGCCGTGATTCTCGGTGCAGACCAGGACATAAGCCCGGCTCCAAAGCCCGCGCGAGACTTTGAGGTCCCAGTCGCTCCAGCCCTCGTCCAGCATCAGAAAATATTTCCGCGGGATCAGGAAGGCCATGAGTCGCGTGATCAGCAGTTCCTTCTCCTCGGCCCGCTCGCCCCAATAGGAAAGAAAGAACGTCCGCTCGCGCCAGTCGATCCGCGCCTCCTGCTCGACTGGTTCTTCGGCGGGATGATCGAGCGCCTTGGACTCCTTGATCCGCCATTTCAGCCGGGTCCAGCCGCGCAGGATCGGCCCGAGATAGATCAGGAGGGCGATCAGCGCCCGCGCCTTCGGGCCCCGGAAGCGCGGATCGATCGGGGCCTTGAGGGCACCCGAAACGCACAGGGTCCAAGTCGTGAAGATCGGCACCAAGAGCAAGAGCGCCCAGCCGCCGGCGAGGAGCCCGACCAGCGCCAGGACGATGGCCACCACGTTCCATTCGAAGGTCAGCGGCAAATATGCCGCGAGCGACGATGGCGGCTCGTACATGGTCTGGAACAACCCGCGCCCGAACACCCCGGAATAGATCAGCGGCCGGCGCGACAGCAGCAGCGAGGCAGAGAGATCGCCATAGATCCGCCCCAGCCATTTCGCCTGACCGAACAGATTGAAGCGCAAGGGATGCTTGGAATAGACCAGCGCCTCGGCCTTGCCGTAGCCTTTCTGCTGATCGAGATAGGCCCCGATGGTGTTGCGGCGGAAATGCCAGACCACGGCGGTGGGCGCGAAGCCGATGACGTAGCCGGCATTCTGGAAGCGCCAGCAGATGTCGACATCGTCGCCGGCGGCGCGATAGACCGGGTCGAACCCGCCCAGCCCCAGCAGCACGTCCCGGCGGAACGCCATGTTGCACCCGGCGATATGTTCGGCGACCTCGTCGGAGACCAGGACATGGGTCGGCCCGCCGGGCGAGACCGCGACCGCGGCCGGGACGAGATCATCTTCCGGCGGCGGAAAATTCGGGCCGCCGGCTGCGGACAGCCCACTGTACTCCATCTTGGCGACGAGATATCCCAGCCAGTCCGGGTCGGCGACGCAATCGCTGTCGGTATAGGCCACGATCTCGCCGGTCGCAGCCTCGGCGCCGACATTGCGGGCGACGCTCAGGCCCTTGTTCACCTGGCTGATGATCCGGCAATAGGGGAAACGCTCCGAGATCTCCAAGGTCCGGTCGGTCGAACCGTCATTGACGACGATGACCTCGTAATCCGGATAGTTGAGATGTTCGAGCGAAGCCAGACAGCTTTCCATGGTGCGCTCGGCGTTATACGCGCAGACCACGATCGAAACGCGCGGACAGCGCTCCAGCGGCGGCGGCAGCGTCCCGCCATAGCGCTGGGCGATCGCCGCGAACGCCGCCTTGGGCCGGCGCTCGGCATCGACCAGCCCGAAGGCCCAATCTTCGATCAGATGGCCGCCGGTGAACCACTCGTCGGTCCAGGCGAAGATGCAGGTGCCGGCGCAGCCCAGCTCGAAGGCGGTCCGGACCTGCCAGGACAGGGTTTCGGCTTGGTGGGCCTCGCCCTCGCGCATCGAATCCATGCCGAATTCGGTCAAGACCAGCGGCCGGTCGACCGCCAGATTATGGAGCCGGGCGACATACCGGCGGAACGCGCCGGGATCGTGCAGATAGACGTTGAAGCAGAGGAAATCGGTGAAATCGACCGTCAGATATTCGGTCGAGGGAAAATTCGCGTACGAGACCAGGCCGAGCGGATCGTGGCTCTTCACGTCGGCAACCAGGCCGGCGAGGAAATCCCGGACCTTCCCGGCCCCGTGCCAGCGGATCATGTCGGGCGGAATCTCGTTGCCGATCATATAGGCCAGCAAGGCGGGATGGCGCTGGAGACTGCGGACGCCGGCCATGATCGTCCGGCGGATCTCGCTCTTGACCGCTTCGCTGTCGAGGAAGGTGATGTGCTGCGACCAGGGAATCCCGGCCAGCACCCGCAGACCGTGTTCGGCTGCGATGTCGAGCAGCCAGACCGGGGGCACGGTGAAGACGCGGACGGTATTGACCCCGGCCTGGGTCATCAGCCGGAAATCCTGGGCGACCCGCTCGCGCGCCGGGAATTGCGTCCCGTCGCCGCCGACCGCGAACGGGCCGTATGTCACGCCGGTCAGGAAGATCTTGCGCTCGCCGGCGAAGAAAAACTTGCCCTCGACGCGGACCGGCGGGAGCCGCCCGGCCGAGGGAGGAGCGGATTGCACCGCACCGGGCTCGGGCCGTGCCGTGTCCTGCACTTCGATGTCGGCCATGGCTCGCTACCTAAAATACGGACGCCGGTCCCCGGCGCCGCGCCGAACGGCCGGAAAATGGACCCGGAACCGGCGGCCTCGTCAAACCAGCTGTTCTGGCGGAATTCAGTCGCCGACGGCGAGAGCCGCTTCCGGCGTGCGCAGGTGCCAGGTCCAAGCGGTCCGGATGATCGTTTCCAGATCCGACCGATGCGGCTGCCAGCCGAGCAACGATCTCGCCCGTGACGAGTCGGCGACCAGGACCGGAGGATCGCCGGCCCGGCGCGGCATCTCGCGGCGCGGCACGCGCTTGCCGGTGACGCGCTCGGCGGCGGCGATGACCTCGCGCACCGAATAGGCCCGGCCGGTGCCCAGATTGACCGCGGCGCTGGCGCCGCCGGCGAGCAGATGATCCAGCGCCAGGACATGAGCGTCGGCCAGATCGGCGACATGGATGTAATCGCGCACGCAGCTGCCGTCTTGCGTCGGGTAATCGGTCCCGTAGATGTCGATCGCGGCCCGACGCCCGAGGGCGGCATCGAGGATGAGCGGGATGAGATGAGTCTCGGGAAGATGGCTCTCGCCGATGTCGCCTTCGGCATCGGCGCCCGCGGCGTTGAAATAGCGCAGCGCGACCGAGGCGAGGCCATGTGCCTTGCCGTACCAGTGCAAGGCCCGCTCGACCATCAGCTTGGTTTCGCCATAGGGATTGACCGGGCGCTGCGGCATGTCTTCGGTGATCGGCGAAGCTTCGGGCGTGCCGTAAGTCGCACAGGTCGAAGAAAAGACCATCGGCCGGATCCGGGCCGTGGCCATGGCGTCGAGCAATACCAGCGACTTGGTGACGTTGTTCTCGAAATAGAGGCCGGGCTTGGTCATCGATTCGCCGACATAGGCGAAGGCGGCGAAATGCATGACCGCTTCGATCTGGTAACGCTCGAAGGTGTCGAGCAGGAGCGCGCGGTCGCCGATATCGCCTTCGACGAACGGCCCCCACTGGACTGCCCAATGATTGCCGTAAACCAGATTATCATAGGTCACCGGACGATAGCCGGCGCGGGCGAGGGCTTTGGCGGCATGGCTGCCGATATAGCCGGCACCACCGGTGACCAGGATGTTTCTCATGAGGCAACCTGCTCTGCGCTGAAGCCGGAGGGAGTGCCGGCCGGACCCATAACGATGGGCCACGGGCGTTTCTTCCCTACCTCGAGCCGTCCGCCGCGCGATTTTCCTGCCGCACCGCCCTGAAACCAGGGATCATGCCGATGCGCCGTTGCGTTCTCCCATTCAATCCCCGGCAATCAGCGGTCGGATTTGGCGGTTTTTCTCGGCAAAGCCGGCTGCTGGCCGGTGGCGCAGGGCAGCAATGCAGACGGCGCAGCAGCTCATGCCGAATTTGCATAGAGCGAAAGCGCCGAGCCGACCGGAATTTCCCGGCGCCGCACCGCGTTGTCGAGGGCTGGATGACCCAGGCCCGGAGTGAGCCCAAGGAGAGGATTTCTAATGCGTATTGCAGTGATCGGGACGGGTTACGTCGGCCTCGTGTCGGGCGCGTGCTTCTCCGAATTCGGAACTTCCGTGGCCTGCGTCGACAAGGCGGCCGACAAGATCGACCGGCTCAATCGCGGCGAGATGCCGATCTTCGAACCGGGCCTCGATCAACTCGTCGCCAACAACGTCCGCGCCGGGCGGCTCTCCTTCTCGACCGAGCTCAAGCCGGCCGTCGCCGAGGCCCAAGCCGTGTTCATCGCCGTCGGCACCCCCTCGCGGCGCGGCGACGGTCATGCCGATCTCACTTATGTCTTCGCCGCGGCCGAAGAAATCGCCCTGGCCATGACCGGCTATACGGTCGTCGTCACCAAATCCACGGTGCCGGTCGGAACCGGCAGCAAGGTCGCCGCCGTCATCGCCGCAGCGCGCCCCGATCTCGAACTCGGCCGCGATTTCGATGTGGTGTCGAACCCGGAATTCTTGCGCGAAGGCTCGGCGATCAGCGATTTCATGCGCCCCGACCGCGTCGTCATCGGCACCGGCGCCGAGGCCGAGCGGGCGCGCGACATATTGCGCGAACTCTATCGGCCGCTCTATCTGCTGGAGACGCCGGTGCTGTTCACCGGCATCGAGACGGCCGAGCTGATCAAATACGCCGCCAACAGTTTCCTCGCGACCAAGATCACCTTCATCAACGAGATCGCCGATCTGTGCGAGGCCGTCGGGGCCGATGTCCAGGACGTGGCCAAGGGTATCGGGCTCGACGGCCGGATCGGCAAGAAATTCCTCCATGCCGGACCGGGTTACGGCGGCTCCTGCTTTCCCAAGGATTGCCTGGCGCTGGTCAAGACGGCGCGCGACGCGGATGCCCCGATCTCGATCGTCGAGACGGTGGTCGAGGTCAATGACCAGCGCAAGCTCCGGATGGCCGACCGCATCGAAGCGGCGTGCGGCGGCTCGGTCGCGGGATTGCGGGTGGCTGTGCTGGGATTGACCTTCAAGCCCAATACCGACGACATGCGCGACAGCGCCAGCCTCGACATCATCCCGGCCCTGCAGCGCAAGGGTGCGGCGATCCGCGCTTTCGACCCGGAAGGCATGCACGAAGCCGAAAAGCTGCTGCAAGAGGTAGCCTATGCCCGCGACGCCTACGACGCGATCGCCGGCACCCATGTCCTGGTGATCCTGACCGAGTGGAACGAGTTCCGCTCGCTCGACTGGGCGCGGGTCCGAGAGCAGATGGCCGGCCGCGTCGTGGTCGATCTGCGCAACATCTACCAGCCGGACCATATTGCGGCCGAAGGATTTTCTTACCACTCGATCGGCCGACCGGCCGCCCATCCCGCAGCGCCCGTGCGCTGACCTCGCGAAAGAAAATCCGATGAGCCTGACCAAGAAGCGTGTTCTCATCACCGGCGGCGCCGGTTTTCTCGGGTCGCATCTGTGCGAGCGGCTGCTCGCCGACGGCAACGACGTGCTCTGCGTCGACAATTACTTCACCGGCCGCAAGGACAACATCGCCCATCTCTTGGGAAATCCCAATTTCGAGGCGATGCGCCACGATATCTGCTTTCCGCTCTATGTCGAAGTCGACGAGATCTATAATCTCGCCTGCCCGGCCTCGCCGATCCATTATCAGTTCGATCCGGTTCAGACCACCAAGACCAGCGTGATCGGCGCCATCAACATGCTGGGCCTGGCCAAGCGGGTGAAAGCCAAGGTGTTCCAGGCTTCGACCAGCGAAGTCTATGGCGACCCGACCGTCCATCCCCAGACCGAAGCCTATCGCGGCAACGTCAACCCGATCGGCCCGCGCGCCTGCTACGACGAAGGCAAGCGCTGTGCGGAAACGCTGTTCTTCGATTACTACCGGCAGCACAAGACCCGGATCAAAGTGGTGCGGATCTTCAACACCTACGGCCCGCGCATGCATCCGCGCGACGGAAGGGTGGTTTCGAATTTCATCGTCCAGGCGCTGCGCGGCGAAGACATCACCGTCTATGGCGACGGCTCGCAGACTCGCGCCTTCTGCTATGTCGACGATCTGATCGAAGGCTGGGTCCGGCTCATGGCCACGGGCGACGAGGTCACCGGCCCGATCAATATCGGCAACCCGATGGAAATCCCGGTCCGGGAATTGGCCGAGCGCGTGATCGCCCAGATCGGCTCGCGCTCGAAGCTGGTATTCAGGCCGCTGCCGGTCGACGACCCGCTGCAGCGCTGCCCGGACATCACCCAGGCCAAGGCGGTACTGGGCTGGGAACCGCGGGTGAGGCTGGAAGTCGGGCTGGAACGGACGATTGCCTATTTCGACAAGCTGTTGACGGAGCGGGGGGAGCATTGAAGGGGGAATACAGGTAAGAGCCAGCCCTGGCGATCGCTCATGGCCAATCCTGTGCAGCGTGATAGATGCGCAGGATTTCGACAGCCTCGGGCTTGACTCGGTAGACGATGATGTAGGGGACCGATATCAATTCGCGCGTGCCTGGGATCCGCCCTGGCCGCCCACGATGTGGCAGTATATCGAGTGACATACCGCGGTCATAGAGGGTCTTGGCGACCCGGGGAGCAGCGCCAGGATTGTCCTTCCGGATGTGGCGAGCGATATTGCTGAGGTCTCGGGCGGCGAGACCTGTCCAGCGGACTAGCATCAAGACTGCAGAATACGCTCGACGCCGTTCCAAACCTCTTCCGCAGCCACGAAGTCGCTTCGGTCGGCGGCATCGATGCCGAGCTTTACTGCCTGGGCAAAGTGTGCGTCATCGATCAGAAAGCGTGCTACCGCCTCCTGCGCCAGATCGTCGACGCTGCGACCCTCGTCGGCTGCAAGCCGCACTAGGTGAGCCTCTTGGTCGGGGGTAAGATGAATATGCATATTCCGAGCGTAGCAGCGAGCCGAAAAAAGTCAAGATCTTAATGACCGCAATCAGATGCCGATCGGGTCTGCGAGGTGGGGGCCGAGAGAGACGATGCGTCATTTCGCCATTTCGCAAGCTCTTGGCTAGCCGAGCCCGCTAGCTCGAGCGAGGAGCCAAAACCGTTGGCCTCGGGCGATTAGGAGGTCACAGCAAGAACGGTAGGCAAGCTCGGAGCGGCTAACGCCTTGTGAGTATTCCAAACGATTGACATATAGCCGGAAGGTAAATGGATCCGGCACGTCGTGTAGGCACCCGTTGATCTATTCCGGGATCGCCCCACTCTTCTCGCTTGAAGTGCCGCTTCAATCCGCCGAGACTGTCGTCCACCTCAGGAGCCGATCAGGAGTCTGGCCTATATGTTGAAACCAATGGGCTTTTGGAGCTACAGCACCGCGGACGATCGGAGCTCGCGCGGGAGGCTGAGCCGGCTACGCAGTCTAGTGGCTGCGGAGATCGAGCAGCAGGTCGGGCCGAAACAAAATGTCTACATCTTTCAGGACGTCGACACTATCCGGGCTGGCTTCAAATGGGAGAGACAGATTAACGACGCCCTCGCGATATCTTCCTTCGTCATACCGATTATAACGCCGCGCTTTTTCCAAAGTGAATGGTGTTGCCGCGAGATTGCGTTGTTTCGAGAAACTGAGAGAAGGCTTGGCCGGGACGACTTAATCTTCCCTATACATTACGTCGATGTTGATCATGTCGATAGCACTAATCCCGGTGATTGTCAGGATCGGTCAGTATTAGAATTACTTAGGGCACGACAATGGGCCGATTTTCGAAAATTTCGTCACCGCAATTACCAGAATGAAAATGTCGGACTCTTCATAGAAAGTTTGGTGACGGCAATCTGTACAGCGTTGCGAAAGCCGACTTACAGCGACTTGCCACGCCCGAGAATTCCTGACCAGACACGTGCCCCAGTGAAAGTTAAGGTATTTGACGGCAAGCTCGCCCGTGAGGACAATAGCGATAGCCCGCTCCGTGCGGCCGAACGGGACTTCGACGAGTGGCGCGAGCCGGTCATCGATCACATTGGCGAAGCACTTTCCGCAGAGTTCCGGCAAGGAACCAACCATAGTTCAGTTCGCAACCGCCTTAGCGCTCTATACGATCTCCTCAAGGGTCCGATCGCCGACGTCAAGGACCGGCAATTCCGCGTGGGTTACGAGATCGAGCGCTTTGGCCGCTTGGTCGGTGCGTACGCGACAGGGGGTGACGATATGCCGTCGCTCAATGCCGCGAGCCTGGCCGACATCGATCATCTGCGTGTCGCCCTTTCAATCGGCGTCAGCAAGCTTGATCGTTGGGCCGAGTTCCAGGTCGAAGCCATCAAGGATCCGAAAGGCGAGGGCGACGGCAGACGGGCCGATCTCAGCAAGGGACTGGATTCCCTCGCTGATCAGATGGCGCGGCAACCTACCTATTTCCCTCCTGAACTACCCGAATCCTTTCGCTTCCTCGCCGAGTGCGTCAGGGACCCTTTGGGCGCGACTAAGACTATCGTCTACGGCGCGGCCAAGAGCGCCGAAAACCTGGTGAGTTTCCTCTCTCAGCGTGCATTGGGGATCGGCAAGAAGAGCGTCGATGCGGTCGAGGGTCATATCGGCAAGGCCGTCGCCGCGTCGCTCGTTCTCAGCCTGAGCGCAGCGGCCTTGGATGTTTCCGCTGCCCTACCACAGGGTTGGTCCTGGCTGAAGCCGGTGCTCGAGGTACTTGCTAAACCGCCGGCGCCCGGCGGCTGACGCGGCGAGCGACGTCGCGACTACCCCCGCCCCGATCCCGCATATTGACACCCCGCCCCCAAATCCCGCCATGCTCCCGCGGACACACCCGCGAGGATCGCAGATGATAGTCGACTGGACCCGCCGCCTCTTCCCGGCCCTCCTGGCACTCGCTCTCGCCACCGGCCCGGCTGCGGCCGAGAGCGTGCTGCGGATCGGCAACGGGGCCGAACCCGGGACCCTCGATCCGCAGCGCTTTCAGGCCGTGCCCGAGAATATCGTCCTCCAGAATCTCTATGAAGGGCTGACCACGCTCGCCCCGGGCGGGGTGATCGCACCCGGTCAGGCCGAAAGCTGGACAGTCTCGCCCGACGGGCTGGTCTGGACCTTCACGCTCCGCCCGGACCTGCATTGGTCGAACGGCGACCCGCTCACATCCCAGGATTTCGTCTACACCTTGCGCCGCCAGGTCGATCCCGCAGTCGCGGCCGACAATGCGTTCCTGCTCGATTCGCTGGTCAATGCCGGGGCGATCACCGCCGGCACCGAGACCGATTTGACCAAGCTCGGAGTCGAGGCGCCGGATCCGCGGACGCTGCGCATCATCTTGAGGGCTCCCAATCTCGCCCTGCCGAAGATCCTGGCCTATATGCGGCCGGGCCATCGCGCCTCGATCGAGGCGTTCGGGCGGGATGCCTTCAAGCCCGGCCGCATCGTCTCGAACGGCGCTTATCAGCTGGCCGAGTGGCAGCCCCAGGCCAGGCTCGCGATCACGCGCAACCCGAATTATTGGGACGCTGCCGACACGCGGATCGACCGGGTCGAGTTCTACCCGATCGAGGATCCGAACGAAGAGCTGAAGCGCTACCGCGCCGGCGATCTCGACATCACCCTGACCGTGCCGAGCGATCAGGTCCCGTTCGTCAAGGCGACACTCGGCGACGAATATCATGTCGCACCCTGGTACGGGGTCTACTATCTGGGGTTCAACCAGAGCCAGCCGCCCTTCAAGGATAATTTCAAGCTGCGCGAGGCGCTGACCCTGGCCATCGACCGGGAGCGGCTGGTCGAGAAAGTGGCCCTCGGCGGCAATACCGTCGCCGATGGCTGGCTGCCGCCGGGGCTCGACGGTTACCCCTACCAGTTCGCGTCCTGGCATGGGCTGAGTTCGCCCGAGCGCGAGGCGCGCGCGAAGGCCGCCTATCTGGAAGCGGGTTACGGGCCGGACCATCCGCTGCAGGTCGAGCTGATGTACAACACCAGCGAGAACCACAAAAAGATCATGATCGCCATCGCCGGCATGTGGAAGCAGGCGCTGGGCGTACAGACCCGCCTCAGCAATCAGGAATTCAAGACCTTCCTCGATGTGAGGCGGGAGAAGAAGGTGACGCAGGTGTTCCGCGCCGGCTATATCGGCTTCTACCTGGACCCGGGTCCGCTGCTCGACGTGCTGCGCCCGGGCAATCCGCGCAACGATCTGGGCTATGACAGTCCCGTTTTTGAGGCGCTGTTCAAGGCCGGGGCGGAGGCGCTCGATCCGGCTGAGCGACTGGCCGGTCTCGCCAAGGCCGAAGCGCAGATGCTGGCCGATCTGCCGGTGGCGCCGATCTATCACTACGCGCTCCAGCACCTGATCAAGCCCTACGTCAAAGGCTGGGTCCCGAGTCCGCTCGACACCTATCGCGCCCAGGATCTGGAGATCGTGAAATAGAGCGAAGCCAGAGGGGAAGACCGCTATCTCGTCAATCGTCGAGTTCGCTGTCCCAATAGAGATAGTCGAGCCAGGTGTGGTGATAGTCGCGATAACGCAGGTCCGGGACGCGGCGATTGAGCTCGCTCTTGGTCGGGCGGTGCGGTTCCTGCAGCAGCGGCATCGCCGCTTCGCGCGGCGTGCGATTGCCCTTGACGTGGTTGCAATGGCCGCAGGCGGCGACGACATTCTCCCAGGTTGTACGGCCGCCGCGCGAGCGCGGGATCACATGGTCGAAGGTCAGCCCCTCGGCCGGGAATTCATGCGCGCAATATTGGCAGGTGAAGAGATCGCGCAGATAAATGTTGTAACGGGTGAAGGCGGGAAACCCGTCGAGCTTCTTGTAGCGCTTCAGCGCCACCACGCTCGGCACCGGCACCGATCGGCTGGGCGAGCGGGCATGGATGTCGTAATTCGCGACCAGCGCCACCCGGTTCAGCATCAGTGCCGTCAGCGCGTCGCGCCACGACCACAAGGACAGCGGATGATAGGAGAGCGGCCGATAATCGGCATTGAGGACGAGTGTCTGTAGATTCATCATCGCCCGGCCCCAGTGACAAAAAAGCCAGACTCGCGTCTGGCTTCCGGTCGGCATGAAACGACACCCAGGCACTCCCGGCTCGGCCGCCGGGCGAGTCTACTGATCGGCAGATGGGCCGCCCGCAGCGACGATCCGACCATCCCGCGCCGCGGGTCGACACCGTCCCACGGCCCATGACTCGTTTCAGGCGACCGGCACAGCACCATACCGCTCCGTCGAAACCACAGCGATGCGGCGGACGCTAGCATAGGAACATGACCCTTTGGTATCGTCACGTGCGGGAGTGCCCCGAAAAAAACCACTGGCCTCTCACCAGGTTTTGTCGGTCGGCAGCCCCACGACCCCTACCCCTGCCCCAGGCAGCGCTGCAAAAAGCCGGCTGCGGCATTCATGCCGGCCGGATCGATGCCATGCCCGAGGCCCGGACGGGCCAAAGTGTCGGCGGCAATTCCAGCCGCACTCAAAGCGGCTGCCGCCGTCGCCATCCGCTCGAAGGGTACGATTTCGTCGGCCATGCCATGAATCAGCAGCACCGGCGGGGCCCCGCGCTTTTCGGCCGCGAGCCGGTCGGGCGCCAGGAGTGCTCCGGAAAATCCGACGATGCCGGCCGGTGCCGGGGCCAGCCGCGGCCCGAGATGGAGCGCCATCATCGTCCCTTGCGAGAACCCGACCAGCGCCAGCTCGGGCATCCCCAGCCGAAGGGCCGCCAGTTCCGCCTCGATGAAGCCCGCGAGCGGCATCGCCGCCGCATCGGCTGCACGCGACAGCCGAGCCGGATCGCGATCCTGGAGGCTGAACCATTGATAGCCGAACGGCGCCATGTCGCACGGCTCGGGCGCATTCGGCGCCGCAAATGCCGCCCCCGGCAGGACTCGACCGAGCGGCCCGGCCAATTCGATCAGATCGGCACCGTCGGCACCGAGGCCGTGGAGGAGGACGACCAGCGCCGTGGCGGGACCACCGGAAATCGGCTTGCGGCGCGGGCCGTCGAGCGGAGTGGGCATTGGCGGGTCTCCAGCGGTTGCAGCCCCTCCCCGATACAGGAAGGCGCTCCGGCGCGCCATGCCTGAAATGCTGGCCGTGGAAATCGGATGACGACCGCCCGACGACCGTCTAGGCGGCCAGCAACGGGCTGCCGATCGTCAATTCATTCGCGTCATGCAACGCATCGATCGCCGCCGCGCGGCCTTCGCGGGAGAGTTCGAGGATCGAGCGGCCGCCTTCGACCGGCTTCAAGACTGGCGTGAGGCCGGCACGCAACACGGTGACGGCCCGCTCTTCACTGCTCTCCGCGGGCTGCCGCAGCCACTCTTCGACCCTCCGCTCCGCCGCCGCGTCGCCCAGCGCGGCACGCGCCACGAGCGTCAGCGCCTCCAATCGGTTTTGGCGTTGCGCCAGTTCTTCGAACTTCGCGCGATTTTCGGTGGCGAGCGCGTTCTCGAAGGCGACGGCAAAGGGAGGTAGAGCATTGCTCTCGGCGCTCCAAAGGCGATGCCGAGCTGCAAGGAGCTCGGCATAGGCAAAGCTGGGGTCCTCGCGTAACATCTCTTTCAGACTTTCGAGCGCTTCTTCATGAATTTCGGGCCGCTCACTCCCGATCAGAAATCTAATCTTCCGAACACTACCCAGTTGAAGCACGTGTTTAATATCGGGATCAGACCCGGGTTCAGACTCGAGTCCCGTCGCCGGTGTACCCCGCTTCGGCTCGAGACCCAACAGCGGCAAGGTATTGCCCCTCAGCAGTATTTCCTTGAAGTTCAGTAATTTTTTATTTGAAGCATCGGTCTTCAAACCTCTGCGTACAATTTCCAAGGCTTCATTAACTCGCCCTCTATTTGAATAGAGACTCGCCCGAAGCATATACGATACAATATTAGCTGGACTTGCGCTGAAAGCGGTCTCAATCACGTCGATCGCTTCATCCAGGCGATCATTGGAGATAAGCAGTTCTGTAAATTCATTACGCGGATAAACACTGTCGGGAAACCTTGATATTGTGTCCACCAATAATCTCTCTGCTTCACTCGGGCGATTCATTGAAGTTGCCAACAGAACGGCGAGCTGGCAACGCGCATGGACATTATCGGGAAATTTGACAATCGTATCTCGCAGTAGGGCCTCCGCCTCTTCGGCGCGGTTCAACGACGTGGCCAACAAGGTCGCGAGCTGCGTGCGCGCCTCCACGTCTTCCGGGATGCGCCGCACGCGTTCCCACCCCACCAGTTCCGCGGCGTCAAAGGCACCATCGGCCGCCAGGGCGTCCCGCCACAGCGCCCAGAGATAGCTGTCGTCCGGCGTCCAACGCAGGCCTTCGCGGGCCAAACTCTGCGCCAGATCGGCCCGCCGATGCAGTGCATCGCCCCCATGTTCGATCAACGCGGTCCCGAGAGCATGGATCGCCCTGATGATGAATTGGCTATCGCCGGTCGCGTAAAGATAGTGGCGATGGGCGTCCATCAGCCGATTGATCCGCGGTACCACCTGATCGAAGGGGTCGTCGAATGTCGCGGTTACTTCGTCACAGTCCCGAGGTAAAGGAGAACGGAGCGCATTCGGCGTGCCGAAATATTGCCCCTGCGCCATCCGAGCCAAATCCGGATCGATCGCCCACCACGCCGGAGGTTTGATCCCGGCGCTCACGAAAACGGGCGTCGACAGCAATTCGCGGACCAACTTTTCCCAACGTTGGGGCGCCCGTGGATAAAGCGGCTTCAAGGCAAACCAAGCAGCCTTGAATTCCGCAGACGACGGTTCGCGGGCCAAGGCCCAATGCGCGAGCCCAGACACCCACGGGACCTCGGAGCCACCGCTCTGATCCGGCAGACATCGCAGGCCGAGCAGGCCGATATCGAGGTAGCGGGTCGGCAGCGACCCGCCAGCTTCACGGCAAATGTACTGCCAGAGCGGGGCCAGACCCCAGTCGTCGATCTCCGGCGCCGTCCTCGCTACCAAAGGCTGGGTCAAGGCGAGCGCTCGCCAATATTCGGCCCGCGTGTCTCGCGCCGGGCCGAGCACGAAGTTTGCGACCCACTCGTTCAAGGTCACGAATTTTCGCCGCAGCCCGACGGCAGCGCGGGCCTCTCTGAGTAACGCGATTATTTCGAACGATTCGCAGATTTCGCGCACCCAGCGCTGAAGTTTCGCAGGGGCGGCGGGTACCGAGGCCTTCTGTCGGTGTTCGAGCCACGAAATGATGGCGGGGCCGAGCGCTTTGCGGGCGCTGTCCGCCTCGTCCAACCCGCCGAACAGCATCCGAGCCGCGTCAGGAGAGTCCGCTCGATCAAGAGGCGCGATATCGGCGTAGCCGGCGAGCAGGTCACTGAAGGCCTGTTCAGGCGCGTGCTCGAAATTTGCCAACCAAGGGTGCCGGCGGGCAGTCGTAATTGGAACTACCATTTTCCTTACTCGATCTCCGCGCCGAAAACATCTCTATCGGACGCCAACTGCACGGCCAGCAAGTGCCGGTTGCGTAGATCCGCGATATCAAATGCCTCTGGCGGGTTGCGGATTTCACCTAATCGAGATATGTGCTCCCGTCGATAGGTAATTCGAAAATGAAGAATCTCCGCTAGTAGTTCTCTTTCGTGATCAACCGCTATAAGCGACATCGTTCGGCCACAAGTCAAGTCCCGCGGTGCGGGGAAAAAGAAGGGCCAGGGCATCGAGTCGAGTGCGGTTGGCGCGGCAACCGCACAGCAGCCGGCTTGGGCGTTGGCCGCCTTGCGCACTTCGTCAATGGAATACTCCATTAGGGCAATTGGAATCGGTCCAGAAGTACAGTCGAAGTGCGCCAGGCCCAATCTATTCCGGATACTTTCTGGCCAATTGTGGTCCAGCAAAGTGTCCGACAACTCGTCTTTGAAAGCTGCGAACGCAGGTCGCCAGTCCCTGATGTTCGAGTTGTGCCAAGTCCGCAAAAACCCATCAATAATCTCCGTTTCGTTCCTTTCGACTGCTCTCTTAAGTCGGTCGAACGATAACGCGGCCTTCCCGAGGGGGCGATCGAGACGCTCGACTCGAACGATTTTCTGGGTCTCGTGAAGATCGCCAAGATCTGCGGGCTCTAAACTCTGTAGGAATGTATGAGCAACCCCCTCGTCGACTTTGACGAACTCGTTCCAATAGTCCGTGTGTCGCCGTTTGAGATCGTCCGGGCTTTGCGCCCCCCTGACAGCGTCCTCGAACACCGCCTGACGCACCGTGCTTACCCGCTCCTCGAACCAGAGATTGTCTCCCATCGAGCGCTCCCACGGATTCTTCGTTAGCCGCCACGCTGCTAGGCTGTGCTGAAGCACTGGATCCTTAAAGAGCATTCCATCCTATCCGAAAGTGCAAGGTCAATCCCAAATTCGCCACAGCGCCCAGACCCTCGATCGTCAAATCGACCCATCGTTCGGCTCGTCACCCTTAGTGCCGGGCAGACGCCGGGTCCCGAAGCCGCTCCACTCGGACGGGAGGAGGCCGATCTCTGCGCGACCGACCCGGTCGGTAATCTGACATAAATGCCAGTGCAACCGATGGAGCCCGTCGGCTATCGGCTCGGCGGAGGGGCTCCGGAGCAAAGACGCAGGAAAGGCAGCACGTTCGATACCAGCCGATAGATGATGCCGCCCCCTCGCCCAGCGAGCCCGATACGAGAATTCGCTCCGACTGCCTCACTTTGAGATACAGCGAGTTGCGCCGGTACGCCAAGCCCGAAATGCTTGCCGCGCGTCGAATCCGGCGTTTACGCTCCCCTGATCATGCCTGTCACCCGCTTCGCCCCCAGCCCCACGGGATTGCTCCATATCGGCCACGCCCACAGCGCCCTCTTCGCCCGCGCCATGGCCGGGGCGGCCGGCACCATGCTGCTTCGGCTGGAGGATATCGACACGACGCGCTGCCGGCCGGCCTTCGCCGCGGCGGTCGAGGCGGATCTGGCGTGGCTCGGCCTCTCCTGGCCGGTTCCGGTGCGGCGGCAGTCCGAGCATTTCGCCGAATACCGGCAGGCGCTGGACCGGCTGATCGGGATGGGCCTGGCCTATCCCTGTTTCTGTACCCGCGCCCGGCTGGCCGAAGCGATGGCGGCACCGCATGCGGGCGAACCGGTCTATCCCGGCACCTGCCGGGCGCTCGGCCGATCCCAGCGGGTCGAGCGGATCGCCGCCGGTGCCGCCCATGGCTGGCGCCTCGACGGGGCGGCTGCCCTGGCCTCGACCGGCCCGCTTTCCTGGCGCGACCTCGATCGGGGGGTCGTGGCGGCAGCGCCGCTCGAATTCGGCGACGTCCTGATCGCGCGGAAGGACATTCCCGCGAGCTACCACCTCGCCGTCACCTGGGATGATGCCGCACAAGGAGTCGAACTGGTCACGCGCGGCGAAGATCTCTTCGCCGCCACCCATGTCCATCGGCTGCTGCAGGCACTCCTCGGCTTGCCCGTGCCGGTCTGGCGCCATCACCGGCTGCTGCTCGATGGGCGAGGCCGGCGCTTCGCCAAGCGCGACCGGGCGCCGACCTTGGCGGCGATGCGCGAGGCCGGAAATTCAGCTGCCGAAATCCGCGCCCTCGCGGGGTTCCCGGATCAGCCCGCCGCGTAAGCCCGTCACGAGATCCAGATATTCTGCTTCCTCCGGTGCTATTGCGCCGTGACGGAGCGCGAAGTCGATCAGCACGAGGTTGACGTTGAATTTGAAATCATCAGTCTCGCGCACCCGCCGCAGGCACTCGGCGAGGGGCATGAGATCGAACCCCGAAATCTCGCCGTCGGTATTGCGCGGCACGAAATCGGCCGGCACTTCGAGATCGTAGCTGAACAGGACGTCGTCGCGCAGACCTTCGGGCACGGCCATGCGGTAGAGCAGGGCGCCCACCGGGAGAGCCCGGCACGCCAGCGCCGGGGTCATGCCCGCCTCTTCTCCGGCCTCCTTGATCAAGGTGGTGCGGGCGTCATAGCCGGCACCGATCCCGCCCGCGACCAGATTGTCGAGCTTGCCCGGCGCCACCTTCTTGTCGAGCGCGCGAATGCCGACCCAGATTCCGAGCCCGTCTCCGTCCAGGCGATAGCCGTTCAGATGCACGCCGTGGGATCGGGTGCCGAAAAACGGCACCGCGCCGCGGTCGAGCTCGAACAGCAGCGGCCCGAGCCAGCCCTCGGTAATGGCGAAGGCCTCGCCCCGGATCGAAGCGATCGCGCCCTGCCGGACGAGGAACCGCGACACTTCCGCCAATGCCGAACTCCGCCTCGCCGGCGTGTCGAGGGCCCGCACGAAGCGGATTGTCCGCTCGCCGATCGCGAAAACCGCCGGAAACCCGGAGAGGAGCGCCGCCCGGTCGCGGCGGATGAAGCCCACCCGTCGCCGCCCGAGCAGAAGCGGCAGAAAATCTTCGGGATCGAAGCGGTTGCAAGCTGCGACATGGCTGAAGTAGCTCATGCCCGGGCCTCGGCCCGGGGCGTCAAGCGCCGGACCAGCAACAGTGCGGACACTGCCCAAGCGGCGATCAGTCCCAGAATTGCGAAATCGCCGCCCGGCCAGGAGAAGCCCAGCCCCTCCCCGATCCAATAGACGCCGTAAGAGGCGGCCATCGTCCCGACGACGAATTTCAATACATTCTCCGGAACCTGTGCCAAGGGCCGATGGAGCACCAGACCGAGGACCAGGACGAGCCCGAACGCCGCCGCGGCGCCGACCGTCGCCGGCGCCAGGACATCGCCCGCGGCACCCAGGGCGAGGACGAGGAAGATCACTTCGAGCCCCTCCACGACCACCGCCTTGAAGGCCGTGATCCAGGCGACGGCCCGCCCGACAGCCCGGCGCAACGCGGCACTCTCGGCGGCGAACACTGCCGCCTCGTCATGAAACGGCAGCAATCCGGCACTGCGCAAAATCGCCTTGCGCAGCCAGCGCCCACCGAAGAGCAGCAACAAGCTGCCCAGAACCAGATGCAGCCCGGCCATCGGTACGGCGGCGAGGGCGGGGCCGAGCACCGCCAGGAGCGCCACCAGTACGGCCAGCCCGGCCCCGGCGCCGGTCAGCGCCGGCCGCCAGCCGCCGACGAGCGCGACCGCCAGCACGATGGTCAGCGCCTCGACGAATTCAACCAGCGCCGCCAGAAACGCCGCAATCATCGGTGGCGCCGCCTGCGCCCACCCGATCATCAAACTCGACATGGAACCCTCTCGCAAACTAACCTCCGCCCGCGCGGCCTCGGCCCCGCGCCCCGATGATCGATGAAAGTCCGCCTGGAAGGAAGATCAGACTTTTCCGCAAGACCGGCGCCATCGCCCGTCCGCCGGCGCCCGCAAGCGGGCCGAGTTCGCCCGCTTGCGCCATAACCCTTTGCCCTAGAAAGGACATGTGCCGTGGAAGTCACCGAGATCTCCGAAACGATCGCCGAACCGCACGGCCACGAGCATGCGCCGGTTCATCACATCACCAACGAGACCTTCCGCAAGCGAGTCGGGGTCTTCATCGGTGGTCTGGCCATGGCGCTGGCGATCACGAGCATGGGCGGGGCCAGTGCCATGAAGCAGGTGATCAACGCCAATATCGAGCGTTCGGACAATTACGCCTTCTATCAGGCCAAGAATATCCGTCAGACCGACACCCGACTCGCCGATGACCAACTGGCCATCCTGCTGGCCAGCCGGACCGACCTGCCCCCCGAAGCGGCACAGGCGGTCACGGCTCAGCGCGCGCGTTACGCCAAGGATATCGATCGCCTCGAATCGGACGAGACCAAGGGCGACGGCAAGAAGCAGATCCTGGCCAAGGCCCGGGTCGAGGAGACGGCGCGCGACGAGGCGCAGGAGCGGAGCGAGAATTTCGAACTGGCCGAGGCGTTCCTGCAGATCGCGGTGGTCATCGCCTCGACCAGCATCCTCGCCGCCTCCCGCCCGCTCCTGGCCGTCTCGGCGATCTTCGCGGCCCTGGGCGTTTTGGGCTCGCTCAACGGTTTTCTGTTGTTCGCGGCGTTACCGCATCTCGGCTGAGACCGGGCGCGGCGGGACGGAGGTCAGGGCCGCAGGTAGCCCTTGCCTGCCATGCACGAAGCCAATACCTGGCTGAATTCCGCGGCATCGGCGCCGGAATTCTGTTCCGAGCGCAGAGTGTAATCGCCGGCGTTGCGCCAGTCGCCGCCGCGGCTGGCGGCGATATCCTGGTCGATGCCGAGCGCCGTGCCGGCGACCGATCTCGCTTCGCCTCGACAATAATCCCAATCCGCCGCCCGAACGGCGTCGCTGGTGGCGGGACGCTGCCAACCGGCATCGCGCCCGGCGCAGGCGGCCAGAGCGAGAAGCCCGGCGGCGAGCCCCGCCTTCCGGGCGAGGCAACTGAAATTTAACATGTCTCGGCCCCTTATCTGCGGATGCGTCAAATCTTCCCGTCCATCGCTTGCGCCGTCCTCGTCACTCTCGTCGGCGGCTGCGAGACTGCCACCGATCAATGCCGGGAATTCGATCCCCCGCCCGGCCACAAGCCGAGCGCCTGCCCCGCGAAGCCGGGGAGCGAGTCGAGCCGAGCGGCCCAGCCGGCGCGCTATTGCTATAGTACCCTGGGGCAGGTCGAGTGCTACAGCGAACCCCAACCGGGCCGGACCGGCTACCAGGGCTCGACTGCGGCCTATGCGCCGGCACCCGCCCCGCTCCCCGCCTCGAAATGAGCGCGGTACCGCCCCCTTCCGGGCGCGGTGCGGTTCGATACCGTTCCGCCGCCGGCGGCCGGCCGGGCCCGTGCCGGAACGCCCGAGACCGTCGCATCGCGCATCACGAGCAACAGCACCGCTGACGGCGGAGAGCGGAAGCGATAAGCTTCGGCGCATCGGGAGGTACATCCATGCTGACGCTTTACGAGCACCCGCTCTCGCCTTACGCCCAGAAATGCAAGATCGTGCTCCTGGAAAAGGGAATCCCGTTCGAGGCCGAGTTGCCGGACGGGTTCGGGTCGGGCCGGGCCGGAGGCGATTTCGTCGCGGGCAACCCCCGCCACGAGGTTCCGGCGCTGGTCGACGGCGCGGTTCGGATTTTCGATTCCACGGTGATCCTCGAATATCTGGAGGATAAATGGCCGACTCCGGCGATGCTGCCCGGCGATCCGGCCGGCCGGGCGCGGGCGCGGATGCTCGAAGATGTCGCCGACACCCAGTACGAGGCGATCAATTGGGGCCTGATGGAGATCGACGTCTTCCGGCGTGCCGCCGGCGACCTGGCCCTGGCGCTGAAGGCGCGGGCCGCCGAACAGACGGAAGGCCTGCTGAACTGGCTCGCAGCCGAACTCGGCGATCGCCCCTGGTTCAACGGCGACGAATTCGGCTGGGCCGATGCGGCGATCGTTCCGCATGTCATCGGCTCGGCGGCTTCGGGATTGGGCCCGAAGCCCGAGACCCCGCTCGCCGCCTGGTTGGCGAACGCCAATGCGCGGCCGAGCGTCGCGGCGATCGTCGCCTCTATCCGGAAATTCGTTCTGGCCGCGCCGCGCGACCTGAGCGTGCTGCTCGCACACGGATTCCGGCGGCAATATCGCGATCACCGGCTCGAATGGATGATGCGCAGCGGCGGCGTCTCGATCGTGCTCGACGGGTTGGAAAAGGACACGCTCCGGTTCGGCAACGAGTTGCGCGGATAGGGTCGGGCGGGCGCGGGTGCGGGGCCAGCGGCGCTGAGATAGGGAAAATCTCAGCCGTCATGACCGGGCTCGTCCCGGTCAATCCACGTCGAGCAGCGGCGAATTCGCTTCAAGCAGACCTGGAGTCGGCCCGACCCGGGTAGCCGGAACAAGTCCGGCCATGACGATGGGGGGTCGGGACGCGTCTCGACTCAGCGCCGATGGCGACAAGGCTGGGGATGACGGTCAGGCCGTCCGATCTGCCGTCAGGGCGGACCGCGGTTGCCGCCGCCGGGGATTTGGCAGAGCGTGGGATCGAACAGGTCGCTCCTGCGCTCCTGATCGCTGTCGAAAACAGCTTCCTCGCCCGTCGGCCCGGCGGCGACCGGCGCGGGATCGGGCTCGGGACCAGCACCTTCCGCCGGGCCCCGGCCGGTCTCGACCGGCACGCCCAACGTCGCGAAGATGAGGGCGACTGCCTCGGCCACCGGCACCTCGAGGAAGCGGTAATACTCGTTGAAGGCGTCGAGCGTCTCGCCG
>Ga0070761_10000298_pt1 | contig 32885 bp, 27 predicted proteins | sample HubBroMetageREF1_FD_66724 | JGI IMG/M metagenome (GOLD analysis project Ga0070761, IMG submission 66724) | Reference soil microbial communities from the Hubbard Brook experimental Forest, New Hampshire, USA - Hubbard Brook CCASE Soil... | ecosystem: Environmental > Terrestrial > Soil >... | reverse complement strand
TTGATGCTGGAAATTACGGCGCAGGTGTTGGAGTCGAAACCATAGACGGCGTTGTCGTAGCCGATCGACTGCACCACGCCGCGCACGAGATTTTGAAAATCGACGTAGGCTTTGGTGGTGATCTCACCCGCGATCACGACCAGGCCAGTGCAGGTCAGAGTTTCACAGGCGACGCGGCTGGTGGGGTCATCCCGCAGGCAGGCATCGAGAATGGCATCGGAAATCTGGTCGGCGATCTTGTCCGGATGTCCCTCGGTTACCGATTCCGAGGTAAACAGAAAACGATTGGTTTCAGGCAATCTGGTATCTCCTCAAGGCGGTTTGAGCCTTATTAGCGAGCCTTTACGTCCGATCAGGGAGGCTTACGGAGCCAAGGGCTCTTGACCAAGTTTGGTTGAATCTCGGTTTGGCTTAATCTTCATTCAAAACGGTACCAGAGATGACCTGTGGAACGCAACGGAATTGGCCGGTGACGAAGGGAGCTGACATTGAGTGGGAGCCGGCTGGCATTAAATGGTGGAGGAGGGAGGTAAATGGAAGAAATGAAAGAAAGAAGTTACGGCGTTGGAGGCGGTCCGGGGGCATTTGGTGACATTCCGCCAGGGCCGAAAGTAACGGTCTTGACCTCCCCGTATTCTCCGCCGGTGTCGAGCTTCTTGCCATTGAATCGAAACTCGACGCCGCCGGCGTTTCCGGCCTTGACGATGACTTCTTTCCGGCCTCTTACCGTGATCTCGTCGCCCGCGGTCAAAAGTTCGGACCCGGTGGTTTTGCCGTCGGCGGTGACCGAAATCCAGGAATCTTCGCGGGCATGGATGACGACCGTAAACTCGCCCGGAGCCGCTGCGGGAGCGGCGGAGTCCTTCGGTGTTTTGGCTGTCGTTGGCGAAGAAGTTGTTGGCGAAGCCTTGGCCGAACGGGCGCCACTGTCGTTGTTTGTGTTTGTTACTACGCCTGTTACTCCGCTAGCGGGTGCGCTTGCGCCGCCGCTAGCTGCAACTGGTAACGGCGCCGCGGCCGTGGTTGGAGCCGGTTGAGCCGACTGGCGGGCGCGCTCCCGCTGGCGATGGCTCCAGAGGGAAAGTGCGAGCGCGACCAGCAGCAGAAGCGCGGCAAACAGGCCCCAGGGTAGTGGGCGAGCGGGGGCGTCGGAAATGGCCTCCATGCGGCGGACGGTCTGTTCATTTTCGCGCGCTGTATCTTCATGCCCTGCCGCTTCACGCCCTCCGGCTTCGTTTCGAGCGGGCGGGGCCTCGCCGGAGGCTTGCAGGTATTCGGCGACGGTTTGATCTTCGTCGAGGCCAACGCAGCGGGAATAGGCGCGGACGAAGCCTTTGTTGAAGATGCCGCCCGGCAACTGGTTGAACTTATCCTCCTCCAGCGCCTGCAGCATGCGGGTGCCGATCTTGGTGGAGCTGGAAATCTCCTCCAGTGTGATCTTGCGCTTCTCGCGTTCCTGTTTCAGCTTTTCGCCAAAGGAAGGCAAAACAGTCTCTCGCTTTCGTGGGATGGCGAACGAAATTTTACTCTGTTGAGAAACAAGATCATAGGGAATTGGTAATAGCCATTTCTACTTGTTAACCTGAAACTCAGATCCCAGGCGCTGAGGTGGCTTTTGATTGCGAGATAGCCCGATTATCAAATTACAGATTCTTGGGCCGCGTAGGTTGGCGTGACTGGTACGGGTTACCTCCGTTCATTGCCGGAGCGCCGCGCTGAAACTTATAATTTCCTATAATTTCCTGATCCAGCCACTCGTACTGAGGAGTTCATGCCGGAGGCCGCGGGCACATCCCCAATCCGCCTGTCGCAAGAGCTGACCATCTTTCACGATGTCGCCAAGGCGCTGACGTCTTCGCTCAACCTCGATTCCATCCTGCAGACCATCATGGAAAAAATGGCGGAATACTTCCGCCCCGATACCTGGTCGCTGCTGATGGTGGATGAGGAAAAAGATGAGCTCTATTTCGCCATCGCGGTAGGGGCGGCGGCGGAGGTTCTGTCGAAGGCGCGCTTGAAGGTAGGGGAGGGAATTGCCGGTTGGGTGGCGCGGCACGGACAGGCGCTGATCGTACCCGACGTGCAGAGCGATTCGCGTTTTTCATCCCGCCTGGACGAGATGACGCGGGTGCAGACCCGTTCCGTGATCTGCGTGCCGCTGCGCTCGAAACACCGCGTCCTGGGCGTGATCCAACTGGTCAACGCCAACGTGGAAATGAGTGAACAGGAGATGTTCTTCCTGCAGGCTTTGTGCGATTACGCCGCGATTTCGATCGAGAACGCCCGCGCGGTCGAGAAGATTCAGGAACTGACCATCACCGACGATTGCACCGGCCTGTTCAATGCGCGTCATCTGAATAAGACGCTGGAAACCGAGGTCTATCGTTCCGCGCGTTTTGGCTACCAGTTCAGCGTGATCTTCATCGACCTCGATCACTTCAAGCAGGTCAACGACACCCACGGACATCTGGTGGGAAGCCGGCTGCTGGCCGAAGTCGGATACCTGGTCAAGGCGCAGTTGCGGCTGATTGATTTCGCCTTCCGCTATGGCGGAGACGAGTTCGTGGTGCTGCTGCCGCAAACCAGCAAAGATCAGGCGTTGGTCGTCGCCAGACGTTTGCAGGATTCTCTGCGCGTGGGCAGGTTCTGCACCGAGCAGGGCCTGAACCTGATCGTGCGCGCCAGCATGGGGCTGGCGACTTTTCCGCACGATGCGCAGACGCCGCACGACATCATCCGCCAGGCCGACCAGATGATGTACGTGGTGAAGAATACGACTCGCGACAACATTGGCGTGGCGTCACGCGGGGTCATGGAGACGTAGAGACACCGGTCTCAGGTCTCAGGTAGTCGCAACACGGCCGAGGGCGGCTGTGCCTGCGTTACTGCTGGTCTCGCTTCTTTAGCTCCACGGGCTGATCGGTTTTCGTTTGTCCTGCTTGCGAGTCCGGTTTCCAGGTGAAGGCGTTGGCGGGCGCGGAAGGGTTCACGCCGAAATCCCACACATAGAGATTGATTCCTTCTTTCCCCAGCACTTCGGCGATGGCGTATTCGCCGGCTGCGAGAGGATCGGTGGGCGCGAGTTTGACCCAGCCTCCAGTCATGGCTGTAGCCGTGGTCGCGACAAACCGTTCGTCAGTTTTCATCGTTCCCGTTACTGCGACCTTGAGTGTTCCGGCGACGCGTTTGCCGCCTTTAACGTCGATGCGAATGATCTTGAAGCGGTCGTTATCGCTGAGGGAGGGCGGTGGCGCAGGCTCGCCGCCGGCGGGCTTCACGGCTGCGGCCGCGGGCGCGCCCTCATTCAAATCGATGTTGATGTAGAGCGAAGGCACGGTGGTGTGCGACTGAATCTTGGCATGGGCTCCGGGGAGTTCAATGGTTTGCTTGGCGCCGGCCAGCGGATTGATTACCGCGCGCAGAATATTCGTCTTGGTGTTCTTGTCGACGTCGCCACCCGACTGCTGCAGCTCAGCCAACTGCGGCTGATTCTCGTAGGTGTCGAGGAGAAAAATGCCGCCTTCGTCGGGCAGACGCAAGCCTGGCGCGACCTGCGGGGAACGGGCTTGCTCAGTTTTGCGCTCGGCCTCCAGTTCCTTGTCGAGTTCAACCGCCTCCGCATCGAGCTTGCCCCCCTGGGCGCCTTGCTCGAACTTATTGGTTGCATCCCAGTCGATCAGCGAGTTCGGGACTTCCTCCCACTCGCCGCGTTCGGCGCTGAAATAGCGGACGCGATCGCCGTGAATCTCATACTTGGTGACGGACTGGTAGGAGCCGTCTTTCAGGATGAGGCGGTGGGCCTGGGTGGGTGCCGGCACCTGTGAGAAACAAAAGGGTACCGACACGAGGATCGCTGCTACTAGAAGTGCTGCTCTGGCGAAAAATGATTTCATGCGGCAAGACATTATCGGTCTTTTCCGGCGCTTCGGGAAGATTAGATGCGAGGCGGGTGCCGCACTCATCGTGTTCTTTGCGATGAGTGGGATTGATATCGGGGCCGGCTCTTCTGCGAGATTGACACGGGCATCTGCAGCCTCTACGCTGAATTGTATGGAAGTGAAAATCACGCCCGATCTCGAAGCCAAGCTGGCCCGTCTGGCGACCGAACGAGGCCGGGATACGCAGGCGCTGGTGCAGGAGGCGATCGAGAAACTCGTCGATTACGACGAATGGTTTCTCCGCGAAGTGGAAGACGGTTTGGCTGCGGCCGACCGGGGTGAATTGATCGACCACGAAGACGTTGGCAAGCTGATCAACCGCCGGTATCGTGGCTGATGCTCGTTCGGTGGACGGAGCCGGCCGCGCGCGACCTCACCGGTGTCTGCGATTACACACAAGAACATCGTGGACGGGAAGCAGCCCGAAAACTGGCGCTACGCGTATACGAGGCGGTAGGTTCGCTTCCGCAGTTTCCTCATTGCGGCCGTTTGGGACGTAAGCCGCGCACTCGCGAGCTTGTTCTTAACGGGTTTACCATTTCTCGCCGTTTATCGAATTCGCAAAGACGTCATCGAAATCGCCCGCATTCTGCATGGTGCACAGAAGTGGCCCTGACAACTAACAGCCACTTTTTCCACATTCCCTTTCACAGAGACTTCTGCCATAATTGATCGTGCACCCCAACCCGCACAATTTTCCCAACAAAATTAAAGCGAGGAAGCGATGTCGGCCAAGTACATTTTTGTAACCGGCGGTGTGGTGTCTTCATTGGGCAAAGGTCTGGCGGCGGCTTCGATCGGATGCCTGCTCGAAAGCCGCGGCCTCAAAGTCAACTTGATGAAGTTCGATCCTTACTTGAATGTCGATCCGGGCACGATGTCGCCGTTTCAGCATGGCGAAGTTTTCGTCACCGACGACGGTGCGGAAACCGATCTCGATCTCGGCCACTACGAACGCTTCACTCACGCCAAGCTTTCTCGCGACAACAACTGGACGACCGGGCGCCTCTACGAGCAGATTATCGCCAAGGAGCGGCGCGGCGATTACCTGGGCAAGACGGTGCAGGTGATTCCGCATGTGACCAACGAAATCAAGGCGGCGGCGAAAAAAGTGGCGCAGGATGTCGATGTGGCGCTCGTCGAAATCGGCGGCACGGTGGGTGATATCGAGTCGCTCCCGTTCATCGAAGCGATCCGCCAGATGCGGCAGGAGTTGGGCCGCGACAACACATTGTTTGTGCATGTGACGCTGGTGCCGTTTATCGCTGCAGCGCAGGAATTAAAGACCAAGCCCACGCAGCACTCCGTCAAGGAATTGCTCAGCGTCGGAATTCAGCCAGATATTCTTTTGTGCCGTACCGACCGTTTCCTGTCGAAAGAGATTAAGTCGAAGATTGCGTTGTTCTGCAACGTGGAAGAAGAAGCGGTGATTACGGCCAAGGACGTTGCATCCATTTACGAAGTACCGGTGGTTTTCGCTCATGAGGAAGTGGACACGCTGATCCTGCGCCGCCTTAAGCTGGAAGCGAAGGATCGTGATCTTTCGAAGTGGAACGATCTGGTCCATCGCGTTTATAACCCGAAAGATATAGTTAGGATCGGCATCGTCGGAAAGTATGTCGAGTACGAGGACAGTTATAAGTCGCTGAAAGAGGCGCTGGTGCACGGCGCGCTGGCGCATAACCTGAAGCTGGAAGTGAATTGGATTGAAGCCGAGGGATTGGAGAGCGCGGACAAGGCTTCCGATAAAAGCTATGAAGCGCAGTTAGAAGAGTACGACGGATTGCTGGTGCCCGGCGGCTTCGGCAAGCGCGGCATCGAAGGCATGTTGAAGGCGATCCAGTATGCGCGCGAGAAGCATGTGCCTTACTTCGGGATTTGCCTCGGAATGCAGACGGCATGCATTGAATATGCGCGCAACGTTTGCGGCTTGGCGGATGCCAATTCGAGCGAGTTCGATCCGGCGACTCCGCATCGCGTGATCTATAAGTTGCGCGAGTTGCGGGGTGTGGAAGAACTCGGCGGCACCATGCGGCTTGGCGCGTGGCCGTGCAAAATCGAGTTAGGAACGCTGGCCTACAAAGTGTATGGCCAGACCGAGATCAGCGAGCGCCACCGGCATCGTTACGAGTTCAACCGCGAGTATGAAGAACCGATGATCGCGGCTGGGCTGCGCCTTTCGGGTTCGACTCCGGACGGCACTTATGTGGAGATAGTAGAGATTCCCGGCCACCCATTTTTTATCGGATGCCAGTTTCATCCGGAATTCAAATCGAAGCCGCTGGAGCCGCATCCGCTGTTTAAGGCGTTCGTGGGCGCTGCCTATGAGCATGGACAGAAAAAGAAAGAGCAAAAAGGGGTTGCCGAAGTCGAGATGTTTTTGCGGCCGGAAAAAGTGGGGCGAAGATAGATCAATTTGTAATTGGTAATTTGTGATTTGTAATTTGAAAGCCTACGACCGCTGGGCCTCGTTTGGGTTTAAATTACCAATTACAAATTACCCATTACAAATCCTTTGACCTTATCCTTCCAAATCGATAACGTTCGCGTCGGTGCCGGGGACCTGTTCCTCATTGCCGGGCCCTGCGTGATTGAGAGTGAAGATCACGCGCTGCGCATGGCGGAGATCATCAAGGGCGTGGCGCGATCGCTGAATTTTCCGTTCATCTTCAAGGCGTCGTACGACAAGGCCAATCGGACTTCGATCCGCAGCTATCGCGGGCCGGGGATTAAGGAAGGCCTGCGCATTCTGAAGAAGGTCAAAGATGAAGTGCATATTCCGGTGCTGACCGATGTGCATCAAGTGGCCGACGTCGCCGCGGTGGCCGAAGTCGTGGACGTGCTGCAGATTCCCGCGTTTCTTTGCCGGCAGACCGATCTGATCGTGGCGGCGGCGCTCAGCGGGCGTCCGGTAAACATCAAGAAAGGCCAGTTTATTTCGCCCTGGGACATGAAGCACGCCATCGACAAGTGCCGCGATGCCGGGAACAGCCAGGTTTTTGTAACCGAGCGTGGATCGAGTTTTGGCTATAACAATCTGGTGGTGGACATGCGCTCGCTGGCCATCATGCGCAAGTTTGCCCCGGTGGTGTTTGACGCGACGCACTCAGTGCAACTGCCGTCGGCTTCGCGAGGCAATAATGACGATGACAATGACAAAGATCAGCCGGCGGTGAGCGGCGGCCAGGCGGAATTTATTCCCGTGTTGTCGCGGGCGGCGGTGGCGGCGGGAGTGGACGGCGTGTTCATGGAAGTCCACGACAATCCGAAAGAGGCGAAAAGCGACGGCGCAAACGCGCTCGATACCCGGAACCTGCGCGGCTTGCTGAAAGAATTGCAGGCGGTAAAGAAGTCGCTGGACGCGGCGCACGCGACGCCGTAACGTCACTACCGCCGGCTCACATCGTTCGCATGCCATCAACGTCCACCATTCGTCGGCTTCGCACGGTCCCCCGGTGGGGGCTGATTGTTTTTTGCCTGATCTCTATCGCGGTGAGCGGGCGGCAAATGCTCTGGTACTTTTCCCATGGCCCGGCGGTGACCGATCTCCGAATTTTCATGACCGGAGTCGACATGGTGCGTTCGGGTCAAGGCCGCCAGCTTTACCACTTCGACGCTCAACAAAAAGCGCAGATCCAACTTTATCCCGAAACTCGAACCAGCGGTCTGCTGCCTTTCAATCATCTTGCTTATGAGCTTTTGTTTTACTGGCCGGTGTCGGGTCTTTCCTATCGGATAGCACTGCTGGTCTGGGCGCTGGCCAACGTTGGTCTTCTGACTCTGATTGCCGCGCTGCTTGCGCCCTACAGTCGAACCCTTACGCGAGCCACAGGAACGCCGCTGGCCCTCTACTTACTCGCCTTTTATCCGGTCATGTACGGGTTGGGGGAAGGGCAGGATTCACTTATATTCACTTTCTTTCTCGTCCTTTCTATGCGTTCGATGGACGCTGGACGCACGTTCCTGGCGGGATTCCTGCTCGCACTGGCGGGCTTCAAATTTCATCTGGCGCTGCTGATCGCATTCTTTGTTCTGTTTCTCCGTGGTAAATGGCGCGGACTGGCGGGTTTTGTTTGTGGCGGCATCCTGGTTGTCGGGATTTCGCTGGCGCTCGTGGGCCCGGCGATTTTCCACGACTATCCTGCGATGCTGCGCCAGCAGGAGGTAATGACGCCCTGGGGGTTTATCCCCTGGTTCATGCCGAACCTGCGTGGATTCTTGCAGTGGGCGCTCGCGCCGTGGCTGGACGCGGGAACAATTCTGCCCGTCGTCTTCATGAGTTCGGCGGCCACCGGAGTGGTTGCGACGTGGCTGGTACTGCGTAACCGCGCCAGCCGCTACCGCGCCAAGACAGATGAGAGCATGGTCTACGCGGTGGCGATTTTAACGACAATCCTGATCAGCTACCACCTCCACCTGCAAGACCTGACTCTGGCGTTGTTGCCGATGGTTGTCCTGGCCGAGTGGACGCTCGGTGAGTGGGATGACCGCAGACTGGCTGGAAATGGAGCGAGAGGCGCTCAAGCTTCAACTCCATGGACGGCCGTGGTGGTGGTCACCATCGCGGTGCTCTATCTCTATCGCATCGCCGCCGAGCCTTTCCCGGTCTTGCTCGTGCGTGGTTGTTTTCTGGCTGTGCCTGTCTTCGTGCTCTGGGTGGCCGCGTTGCGCATTTGGAGCATGGCGCCGCCATCAGAAGTGAAAGGCCCGGTAATCGGCGATGATGCTCGCATCGCTCGCGTCCCATCCTGAATCTGCTACCATTTCCGCGTCATCTCAATCTCATCTCTATGCATTGGTGGGCATCGATCGTCGGCATTGCTCTCATCTTCATCATCCTGATGGATGCGTTTGAGACCATTGTCCTGCCACGGCGCATCAAGCGGACTTATTTTCGCATCTCGTCCCGGTTCTACAGGAAGAGCTGGGGCCTCTGGACACGCGTGGCCCGGCATATCAAGTCCGCGATCCGGCGCGAAGGTTTCCTCGCGTACTATGGGCCGCTGTCGCTGTTCCCGCTGCTGGGCTTTTGGGCGCTCGGGCTGATTTTCGGATTCGCCTGCGTGCAGTACGGACTGGGCGAACATGTGTCGCTGGGCAATGAGAAAATCACATTTGGCAAAGTGGTCTATCTGAGCGGCGAAACTTTCTTCACGCTGGGCTATGGAGACATCACACCCAATAACACAGCCGCTCGCGCCCTGGCCGTGATGGAAGCGGGCATGGGCTTCGCGTTCCTTGGAGTGGTGATCGGATATCTGCCGGTTATTTACAATTCGTTTGCCGGGCGCGAGATTGAGATTTCGCTGCTCGATGCGCGCGCTGGATCGCCTCCGAGCGCGGCCGAGTTTCTGGGCCGGTTGGGATGTTGTCCCGAGCAAACCGTACTCGATGAAATTTTTCGCGACTGGGAGCGCTGGTGCGCCGACCTGCTGTCCAGTCACATTTCCTATCCGGTGCTGGTTTTTTTCCGGTCGCAGCACGGCAATCAATCGTGGTTGGGCGCGCTGACGGTCATGCTTGATGTGACGTCGTTGGTCATGACGGGAGTGGAGGGCATTCATCCGGAGCAGGCGAAGCTCACGTTTGCCATGGCCCGGCACGCCGCCGTCGATCTCGCCCAAGTGGTGAATGCGGAATACAGTCCCGATGACGAGGGGCGGCTCACGGCGGCCGATCTAACCCGGCTGCGGACGGAACTTGCCCAGCATGGAGTAACGCTAAATGACGGCGCGGAAACGCCCGAACGGCTGGCGGAACTTCGCATCCTCTACGAACCCTATCTGTACTCGCTCAGTCGCCGGCTGTTGATGACGCTGCCGCCGTGGATCAATACGGATCGCAAAAAAGATAACTGGCAGGGCGGCCCATGGGACCTTGCGATTCAGGCGCGGGCGCTGGAACATCCGGGGCGTGCGGCGGACGATCACTTCTGATGGCGTGATCGGGGCTTCGGAGTTCTGACTCGGGAGGTCTGGGGCGCTCAGCGTTCGAGGATATCTTTGTATGCGTTCAACGCGACTTTCTTCGGTTGGCTGGGCAGCACAATATCGACATTGCGGGTGGTGTTGCCAAGGATTCCGACTTGGCCTAGACGGACCATGCCATTGCCATTGCCAAAATCGGCAAACACGGGAACGAGCATGGCAAAGTGCTCATCAACCTCGCTCTGGGTAATGGTCATATGCAGTTTCACCTGGCCACCGTCCGACTTAACGACTTGGTACTCGAAGTGGTAGCGCGGGACCTGGGTACCATAGACCCACTCGTTAAAGAACCAGTCCAGGCGGCCGTTTCCATCAAGATTCATGAGCTTGGTCATGTGTTTCTCGGCGATGGCCTTGAAGGACTCCGTGGTCGCTGCCCGCTCGCGATGGCTCTCAACAAAGTCATGCATCATGGCAATGAATGCCTTGTCCTCGTCGTCGGGGCTGTACATTATTGACCGCAACATCTGCAGCACGTAGGCGCCCTTGGGATAAACCACATTCTGATAGGCATTTCCGGTTCGAGGAGATATCAGACGCTCTCCCATCCAGAGGGGGCCAGCGTCGTTGGGAGCTATGCCAAAATTATTCTTCTCCAGAATGCGCTGGCGCAGGCGCTCCCAAAAGTCGATGTAGTCCTTGCGCCAGTCTTTTCCCACAGCCTGCTGCAGAAACAACCCGGCGGAGAATTCGGCAAATCCTTCTGAGAGCCACTGATCGTGGTAGGAAGCCCAGCCTACGGCATGACCCCACCATTGGTGAGAGACTTCGTGGGGCGTTACCTCCTGCACAAAGCCGGTGAAGTTGTTATCGATGTGCCCGAACAGCATCCATCTCTGAGTCGAGTCCATGTACGCCGAGATAGGAAGATAGACCAGGTTGGGCCAGGATTGTCCAAAAGCGAAATCGGGCTGTTCGGTGATGGAGATATCCTCATACGGACTCTTGCCGAAGAAATAAGTGCACAATTGCAACTGCGCCCGGGTCTGCTCCAGGGCATATTTCGTCATGCTGCCGGGGGCCATGTTTTGCAGGACGCGATAATTACGCAGCCGGTCGGGTAACTCGGTCAAGTAATAGCCTGAAATTTTGTAGCCAGTCTTTTCGTCCGGCAGTTCGATCTTTTTATAGTCGCCATAGTTGAATCCGGCGACCGCAACCGGGACAGGAGTTATCCAGTGGGTGACTGCGAAGTCTTGTTCAGTCGACTCCGCTTGTAACTTGCCAATACTGATGACCTTGTATTTATGAGGTACTTTGAAGGTTAGATCGTAAAGTGCTCGCTCCCCAAACCCATTGAGGTTCGGATACCAGGAGGTTCGGGCGCGGACATAGAAACTTCCCGCGCCGGCCTCCTCGAGAACCTTGTCACCAGCGTATTCGACGGTGATGGAGTGTTCTTTGCAGATCTCCGGTGCTTGGGGAAGGATGGCGTAAAACGAGCCGTCCTCCTTCCGGCTCTCCTGAACCCAATAGAGATCCTGCCCTTGTTCATCGGTGACGCGCGTGACCCGCAGATTTGGCAGCAATCCAAACTTGAGAACTCGCTCCCCGGCGACCAGAGGCTCGAAGGTAATAGTCGCGATGCTGAACAAGTGATCTTTTTTGGAAATTACGGTTTCGATTTTGTAGCGACGCGTGGCAAACAGGCGGCGGTCTTCATCGGACCTTGCGGTGTGGTTCAAGTTTTCAGACTTCAAATGAGCCAGATACCAGACGCCATCATCCATGCCTTCGGGGTCGTAGTTGATGAGTGCGACCTCCTCGGGCGAATCAAGCTGGGGCAGAGCCCCGACCCGCGCCCTGACAAAAAAACGGAGATCTTTGTGCCTCGTGCTACGGAGGTAGGCATTAAAGAATTCCGGATGCGAGGGATTGTAGAAGGCGGCCAGAAGGTCGGCATCAACGTTGTCCATGGTTTCGCCCTCTAATAGATACTGGCTAAAACCCGCAGCGTGCTCCGGGCGCTGCCGCATCTTTTCCTTCCAGTGAATGAATGCAGTGACCGCCTCCGGAGGGCTAGTTCCCATTTGTTCTCCCACTGCCGGAAGGAACTTCGCCCATGCTTCCCGGGTGAATCGGAAAACCACTTCCGTGAAATCTTCGTTGGCCTCCGCGGCGCCGGTACGTCGGCTCAGTTCGTGAGCATCGAGCGGAGTCACGGTTTTTAGATTGAAATGCCCTTCGCCGATGAATATCGCGCCGGTCACGACTCCATCGACCGGACCCAACATCGTCAATGTTCCTTTGTGAAACTGGAAAGTGGCGGTGTCCCAACTCAAGGTGTAATTGTCGAAGCGAAAGGTTTGCCCCAGTCCAAGGTTGCGGAGCCGCCGGTAGAATGGATCGGAATTGGCAAACGCCAGGCTCTTTCCTGGGACGGAGATGTTCACCTGCGGCTGGGCAATGGCGAGCGTGAGCTGAAGTTCGACAGAGCGCTGCAGGTCCACCGTCTTTATCAGAGGTTCGAAACCATCGCGCGTCACTTGCAACGAATACATCCCCGGCTTCAAATCAGGGGAGACAAATTTGCCCAGCCCGTCCGATGAAAGCACAACGGGCTGCGCCAGGTCTCCGCCGCTGATCTCGATCTGCGCCGCGGCGATGACGGCGCCCGAAGGATCCAGGATGGTTCCAGAAATCGTCTCCGCGTGGAGCGCTGTTGGCTCCAACCAGCAGAGAAGAAACAGGGCCATCTTCAGCCCGAACTTCAACAAAAAAGAAAAACGCCAGCGACGGCGTGCCAGGCTGTGCATGGTTCCGCAAAGGGTGCGTGGCGACATTTAACTCCTGTACGCACCTTATCATCTGTGGGGAGCAACCGCGCGCATTTGGAGACGCGTCCCGATCATCCACTCGCCCCATGCTCTGCTGCTTCTGCTAACATTCCTCCTTCATGAAGCATGTGGGCGAAAACGTGGTGCGCATCGAGGCCGAAGCCTTGCGGGCGCTGGCCGACCGGCTTGCCGGCCCGATGGCTGCGGATTTCAACTGCGCGCTCGAACTGATGTTCGGCTGCCGGGGCCGCGTGGTCGTGACCGGGATGGGGAAGAGCGGCCTGATCGCGCGCAAGATCGCGGCGACGCTGAGTTCGACCGGATCACCGTCGCTCTATCTGCATCCGGTGGAAGCGCTGCACGGAGATCTCGGTATGATCGTGCGCGGCGATGTGGTGCTGGCGCTTTCGGCCAGCGGCGAGACGGAAGAAATTCTGCAATTGCTGGCTACGATCAAACGGCTGCAGGTTCCGCTGATCGCTATGACGTGCGAGGAGCCCGGATCAAAAGCAGCGGGCGAGGGCGCCCGCTCCACTCGAGCCTCGACTCTGGCATCTTCGGCCGACGTTGCTTTGGACTGCTCGATTTCACAGGAAGCTTGTTCGCTGGGGCTGGCTCCTACCGCTTCCACTACGACCATGCTCGCTCTGGGCGACGCGCTGGCGGTGGCGCTTTCGGAAAAGCGCGGGTTCAAGGAAGAAGATTTTGCCAACCTGCACCCCGGGGGAAAGCTGGGCAAACGGCTGGCGCGAGTGGAATTGTTGATGCACTCGGGAGACGCGGTTCCGCGGGTGGCGGCGCGGACGAAAATGCCAGACGTGATTTACGAAATGTCGCGCAAGAAGCTGGGGATGACGGCGGTGGTCGAGGGCGATCCTTTACTGGGCGAGCGGTTGCTCGGAGTGATCAGCGACGGCGATCTGCGGCGGCTGCTCGAACAGCGCGGCAAAGATACTCTCGACCTGACGGCGGGTGATTGCATGACGCGGAATCCGAAGACCATCGGCCCGCGGGAGTTCGCCGCCACCGCGCTGGCGCGCATGGAAGAGATGAAGATTACCTCGCTCGTCGTCGTCGACCAGATCTCCGAAAACGATCAGCGCCTGCTGGGGATTGTGCACCTGCACGATCTGTGGGGAACGGAGATGGTGTAGCAGGCTGTTCTGTGTGGGGACGGGCGTCTCGCCCGTCCAAACCGAGCGCAGCTCGGCCCAGCAAATTAAACCAGCGTGCCTTGCAGTCGCCTTAGTGGCAGAAGCGCTGCAGCTTTGGCGGCGGCGGGGTTGGAAACTCGTCAAACTCTCCGTCCCATCCGGAGCACCCCCGGGCGGTAACGGCGCGGATTACGACTTGTTCCAGATCGCGGGCTTTCACTTTCGCTTGCGAGATCTGATCCAGGGTGAGATAGCTGCCGCTGTTAAGTTCACCGAGGTCCGCGCCCGCGGCCGTATAACCGGCATCGAGCGCAATGCTGTACCAGATGTAGGCGGTGAAGCGATCCTGCGGAATGCCGTGGCCATCTTTCAGCGCTTTGGCGTAGAAGTATTGCGCCTGGGGAAGGCCTAGATCGGCGGCAATCTTAAAGAGCTTCGCGGCCTTGGCGGCGTCTCGATCTGCCACTAGACGGCCGAGATAGTAGGCGCCGTAGGCGTTGTTCTGGTCGGCGGACAGCTTGAGCCACTTCTGGGCCGCATCGAGATCGCGCGGCACGCCGTTGCCGAGGAAGTAGTGCCGCCCAACCAGCCAACCTGCGAGTGGATCGCCTTGCTGCGCTGCTTTGCGATACAGGTCGATGGCCTGGCTCTGATTGACGGCGACCCCGGTTCCGGTTTCGTAATAATAGGCCAGTGCGATTTGGGCGGGTCCGTAGCCGATTTCGGCGGAGCGTCGGAAGTAGTCGATGCCCAACGCATCGTTTTCGGACGGCCCGACGCCAGTAATGGCGTCGATTCCGCGGTCGTACAGCGCTTCTGGCGAGCTGCTCTGCGCTACGGCCAGCGGGCTCGACAGCAGGAGAATTGCGGACAGAATGGTTCGACGCATGGGCAAACTTCCCGTATGAAGTGCTGGAACAAGTATAGGGAATAAGGCATGTCAATGTAGAGTTACGAAAGTTCGACCGGGGCCGCACCGGCGGCCGGTGGTTAGTCGCGGCTCACGCGGCTAACACCAGCGCTAATTTTGGATTGACATTCCACAAAAACTGGGCCCGTTTCGCGAGCGCAGCCCTTTCGCGAATTTTCTGAATCCTCGAATATATGTATATACATCTAAACTGCCATGAACCAATCTCTTCTGCCGGCACTTCCATGTATGTGCGCTGGTCTTCGGCGGGCGTCGCGGGCCCTCACCCAATTTTATGAAGAGGAACTGCGTCCCACGGGGCTACGGTCGACGCAGTTCACGGTGCTGCAAGTGCTTGCGCTTGCTGGCGAAGTGACTCAGGGAGAACTGGGGCGAATGCTGGCGATGGACAGCACCAGCCTCACCCGGACGCTGAGGATCATGAGCCGGCATGGCTGGATCGGCAAGCGACGCGGCGCCGATCGGCGCGAATGGCGGCTCCGCTTGTCGAAGACTGGCGAAGTTCAACTCCGGCGAGCGCTTCCCCGCTGGGAGAAAGTGCAAGCACGACTGCGCCTGCAACTCGGCAAAGTCCAGTGGGATGCACTCTCAACATTAACCAATAACGTGACCAATGCTGTTACGGAAAAAGGAGCCTCATCATGACGAACGCAGCTTATGGAAAGCTAACTACCGGGCTCATTGCGGCCTGGTTTACATTCTCACTTTCAGCGTCGGCGTTGCATCTGTTTAGTACCGACCCGAGCCGTCCGCCGCTTCCGCTTTTGCTGGCGGTGGTGATTCCGATTTCCCTGTTCTTCTTGTGGTATCGGAGCTCGAGATCTTTTCGGGACTTCGTTCTCTCGCTGAGCCCGCGAACTCTGACGATCGTCCAGGCTTGGAGGATCGCCGGTTTCGTGTTTCTGGCGCTGTACGCCTATGGCATTCTGCCCGGCATCTTCGCGTTACCTGCCGGGTGGGGAGATATCTTTATCGGCGCGACCGCGTTTAGCGCCGGCATGAAGCTGGCCAGCCCAAGCTATAAGAAGATATTTATCCTATGGCAATGGCTTGGAATTGCGGATCTGGTTGTGGCAGTCAGCAGCGGCGCGGCGGCTCGATTCATCGGCCCGCAAGGTTTTGCGGGTTTGAACGGGATCTCGACGGCGCCTATGACGGTGCTGCCGCTCAGCGTGATTCCGACCTTCGGTGTGCCTTTATTCCTGATTCTTCACATCATTTGTATAGCGCAAGCGAGGCGTTGGTCCCAGCAAACATTCGGCGGGATCGCGGATCGCGCTGGTTCGTTTGCTGCTTAACCTTTGACCTTGAGTCGAAGCGAACCATCCGACCCTGCCTATGCGTAGCGCTCGCGCATGAAATCGGCGATCGCCGTATAGGCAGCGGTGAGCGTTTTTTCGTCGGGCAGGAAAACGATGCGGAAATGTTTTGTTCCCGGACGCTCGCCGAAACCGGAGCCGTGCACGACCGTCACATGTTTCTGGCGAATCAATTCGGTGACGAAGACCTCGTCGCCTTCCGGGATGTCGATGCTCGGGTAGGCGTAGAATGCTCCGCGCGGCGCCACGCAACTTACACGCGAAGTTTCGGCGCACCACTTCATGGTCAGATCGCGGCGGCGGCGCAGTTTGCGCTTGACTTCGACGAGGTGATCCTGCGGGCCTTCGAGCGCAGCTTTGATTGCGTATTGCTCAGGATGGTTGGCGCACAGACGCGCCCGCAACAGCTTGTTCACGCCTTCGAGGTACGGCTTGATGACGGCAGCTTCGCCGCTGGCAATGCCCCATCCGATGCGCCATCCGGGGGCAAGGTAATTCTTGGAGAGTCCGCCGAACGTAATGACTGGCACATCGGGCGCGACCGCGGCCATCGCAACGTGGGCGGCGTCATCCTGGGTTTCACTATCAATGGTTTGACTATGAATGATCAGTTTGTCGTAAATCTCATCGGCAAAGACGATCAGGTTGTGGCGGCGCGCCAGTTCCGCAATCTGCTCCAGCATCTTTCTTGAGCACACCGATCCGGTCGGATTGTTGGGATTGATCAGCACAATTCCACGCGTTCGGGGCGTGATCTTTTTTCTGATGTCGTCGAGATCGGGCTGCCAGCCGTCTTCTTCGTTGAGGTAATAGGTGTTCAGCCCAATTTCGAGCTTTCCCAGAACAGCCGAGTAGAGCGGATAGTCGGGGCAGGGAGTCAGCAGGTTGTCGCCCGGATTGAGCAGCGCGGTCAGGCAGATGTCCACCGTCTCGCTGACGCCGGAGGTGACGAAAACATCCTGAATGCCGGCGATGCCCTTGCGGGCGGCCTCGCCGCGAATCGCTTCGAGCGCCGGCGGAATGCCGGAAGAACTCGAATATCCATTCTTGCCGTCGCGCATCGCCTGATAGACGGCTTCGATCATGTGGGCGGGCGTCTGGAAGTCAAAGTTGAGCGGGTCGCCGATGTTAAGCGGCAGAATCTTGTGTCCCTGGCGGGCCACCTCGTCGGCGATGCAGGCCAAGTCGCGAATCGCATAGCGGACGTTTTCCAGACGGGCGGCAGGTGTAATTTCGTGGAGTTGAGTGGAGGGCATGAAGGAATTCTAAACGCTGAGGGCGCGGAGGACGCAGAGAAAATCCAACTCTGCTGGCGTGAGTCTCCGCATATCCCCGCCAAGTCGTAGTTCAGTGCGGATTGAAATCGAAGGTGATGAGCTCGTTGCTCGGCGTCGTCCCCGCGGCGTATTTCCACTTCATCACCGCGTTGACAGCGCTCGCGGCGAGAATCGGATTGCCACCCAGAATATGGACGTTGGCGACCGTGCCGTTCGCCAGCACCAACGCAGTCAGCCGGACCGTCCCGCCAATTCCTTTGTTCCTAAGGACTTCAGGATAATCGGCTTTTTGGGTCCGAATTACCCTGCGTTTGGGGTGTTCCTCATACTGCGCTTGCGCCGCGGGACCTGAGCCGACCGCTAGGCAAAGCAGAATCAGCGCCAGACTCGCGCACCATGGCCTCTGCGTCCGAAGATCGCCACCGAGATCGTACGTCAATTTTCACCGACAGGCAGGGCCGAGAAACGTGTCACAAGCCCGACGACTTACGGTAAGCGTTTTAAAGATCAAGCAGCAAGGTCACGGATGGAGGCGTCCAAAAAATAGGCGCTAGATTGCCTTACTCCGCCCGGTCGATCTGCGCCTTCTGCAGCGTGTCGGAGTAATCCACGTATACGGACTTCCACTCGGTATAGAAGTCAATCGCGCCGATACCGCCTTCACGATGGCCGTTGCCGGTGGCTTTCACGCCGCCGAAGGGGAGGTGAACTTCCGCGCCGATGGTGGGAGCGTTGATGTACGTAATGCCGGCCTCAAGGTCGCGGACAGCCGCAAACGCCTTGTTCACATCTTTGGTGTAAAGAGACGACGACAGGCCGTACTCGATGTTGTTGGCGATGGCGATGGCATCTTCGAGATCGTCGCAGGGGATGATCGCAACCACCGGCCCGAAGATTTCTTCCTGGGCAATTCGCATCTTGGGATCGACGTCGATGAAAACGGTGGGTTCGAGGAACCAGCCATGCTGGTATTCACCTTTGTCTAGCCGGTTGCCGCCGGTCACGAGTTTCGCGCCTTCGTCTTTTCCGATCTCGATGTAGCTCAGGTCGGTATTGAGCTGTTTCTCGTTCACCGCCGGACCCATCTCGACCGTTTCGTCAAGGCCGTTGCCGATTTTGATCTTCTTCGCGCGCGCGACGAAATGGTCGATGAACTCGCGGTAAACCCCTTTCTGCACGATGATGCGGCTGGTCGCGGTGCAGCGCTGTCCGGTGGTGCCGAAAGCGCCCCAGAGTCCGCCTTCGACGGCGAGTTCAAGGTTGGCATCGTCGAGCACGATCATCGGATTCTTGCCGCCGAGTTCGAGCGAGCAGTGCTTGAAGCTCTGAGCCGCAGTCGCGCCGACGATCTTGCCGACCGCCGATGATCCGGTCAGCGAGATGGCGCGCACGGTCGGATTTTCGGTGAGCGGAGTGCCCACTTCGGTGCCATAACCGGTCACGACGTTGATCACACCCCTCGGGATGCCGGCATCGGTAAGCGCCTGCACCAGGTTGAAGGTGGAAAGCGGAGTGTCCTGCGCCGGCTTGATCACGCACGCGTTGCCGCAGACGACCGCTGGCAGCAGCTTCCATGAAGAGATGGCCATGGGAAAATTCCAGGGCGTGATCATGCCGCAGACGCCGATGGGCTGGCGGATGGCCATGGCGAATTTGTTGGGCAACTCCGAGGGCACGGTCGGGCCGAACAGGCGGCGGCCTTCGCCGGCGTTGTAGTAGGCAGCGTCGATGGCTTCCTGCACATCGCCGCGCGTTTCTTTCAGCACTTTACCCATTTCGCGGGTCATGTCGCGGGCGTAATCTTCTTTGCGCTCGATCAGGATCTCGGCGGCGCGAAAGACCATCTCGGCGCGGCGGGGCGCGGGCACCAGACGCCATTTGGCAAAGGCACGCTTGGCCGCGTCCACGGCTGCGTCCACATCTGCTTTATTCGACCGTTGGAAGATAGCGACTACTTCGCGGGTGTCGGCGGGATTGCGGTCTTCGAACGTCTCGCCGCTGGCGGATTCGACCCATTCGCCGTCAATGAAATTCTTGAAAACTCTGGTTTTGGTCGTGCCGCCATCGATCACCGGCTTGGTCATGGTATCGGTCGCCATAGAAGCCTCCTGGGAGTAGTGCAGAACTTCCATGCTAACGCCCGGGGTGAAGACGGGCAAGCGAAGGGCGGTATGTTTACGGCCATAGAGAAACCATCGGGTCAGGTCGGGTCCAGGCGAAAAGTTCCGGTGCGCCACCAGTACGAATCCGGCTCCTAAACAGACACCTCATAAGTGTGGATGCTAAGGTCACTTTCGTAACCCTTTCACCCCCCGACCCAAGTTCAATACCCCTCCCAGCAGAGATATGATGGTCACAGAGTGAGAGATTCGCCGTATTCTCAGAACTTCGCAATGAGGTTGGCAGGGGCTCGTGTCGAATAAACTCAAGCCGGGAGTTTACGTCGCTTGGAAAACAGTGACGTATCGCAGCGTGATCATGGCGATACTCGGAGCGACGCTGATTTTTTTCGCCGTCCTGCATGAAGCGTTTCCGAAATTCACCGACTCAACCGTGAAGGCGGCGGCAAATCTTTCCACCAGCTTGCTCGATAAAGTTGCGGGACTGGCGCCTCCGCTAAAGGGGCCGTCGGTCGCGGTTTCACAGCAGGCGCACTTCACCGCGCTCGATGGCACCATCCGCGTGCGAAAAGGCAACGGCAACAGTTGGATCAACGCCGACTACAACGTGCCGCTCGAAAAAGGCGACGTCGTGCAAACCGGCGCGGAAGGCATGGCCAAGATTGTTTTCAACGATGGCACCAACTACACCGTGAAACAGGATTCGCTGATCGTGATCGAAGAGAACTCGGCTAACGATCAGCAGCAAACCAACGTGTCGGTGGCGGTCACGACCGGCACCGTGGATCTGACTACGGCGACCTATGTGCAGGGTTCGAAGTCGCAGGTGATTGTCGCGGGCGCGAAGGCTTCTCTCGCCCCCGATTCGTCGGCCATGGTGCATAACGACCCGAAGGACGATCGGCATGAGATTCTGGTCAAGCGGGGCAGCGGCGATATCGAGCGCAACGGAGAAACGGTTCGCCTGTCGAACTGGGAAAAGGTGAGCTTCCAGAGCGCCTCGAAAACCATGGAACGGGCTACAGAAATCGGTCCGCCGGCGCCCATTACGCCGGGCAACATGATGCCGGTTTTCATCAACACCGGGGAGAAATCGAAGGAAGTGGAGTTTGCCTGGTCGCCCATGACCAACGCCGCCGGATACCGGCTGCGCATTTCGCACAACCCGTATTTTTCGTCGCTGCTGCTGGACCGTAAGGTGGAAACGGCGAGTGTGGTGGTGACGGGTCTGCCCGTGGGAGCTTACTATTGGTCCATCCAGTCCTACGATGCGGCGGGCAAGGAATCGGTGGAAAGCGAAAAGAATCGCTTTACCATCATTGTTAAGTCGAAGGAAAAAATAGAACTAGCGCTGGAGCTCGATCCTTTTATCCAGCACGGACACGTGATTGAGGTCACGGGCAAGACCGAGGTGGGAGCGCGCGTCATGGTGAACGGAAGGGAAGTGCCGATCGTCGGCGACGATGGCACCTTCCACTATTTCACGCCGCCTTTGCCCAACGGAGAAAACCTGGTTACAGTCACGGCGCAAAATGCGCAAGGCGGTGTGAATACGCACCAGGAAAAGGTGCTGATTCAGTAAGGGGTTCGATGCTCAGGAGAACCACCGATTGCCGGCTTGGCAATCAGTTCCACTGAACATCGAAGTAGAATAGAAGAAAAGAATACGAAGACACATTGAAGCAAAGAACCAGGGGAGAACGACTCCCGCGGAAAGCGGCGCAGGCCCCGGCTGCAGGGGCGAGACGAATTCCCGGAAGAGAGAAGTATTGCCATGTCAAACAACGGGTTTCATAACGGCTCCTCGCGATCGCACAATCTGCGTTCGCTGTTCAGCATGTTTTCGAGCGACCTCGCCATCGATCTCGGGACGGCCAACACGCTGGTGTACGCGCGCGGCAAGGGTATCGTGGTCAATGAACCCTCGATCGTGGCGCTGAATAAGAACACCGGCGAAGTGGAAGCGGTGGGCAAAGAAGCCAAGGAGATGCTGGGACGAACCCCCGGCAACATCGTGGCCATCAAGCCGATGAAGGATGGCGTCATCGCCGACTTCAAGGTCACCGAGAAGATGCTGAACTACTTCATCCAGAAGGCGCACAACCGCAAGATGCTGGTGCATCCGCGGATCGTGATCGGCGTGCCTTCAGAAATTACGCAGGTGGAAAAGCGCGCGGTCATGGATTCCGCCTATCGCGCGAAAGCGAGCGAAGTGCATCTCGTGGAGCAAGCCATGGTGGCCGCCATCGGTGCCGGTCTGCCGATCACCGAACCCAGCGGCAACATGGTCGTTGACATCGGCGGCGGCACTACCGACATCGCAGTCATATCTTTAAGCGGCATCGTTTATTCGCGTTCCGTGCGCATGGCCGGCAATCAGATGGACGAGGCCATCATGAACTACCTCAAGCGGAAATATAATCTGCTGGTGGGCGAGCGCACGGCCGAGCAGATAAAGATGGAGATCGGTTCCGCCTATCCGCTGGACAAGCCGCTGACCATGGAAATCAAAGGCCGCAACCTGATCGAGGGCGTGCCCAAGACCATCACCGTGGACGACAGCGAAATTCGCGAATCGCTGAGTGAATGCGTCTCGACCATCATGAATGCAATTCGCGTGGCGCTCGAACGCACGCCGCCCGAACTCTCCGCCGACATCAGCGACCGCGGCATCGTGCTCACCGGCGGCGGCGCGCTGATCAAGAATCTCGACAAGCGCATCCGCGAAGAAACGGGATTGCCGGTTTCAATCGCCGACGATCCGCTGTGCAGCGTGGTGCTCGGCACCGGCAAGATGCTCTCGGACTTCAAGCTGCTGCGCAAGATTTCGATCGAGTAAGTCTCCGCAGGCGCTGTTCTAACTTCGAGTGACGATAACAATCTCAGGATGGCGGGTTCACTGAGAACTGACAACTGAGAACTGAGAACTGGTGTTATGGACGTCCTCGGACGCTACCGCAATCTGATCGTGCTGGTGGGAGTGTTGTTCGCCCAGGTACTTGGCTTGGCCGTGCAGGTCAACGTCAAGCGGACGACGGCCAGCGAACCGACGCGCCTGATCCGTATCTGGGCGGTCGGAGCCGTGACTCCTCTGGAAAAAGCGCTGGTCTGGACGCAAACCTCCTGCGGAAACATCTGGCGCAACTATTTCTACCTGCGCGGCGTGCGCGCCGAGAACCGCAACCTCAAGGCGCAGATCGAGCGCATGAGTCTGGAGCAGGTGCGGATGAGCCAGGACGCCGATCAGGCGCGGCGTCTGCAGGCGTTGCTCGGATTCAAGGAACAGTTTATCTCCCAGACCATGGCGGCTCAGGTCATCGGGGGCAGTGGCAGCGAGCTGTCGCGTTCGATCTTTATCGACAAAGGCAGCCGCGATGGCATCAAGCCCGACATGGCCGTCATCACCGCGGAGGGCATTGTGGGCAAGGTGCTGCGCGTCTACCACTCCACTTCGGAGGTGCTCCTGATCGACGACCAGACCAGTGGCGTGGGTTCGATCCTCGACAAAACGCGGCTGCAAGGCATACTGCGGGGCACGCCGTCGGGCGAAATGGTGCTCGAAAAAGTGATGAGCGACGAAACCGTACCGGCGGGAGAACTGGTTCTCACCAGCGGCGGAGACGGCATTTTTCCCAAGGGCCTGCTGGTTGGCCGGGTAACGAAAGTGACGCCGGGCAGCGAACTCTTTCTCAATATTCGCGTACGTCCCGCGGCCGATCTCAGCAAGCTGGAAGAAGTGCTCGTGGTCACCAAGATTGACGAGAGGCAATCTGAGCCCGACCAGACGGGTGCGTCGCGCGCCGTCGATATCCTGGCCGAACGCCTGCCGGGTGTTCCTGCCAAACCGGAAGATGCAGTGAAAGGCGTCGCGCCGGGAACCGCCACATCGGGAGTTAGCACACCAGGGATTGCCAGACCAGGGACCGCAACAGCAGCCACCCCAGGCTCCGATGCCAAGCCCAAAGCCGTGCCTCCACAAGCCTCCGCCAGCGGTGGCACGACTGCTTCGCAAAAAAATGCCAGTGTCGTACCTTCTCCTGCTCCTTCAGCCAAGCCCGTGAAGGCCGTGATCGAACCCAAACCGCAACCCGCGGTCGAGGATAGTCCGCACTAACGTGGCCATCACTTACACATCGGGAGAGCAGGTTGAGGTCTACCGTTTCAGCATTCCAGCGACGGTGCTGATTCCGCTGACCGCCGTTTTCCTGCAGGCGTGGCTATCGCGGCGTTTTCCTTTTCTCACGATTTTCGATCTCCCGCTGCTGGTGGTGATCGGTTTCGCGACGGCGCGGCGCAGTCCGCTGGCCGGGCTGGTCACGGGCGGCCTGATCGGAATTCTGCAAGACGCACTGACGCATCTACCGATAGGGCTCTACGGAATTTCGCTGACGGTGGTGGGATTCGGCGCTTCTTCGCTCGGCATCAAGCTGGACGTGGAGAATGCCGGCGCCCGCTTCCTGCTGACGATTTTCTTCTACGTGGTGCACGAGATTGTCTACTTCATGATTGCCCGTGGCCTGGTCGGGCTGCACATGGCGTGGAGCTGGCCGCACGAACTGCTGTCGGGCGTGGCCAATGCCATGCTGGGCATCCTGGTCTTCATGCTGCTCGACCGAGTCAAGCAGCGCACGTAAGAGCCATCCCGGTTAGCGCGCCCGATTTCTTGCGGGAGGCCCCGGTCCCCAGACCAAGGCCCCCGGTTTCGAATCGTTTCCCAGAAGTTACTGTCCCGTGCCCGTGAGCTTGACCTGCTGCGGAATCCCCTTGGGGTTGTTATCGGTGACCGATAGCGTTCCGGTAAGAGTTCCCTGAGCCGTTGGCGTAAAGGTGACTTGGATCACGCACTTTTGTTTTGGATTCAATGACGCGGGACATTGATTGGTCTGAGCAAAATCCCCGGTTGTGGCAATACTTGTGATATTCAGCACACCGCCGTTCGGGCTGTTGTTTTTCAAAGTCACCGATTGCGGTGCGCTGGTCGAACCGACCGTCTCGGCGGCAAAGGTCAATTTAGCCGGCGCCAGCGTGGTCTCAACCTTGCATTTGCCGCTGTGCCCGGCGTTGTAAATCGCCGAAATCTGAGAAGACGTGAGCGCGGTGTTGAATAGCTCAACCTCATCCACTAAGCCGTTGAGATAGGCTCCTTCCATATCCTGGCTATCTTTCGCCCCGAACAGAAGATCTGTCGAATTCGTGTCGGTAAAGGGCCCGAGCGGCGTGGTGTTCTGCAAGTTTCCGTTTACGTACATCGAGATCTGGGCCGAGGTTTTCGTGGCCGCCACAAAGTACCAGGTGCCAGTGGCGACACTGGTTGTGCTGGTCACCGTAGTCGAGTTCCCTTGAGTGCACCCGTTAATTCCCGCGCCTCCACCTAGACAAAACCAAAACAGGTCGGTCCCGGCTTGGTAGATCAAGCGCCAGCCGTTGGAATTTAGGCCTAAATTATCGTCCATCTTGTCCACGATGGACTGGTCGAGGCCGTCAGAGGAATTGAAATAAACCCAGGCGTCGACGGTGAAATTGCCTGCCGAGACGTCCAGTTGCTTCGCCTTCTTGACATCGACATATTGATTTGTACCGTTCAAGTTAAATGCCTTCCCTACATAGCCGGTAGCGAAGGTGACGCCGTTCTCCAGCTTTCCGTTATTAGGGCCTGCAAGATCCGTGGCGTTACCATCTCCGCTCCACCAGGCCACCATGTTCGCCGGCGGAGTGGTGCAAGATTGCGCGGCCACATAATTCGGGGTTGTTACCAGATTCAAGAGAAGCAAAGCGCAGATGAACAGACGTGTAAAGTCCCGCATGTTGGACACCTCAAGGATTTGATTTGCGTCAGGGTTAGGGGAGGTAAAACGCTGCTGGGCTTCCAGCAGGTGCAGAACCTGAGCGAATAACGCCAGAACATTAGAACGAAGGCTTCTATTTGTCAATGAGAAACGAGGATGAAAAACAGCAGCAAAACAGCATCTCCTACCATGCCGCAACCGATTCACCAAGTGGAGATGCAATATGCGATTGCCGCAGCGGCTATAGTGGAAAAGAAATTTACCGCCTGATTGCTGATCCAGCCGCGTCGTTGCAGCGTCGCTCCGAGCAGACTGTCGATGAGCATTCCGGCGAATCCTGCGGATACTGGAATCCAGAACTGAGCCTGCGGCAGCATCCCACCCACCGTGCCGACCGCCGCAATCGCCAGGCCGGCTGCCATGCCCGCGATGCTTCCAGCCATCGTGATGCCGCCATCGGTTCCCGCCGCCGCTCGTTTCCAGGTGGTGATCAAGCGCGGGTCGCCGCCGCGATATTGCCCAATCTCGCTAGCTACGGTGTCGGTGGCCGCTTCGGCTAGAGCAGACAGAGTCGCGACCAGCCATACCCGGCTTCCCGTGGCGCTGAAAACAACTGAGGCCATTGCAGCCACGGACAGATTGGCCAGGATTTGCCACCCATTCCGGCCTTCCCGGCGCTCGGCGAGCCCGAGTGCCAGCTTGCGACGGTATCCCAGGCGAGTGGACGCCCAGGTCATGGCAAACAGCGCGGCAAGCGCGGCGAAAGCCGCCGGGCCGGCCGCGGCAAAGAGTAGGAAACAGGCGAGTCCGCCCGCCAGAGCCCCGGAAAGCTTGACGCCGCGCAGGGCGCGAGCCAGCACCGCGAATCCCAGCGTCACCGCGGCTGCGACTTCCAGCCGTTCCGGAGATGACGCCCAGGCGTGGGTGAGAAAAGGAATTAGCATTTGCGTGGGAGCTCTCAGCTGTCAGCCTCAGACTCAGTAGAATCTCACGTCCGCGAAAGCTGAGAGCTCAAAGCTGAGATCTGAGAGCCGAATTTGGCGATCCCTGCTCGATAACACTATATTCGGTGTCTCGGAACAGCGGACCGCGCCATGTAGTGCTTGGCCTTTGGATTCGTCCCGTAATCTGGCGGCAGCAACTTTGCACCATTTAAGCTACACTTTTGTACGCTCGGCAAGGTTGCGGGCGTCTGAAGGTTTTGTAGAGACGCGGCTCGGCCGCGTCTGCCGATGGTAAAACAAGGGACGAGCCCAGCCTCGTCTCTACTTGGGGTGAAATCAATGGCGGCCTCAGTCTGGTCTGGTTATCTGACGTTCGGATTAATCTCTATGCCGGTGCGTCTGTTCTCGGGCGCCCGCAGCAGCGGCATTTCGTTCAACCAGCTTCATCGCACCGACCACCACCGCGTAAAGCAGCAGCTTATTTGCCCGCTCGATAACCAGGTCCTCGAGCGCAGCGATATCGTCAAGGGCTATGAGTATCGCAAAGACGAGTACGTCATCATCGATCCCGAAGAGATCAAGAAGATCGAGCCGAAGACGGCGAAGACGATGGAGATCCTCGAATTCGTCAAGTCGAGCGAAGTGGATCCTGTGTATTTCGAGTCGTCCTATTACATGGTCCCGGAAGAAGCCGGCCGCCGTCCCTACGCGTTGCTCACCAAGGCGCTGGAGGAAAGCGAGTTCGTCGCCATCGCCAAACTCACGATGCACAATCGCGAATACACGGTTTTCCTGCGCCCGCATAAAGGCGGAATGATGCTGCACACCATGTATTACGCCGAGGAAGTGCGCGAGGTCGAGTCTTTCGGCGCTCCCGATGTGGAGATCAAAGACGCCGAAATCAAGATTGCCCATCAACTGATCGAAGCGCTCGCGGGCGAATGGGATCCGGAGAAATATCACGACAGCTTCCAGGAGAATCTGAAGAAGCTGATTGAAACGAAGCTGGAGGGCGGGGAAGTGCAGGCCGTCGAACAGCCGAAGAAGCTGGCTCCGGTCGTGGATCTGATGGCTGCGCTGAAAGAAAGCCTGGCGCAGACGAAGAAACCGGCAGGGTCGGAAAAAGTTGCAGAGATGCCAGCCAAGAGTCAACCGAAGACACGCCGCGGCCGCGCGTGAGAACTCTGAAACTTTGAAACTGTTTTTTTTCACCCACCTGATTTCCCCTCGCGGGCCGGTTCCCGATACAATATCGGTTTCCGCGCAACACTACCTTTTACTACGGAGTTGGAATGAAGAGGTTTCTCTGGCTGGGGTTCGTGCTGTTTGTTTATCTCATCTGTACCGGATGCGGCGATACTTTCCGCCCGATTATCATCCCGAACCCTCCAACCTTTCCCAACCCTGCCGCGGCCAACACGGTGGTGTCGATCAACGATAACGGAACCGTCGTGCCAGGCACCGCGATGGTGATCGATGTCTCCGGCGATACGGACGTAAGCATCGCGAACGTGGGCCTCGCTCCCGTCCATGCCGTCCAGCAAAGCGCCGGCGTGATTCTGGTGGCAAACCATTCCGTGACCGGCGCGGCGGCCGATTCCGTTACGAAGCTGAACTTCAACAACACGACGATCGGCAGCGCAAATACCATCAGCCTGCCGGCGAATTCGGCGCCGAACTTTGTGGCTACCACCGAGTCGACCCAGGCCTACGTCTTGCTGTCGAACCTGACTGAGGTCGGCGTGATCAACACGACCAGCAATGTATTGGTGAACACCGTAGCGGTGGGGAGCAACCCGGATGCCATGGCGGAGACGCCAGATACGAAGAAGCTCTACGTAGCCAACCAGGCCGATAGCACGATCAGCGGCTTCAATACCAACCCCACGGAACATTCGCTTACGCCGCGGACCGTTGCCCAAGCGTTCAACGGGCCGCTCTGGTTGAGCGCGCGCTCCGACAGCCAACGGTTGTATGTGCTTAACGGCAATGGCGTCGTGACCACAATTGATACCAGCACCACGGCCGGCCCGGATACTGTGATCGATGCCAGCATCAATGTCCCCGGCGCTTACTACATGCTTTACGACGGGAATCTGAACCGGCTGTACATACCGTATGGCACTGCATTGGCGATCATCGACGTTTCGCAATCGATTCCGCAGCTCGACGCGACCATCCCCATTCCACAGGTTCCGAGCGTTCCTCCGGTGACCGCGTCGGCGGTTGCCGTTGCCTCCTTGCCGGATGGAAGCCGTGCCTATGTCGCGTCCGTCCCGGCGGCCGCGCAGCCCACCCAGGTCAGCATTTCGGGGGTGATGGGAGATGGCACAACCGCAACCTACAGCTATCTGTTGACCAGCGGCTATCTCGCTCCCGGAATACAGATTGCCGTGTCGGGAACAACCATCCCCGCCGGCTTCGCCGGGACGTTCACGATTACGGCCGCTTCCGGCACATCTTGCGCCACGCAGGTCTGTACGTTCCAGACCGCCAATACGACGGTTGCCAGCCAGACCGCGGTGACCGGTCAGGGATCGAGTACGATTAACAACCTATTCCCGCAGGTGACCGAGGTCGACGCCGTGAGCAACACGGCCGCGGCTACCATGGCGATGCCAGGCTTTCCCGACGCGACCGTCCAGAGTTCTCCGTACTACGTTCCGGTCTGCGCCACCACGCGCTTCCGCTTCATGATGGCCGCCGGCGGTGACAGTACCCGCGCCTACTTTGCCAGTTGTGATGGCGGTGTGGTGGATATTATCGATACCTCCGCCGAGCAATACATCCTGAATCTGGCGGAACCAGTCGGTACGCTCCCACCGATTCCACCCGACCCGCAAAACCCGCCGCAGAATCCAGTTTTTCTGATGGCCGGACCACCGTGAGGTCGGCATTCAGCATTTAGCACTTAGGGTTGAGCACGTAGCCTCCTAGCAGACAAGCTTTGGGATGGAAGACTGCTGACATCTCTGGAGGGAAAACTAATGCCAAACGGAAGAGCTAAGAGCTAAGTGCTAAATGCTGAGTGCTGAGTGCTTCTCTACCCCGCGGCAACTGCGCGGTCCGTCGCGCGGCGGCTTTGGTAGCGCAGCGCCACGTTCATGAACACGTTTCCGCTTGCAGTCGTGAAGCCCATCACCAGCGCTTCCGTGTCTTCACTGCTCCTGCTCCCCTGCTCGGAAGTGTGGAAGGTGGGGGGACGAACGTGAAAGTGGAATCCCTGGTCGTTGAGCGTGGTGACGGCGTTGCCAATAATCTGGTTGGCGAGTTCACAGATTGCTTCGCGTACCAGTTCCTCGTCGGTCTCGGATACTTCGACGCCGGCTAGCCGGCTGGCCAGCTGCAATGCGGTTCCGAGATCCACATCGAAAATGATCCGCCCTTCGATCTCGCCCGTCAGGCAAACCTCGGCTGCGATTCCTTTCCGCCGGTAAGCCTCTTCTTCCATGGTCAGGTTCTCGATGGAAATGGGCGACTCCAACGCCTGCGCCAGCACGGCGTCGGCCGAGTTGATGAAAGGCTGAATCAGGTCCATCCGCATGACTAGGCTCCGGCTCCGGCGGCGCCGTGCGCCGTCGTGCCATCGTCCCGCATCACGTACTTGATGACTTCATAGAGAACTTCCGGCTTCACTGGTTTCTGCACGAAGTGGCGGGCGCCGCGCTGCAAGGCGGCTACGATGTTCTCCTGATAACCGACCGACGATACCATGACAATGCGGGCGCCGGGATGGTCGCGCACGATCTTCTCCGCCGCCTCGATGCCTTCCATTTGCGGCATGGTGATATCCATCAGAACGATGTCGGGCGAGAGCCGTTCATACTCTTTGATCGCCGAAATTCCGTCGCCCGCCTCGCCGATTACCTGGCCGCCGAAGCTTTCCACCATCCGGGCCAGGTTCTTACGGGCAAACACGGAGTCGTCCACGATCAGATAGCGTACCGGTTGTCCGTCCTCGCTCCGGGTTACGGGCACAAACTTTTCCATGGCACTCCTCCCCAACTATCACTTAATCACGATCTACATACTTTCGATAGATAACTCTAGTTACTTCCGGTACTGGTCGCCCGTTTGACGTCGCTGCTGTCCCCTCGGACACGGTTGCCACGGCTGCGCTCGGGCGCGCATTGCGCCTGCAAGATATGGGGCAGATCCTGGAGGTGGGCGATGCGCATCGCGTAGCCGCGTTCGATGGCCGCTTTGGGCATGCCGTAAACCACGCACGTCTCCTCGCTCTGCGCCACCGTAACCCCCCCGGCCGCCCGGATCTCGCCCAGGCCGGCCGCCCCATCTTCTCCCATGCCCGTCATCAATACCGCCATGGCTTGCGAACCAAACTCCTGGGCTACGCTGTGGAACAGCACGTCGACCGAAGGCCGGTGCCCGTTCACCGGAGCGTCCTCGGTCAGCAGCGCCACGTTGCCGAGCGGCATTTTCATCGCTTTCATGTGCCGGTTTCCAGGAGAAATGAGGGCTCGTCCGGCAACCAGCAAGTCGCCGGATTGCGCCTCCTTCACGCGGATGGGGCAGCTGTCGTCGAGCCTCTTGGCGAACAATTCGGTGAACCCATCGGGCATATGCTGCACCACCAGAATGCTGCCTGAAAAATCCACCGGCAGATGCGAAAACAGGTATTGCAATGCGTTCGGACCACCGGTGGAGACGCCAATGGCGATGATGTGCGTCGGCGCCACGGGCTGGAGCTTGTTGGGCTGCTGCCCATGTGTTTCTCCTGGCAGGAATTGCGGATGCACGCCCGCGCTCTGCGCCGCGGCCCGGATCTTTTTGATCAGTTCATTGGCTATTTCGGGCATGTGCTCGGCGACATCCCGCGGCTTGGCCACGAGATCGAAGGCGCCGAGCGCCAGCGCCTTGAGCGTGATCGCCGCCCCGGCTGTGCTGTGCGAACTGACCACGATCACCGGCAGCCGCCGGTGCCGCATGATCTGCTTCAGCGTGTCGATTCCGTTCATTCCCGGCATTTCCAGGTCGAGCGTCACCACTTGCGGAGACAGTTCCTCGATTTTCTTCAACGCAAAATGGCCGTCCATCGCCGTGCCCACCACCTCGATGGAGTCATCCTGTTCGAGGATCTTGGGAATCAGCTTGCGCATCAGCGCCGAGTCGTCCACCACCAGAACCCGCACCGGTTTATTCACGACTGGCCCCCTGCGGTGCCGCGTGCCTGCGCCGCCTTGATTCCAGCGCTTGTCGCTTCTGTTGCTACTGCGATTGCTGGTGCGACACTGGCTTGTCCGATACTCGATAGCAGCCCCGTCATCCGCGCGCCGGTTGCATCCGCCCGTCCCTGGGTGAAGCGGTCCATGAGCGCGATCATGTTCAGGATGAGAACCACCCTGCCATCGCCCAGAATCGAAGCTCCACTCACCAGGTCGGTCGAGATCGACTGGTCATCGAGCGCCTTGATGACCAGTTCCTCTTCGCCCACCAGTTCGTCGACGATCAGACCGCACTTGCGGTCCCCGCTGTGGATCACCAGCACGAAGACCTTGCGTAAAGCTGTTCCAGTCCCGCTCGCAGGCTTCGAGCCCAAACGCAATAGCGGCAGCACGTCGTTGCGCAACTGCAGCACATCGTAGTGCTCCACCTGATGGATATTTTCTTCCACCGTGCGTGCGATCTCGGCCACCGCGTTCAGCGGCAAGGCGTAGAGCCGCTCCTCCACGCGGAACATCAGCGCTCGGATGATGGCCAGCGTCAGCGGCAGCCGCAGACGGAAGGTTGTGCCCCGTCCCCGCGCCGTTTCGATCTGGATCGTCCCCTTCAGCCGTCCCAGCACGCTCTGCACCACGTCCAGGCCGACGCCGCGCCCCGAGAGTTCGGTGACCTCTTCCGCGGTGGAGAATCCCGGCTGCAGGATCAGGTCCAGCGTCTCGGCTTCGCTCAGCCGGGCTGCCTCTTCGGCGTTGAGCAATCCCTGGGACACGGCGCGCTGCCGGACTTTTTCCACGTTAATGCCGGCGCCGTCGTCCGAGACCTCGATGACCACCTGATTTCCCTGGTGATACGCGGCCAGCCGCAACGTTCCCTGCGGCCGCTTGCCGGCGCCAACCCGTTCCTCGGTGCTCTCGAGGCCGTGTCCAATCGCATTTCGCACCAGGTGGGTCAGCGGCTCGGCGATCGCATCCAGAATGCTTTTGTCGAGATCGGTTTGCCCACCCCTGACCAGGAACTCGACTTCTTTTCCGCACTGCCGCCCAACGTCCCGCACAATGCGCGGGAACCGCCGGAACAGCTGATCGACCGGCACCATGCGAATCTTCATGACCGAGTGCTGCAGGTCATTCAGAACTCGCCCCTGGAACGCCATGGCATCGGCAAACTTTCCGCGCGAGGCATCTTTCGGAAAGCGTTGCCCAAATTCCAGCAGCGCCTGCTGCAACATCGATTTCGCCAGGATCAGTTCACCGACCAGATTGAGTACGCTGTCAATTTTTTCCGCATCCACGCGCAGCACGTTATCGGGGCCGGCTGGCACGGCGGGCGTTGTGGCCGGTTCCCCGGTTGACGGCGCGTCATTTGCAGTACGGCCGGCAGTATTGCCGATAGCGAGGCCGTCCGTGAGACCGGGAGCATCGCAGGCAGCGGCCGCACGCGGCGCGGCTTCGTCCGTGTCTTCAGAATCGGC